>OCZU010001746.1_pt1 | contig 14096 bp, 10 predicted proteins | sample 1539001 | NCBI WGS metagenome assembly OCZU01 (sample SAMEA3539306, study PRJEB22396) | soil metagenome | biome: tundra; feature: field; material: soil | place: USA | collected 2010-05 | depth 0.15 m | reverse complement strand
GGCAGAGTTTCAAAAGATTCTGCGGGAAGCAGGCATTCCTGCGTTTGTGAGGCGGCCGCGAGGCCGCGATATCTACGCGGCTTGCGGCCAGCTCAAACGGACGGTTGAGGTCGCCACATCACCGGAACCCCAGGGTCACTCGCTTGCACCGGCGGTGCCGGAGCGATGACTGGGAGTTCGACGCGGATGGTGATTCCCGCATCCCCGCCGCTTTTCCGGAGAATCCTGCCATGATGTTGCTGCAAGATGCCCTGACAAACACTCAGTCCCAGGCCGGAGAGAGTTTGATCCTCTTCGTTTTCGTCATCGGTCTCGGCTGGGGCGACGGCGGCTCGAGTGGGGTCAAAGATGATAATGATGGCGATGCCTTCTTTGCGCTCTGCGGCTACGGTTAGAGTTCGGCTACCGTGCTGCCCAGCCGCATGCAATGCGTCGCTGATGATTTGCCCGCAGACCTGGAGCAACTGGTTGGAATCTCCCCGGACAAGCAGCAGTTCGGGGGGAAGTTCGGTGCGCACTTCCATTTTGAGGCCTTGCCACTGAGGTTGCGAAAGTTTGACGGCGGTGCGCAGCAAAGTGTTGAGATCCACCGGGGCCATCGCCACCGGGCCTTGTTTAGCAAAACTCAGGAGGCTGGCCACCAGAGACTTGGTGCGGCGGGCATGCTGCCCGATTTTCCCGGCTAATTCGTTCTGCTCCGGGGTGAGAGATGTAGTCAGCAGCAGATCGGAATAACCCAGCATGGCGGTGATGGGATTGTTCAGTTCGTGGGCAGCGCCACCGACGAGTTGTCCGATCGAGGCCAGCTTCTCCGACTCCGTGATCTGTACTTGCAAACGCTTCAGGTTGGCGATGGACTCCCGTGAGTGGGTCAGGAGGCGGAGTAATTCCCGGTCGAGCAAGCGCTGCCGCACGAAGACCATCACGCCCATGAGAAGCGCCGCAGCCAGAGTCAGCACCACGCGGAAAGTGCGGATGCGCGCGGGAACTGACGAATCCAGCAGAGCCCAGGCCGCGAAGAGCGGAAGCGAAAAGGCCGCGATCATGCCCAGCCGTGTCAGCCACACGCCGTGAGCCGTGGAAGTGGAGCGGACACCGGCTTGCGGTTTGCGCTCGCGAGTCCACAGACCGATCACTGTGATCCAGGCCATGGAAACCGCCAGAGGAATATCGTAGAGACTTCCGCTGTAATAGACGTGGTGGCTGATTGCCCAGTTGGCGATGTGAGAACCGGCGGCGTAAGTAAGGCTGGCGCCGAACAGGCTGGCATAAAAGGTTTTCCAGCCGCCCCTGCTTCCCCTCCAGGCCATTAACAAGGTGCCTAGAAAAGCCAGCTTCTCGATGAGGTACAACATGTTCAGGTTGTTGTTGTAGGGCGCCACATCGGCTACGACGTACTGCCAGGGGATCACGATGAGGATGTAGAGGTATCCCCACCAAACCATAAGCAACGCAAAATCCAGGCGGCGCAGGCGCGCGGCATATTCATCCTGCGGGGCATGAGGACGGAGCGCCAGAGCGGCCATCAGCGGGACGATGTGCAGAAAAAGGATCATGTCGCCCGCGCACAGGTCCGGGACGTCGGTGCGCAGCCAGACTTCGAAATAAGTCCAGATCAACTGGTAGGAAAACCAGAAAGTGATTCCGGTCGTGATGAGGGTCCAGAACAGACGCAAGCGCCCACGCGACCGCACCACGTGAGGCATGAGGGAAACCGCCCCAGAAAACAACAGGACGCACTGGATTACATCGCTTAGGGCGGTGAGACCGAAGGATTGAGGAAGGATCAGCGCAGCCAAGACGAGGGTCGCGAGAAAAGCTGCGACCGCCGCGATCCAGAACTTGGAATAAGTGCGCAAGGAAGATCCTCGTGGTCATTTTAGAACGGGATTAGAGAAGGGCCGGGTTACGGGAGTAACCTGCAAACGGGAGTAAAAGCGCCACGCGCAGGCAAAAGGGGTGGGTAGCCGAGAAACCGGGCCCGCCGAAAGTTTTGCTTGCTCCCAGCTTTTCTTATCAATAATATGCGAAGCAATCCGGGACGTGACTAATTCTTTCCAGTCTGGAAGTGACTGACTTGTACGAAAAAGCCAAGCGCCGTTTCTTTGGAAGACCGCCGGCTCCAACGGACCCTAGCGAGGTGCGCCGCATTGAGCGCTGGCTGGCGACTGCGCGGGTGTTTCTGGCGGTTTCGGCTTTGGTCGCGATCCGCATGGATCCTACAGAGCTGGGTAATTCCCCAGCGGCCTATGGACTGCTGGGGTTTTACATGGGGAACAGCATCCTGGTGTTGATGCTGCTGCGGCGGCGGAAGGCGTCGACGGCTCGGTTTCGTATCCTGGTACATGCAGCTGACATTGTGTGGCCGGCCTTTATCTCAGTATTTGGAGACGGCCCGAGAAGCCCGTTCATCCTGTTTTTTGTTTTCGTGCTGACTGCGGCGGCCTACCGTTGGGGTTTGTGGGAGACGCTGAGTACGGCGGCGGCGGAAGTGGTGCTTCTCTGGGCTGAGAGCTTCGTGCTGTTCCATGTGTGGGTGACGCGCGGGGGAGCCCTACGCTGGCATGTTTTCTCGGGCTTGCAGATCAACACGACCGAGTTCGAGCCGAAGCGCCTGTTCATGTTGTCGGTCTACCTGCTGGTGATGGGGCTGCTGCTGGGCTATCTGTCTGAGCAGCAGAAGCATTTGCGGGCGGAGAAGGCGGCGGTAACTCGCATGTTGGCGAAGGTGCGGGTGGAAGCGGGGCTGACGGGAACTCTGCAGCAGATCAGCCGGGAGATCGCCACCATGTACTCGACGGGGCGGCTGCTGGTTGCGTCGCAGGAGATTCACAGCCACAGAATTTTTCTGGGCGAGTTACGCAGTAGCGGGGACGGGGCGACTCCCGACTTCGCATGGCTGGATGCCAGCGCGCGAGATGCGAAGACTTATCTGGACGATTTTCCAGCGGAGGCGTTTTACGCAGCGAGCGAGGGAGATCATTGGTCAGTCATTGCATTGGACCGTGAGGGCAACCAAGTGCCTTCACCGTCCAGCGAACCACTGGTTCGGTTGAAGGAGCGCCAATCGTTCGGGTCCATGATTGCGATTTCCTTTGTTTTCGGGGGGGAATGGCGGGGGCGAGTCTTTGTGTTTGACCCGTCGTGGCAAGGGGAGACACAGGAAGAGCTGCGTTTTCTGCTCGACTTGTTCCGCCAGGTGGGGCCGGCGGTTTACAACGTCTACCTGCTGCACCGGCTGAGGCGCCGGGCTGGGGCGGCAGAGCGAACGCGATTTGCCAGAGAACTGCACGATGGAGCAGTCCAGTCTCTGATCGCTGTGGAGATGCAGGTGGACGTTCTCCGGCGTCAGGCGGAGACATCGCCGGCTATAGTGGGCGGGGAACTCGGCCGGATTCAAGGCCTGCTGCGGGAGGAAGTTCTGAAGCTGCGGGAACTGATGCAGCAAATGAAGTCGATCGACGTGGATGCGAGAAGATTCCTCATCCTGGTGACCGACGCGGTGGAACGGTTTGAGCGGGAGACCGGGATTTCCGCGCGTTTTGTGACCGATGTTGCGAAATTGGAAATGCCCGACAAGGTCTGCCGGGAACTGCTGCGGATCGTGCAGGAGGGACTGGTCAACGTGCGCAAGCACAGCAAAGCGCGCCACGTGCTGGTGCGCCTGAGTTCGAATCCCAGCCATTGGGGCCTGACCCTGGAAGATGACGGCAAAGGTTTCCCGTTTTCCGGCCGCCTGACGCAGGACGAGCTTGACCAGATGGGCAAGGGACCAATGATTATCAAGGAACGTGTCCGTTTAATTGAAGGGTCGCTCACTGTAGAATCAAATCCCGGATTGGGTACACGCCTGGAAATCAGAGTTCCAAAGGGTGGGGAAGTTTCCGATGAACTTTAAGAAGTCACAACCTGTTCGTATCGTGATCGCCGACGACCATCCGATTTTCCGCGATGGCTTGCGCCGGCTTCTGGAAGCGGAGCCAGATTTGAAGGTGTTGGGCGAGGCTTCGGACGGGGCGGAAGCGGTGCGGCTGGCCCGGCAGTTGAAGCCCGACATCCTCTTGCTGGATCTGGCGATGCCCAAGCATCCGGGATTGGAAGCGCTGCGGGATCTGAGTGCGGGCACGAATTCAACTCCAGTGCGCGTGATCCTGCTCACGGCGGCAGCGGAGAAGAGCCAGATTGTGGAAGCCTTGCAGTTGGGAGCGCGGGGAGTGGTATTAAAAGATTCTGCTACTCAACTGTTGTTGAAGGCGATCCATACCGTGATGTCGGGGGAGTACTGGGTGGGACGGGACAGCGTTTCCAATCTGGTGCAATACTTGCGCACGCTGGTGCAGTCTTCCAGCGACGAAGCCCGGCAGAAGAAATTTGGCTTGACCCCACGCGAGCTGGAAATTGTTGCTGCAGTGGTTGCGGGATACTCAAATAAGGAGATCGCGGAATACTTCAAGATCAGCGAAGACACGGTCAAGCACCATCTGAGCAACATTTTTGACAAATTGGGGGTATCCACGCGACTGGAGCTGGCGCTGTTCGCCGTGAACCAGTCGCTCCCTCTGAAAAGCATTGGCTGACAATAACTTAGAAGTGGTTCAGCAACATCGATTTTGTGACCAGAGTTTTGCAAGAGAGCGCGGGGGTAACCTTGGATGGCACTTACGGGCTATTGGCTATGGTGACACCCTGCCGTATGATTTGTGCACAACCAGCCTCGGGATAGAAACTGATTCCGGTCATCAGATTTGATGATCTTTTTCCCCTGTTCGGACGAGGGGGTTATGGGTTGAGATAAATTCAAAGGAGATGCCCGTGGCAAGAATCTTACAAAGCCTTTGGAATGATGAGAGTGGTCAGGACATCGCGGAGTATGCGGTGATGCTGGCTGTAATTCTGGTGATCGTGGTGGGCACGATCCGACTCATCGGCTCGAACGCCAACAACGTATTCTCAAATGTTGGCAGCTCCATCCAGTAACCGCTAAAGGCGGTTGAGGTTGGAGATCTGCAGGGCGCGCCGTTCGCCCCTTCCGCAAGATCCAGTTCCACTCACCATTGACCTGGCCTCGTGCCCGCCGGCGCGGTTGGCTACTCTTCGTACGGCTGGCCATCCAGGTAGGTGGGTCCCTGCTTGAGTTCTTCGGTTCGCCGTGTCCAACCAAACAGCGTTTGTATAGACTCAGGTCTCAAGATGCTTCACGTTTGTGATCAACTGGTGGGGGGCTTCCATCTTTGCGATCCGGCACGGTCCGCACGAAATGCTGGTCGGTGTTTACGACAGTTTCCTTACCTTTCAATTTAATGCATTCGATCTTGATACTGTCTGATCGCTTACCGACAGAATCCAATCGGATCGCGCTTCATTCCCGGCTTGTCAACTACTTCGGGACGGGAGCGGTGATCGCGACTTTCTCGCTGCCCGGACTTGAAAGTCTGGTAAGGAACGGGAAGAACGGTGTGATCTCGAACGGCATCTTTTCTTTGGCTGAAGTCAGCGCCACCGGCTTTGCCTTCGCGAGTTCCACCCGGTCGCTCCAGGGATCAAGCTTGATGCGTCCTCCGAGCGGAAGTGCGGCAATCTGGTCGGTGCGTTGAGGCTCCAGTTGCGGCGCCGAAGCCAGCAGCGCCGACATCCGAATGCTCTTGCCCTCCGCCAGGCTGTTCCCGAGATGCGGGCGAATCAAGTTTGGGAGGTCGGGAGCGCGTTCCTGCAAGGCCTTCAGAAATAGTCCGGCAGTTCCCAACTTGTCCTTGTACGGAGAATTCTTCAGCAGCTCCAAAGCCTTGGTATCGGCCGCTTCTTCGTCGGCCGGTCGGCGTTTGAAGTCCAAACGCTGGAATGAGTCTTCATCGGGGAAGAACATGCGGTCGTTAAACGCCAGCCTGGTATCGAACTTGTGGGCCAGCACAATGTGACTGAGTTCGTGGGCCAGGACCATGGCGAGCGAAGCCTCATCGGGCAGCACATCCAACAGGCCGCGACTGATAACGATGGTGTGACCGATGGTGAATGATTCCAGAGGAGAGGTGAGCAGAACACGGCAGCGAACATCCGATTGCAGATCGATATTATTGGTCACAAGCAGATTGTTGACCACGGTCTGCAGGATCTTGTCTACTTCGCCGGAGGGTGCCAGGAGGCCGATCTGCTGCAGGCGCTCGACTGCGTTATCTTCGGCCTGGCGCTCCCACATCCGCTCGGCGACGATGGGAGTGGCGTCGGCGGCCACACCGCTCTGATCTTTCACGGATTCGGGAGAGTCCACCAGAATCTGAGTGAACTCTGAATTCTTGTTGAGGCCCTTCAGGTCGTAACCCCAAAGACGGGTCTGCGCCCGGAAGTGCAAACTCTTGCTGATGCGATACTTGAGGTCGGATTCCTCGCTGTAGATGTAGGCGGGCAGCCACATGCCGGAACGCAGGTTCAGGCGCCAACTGTCGAAGTGCAGATAGAAGCTCGTCTTGGGGTGAGGATAATAGGTACCGTTGAAGCGGACCACATTGTAATCCTGATCCTCGACCCAGATTCTGCCCATGAAGCGTCCCGTACCAGAATCTGGTTTGGGCTCGACGTCGATGACCAGGCAGCGTACTTCTCCGAGAAACTCACGACGCACGAAAGTGAAGTTGTAGTACTTTTTCTGGAAATCGGTGTCGAGGACCACCATCTGGGCGAACCCCAGAGGCAAGAAGTGCATGGAGTAGATTCCAGTGAGCCGGTTGACCATGCGGTGGCCGAAGCCGGGCTGGCCCACGAATGAGGTGTCTTCCGGACCGTCGGTCATGTCGAGACGTCCGAGGAAATACTCGTCTTTAACCGGGGAGGCGTTTCCGTCACTGTCGGTCTTGAGATCCTGAAGATAGGTCTCGACCATGGGACGCATGTGACGCATCTGGGCGAGGAAGAAATGCTCTCGCTGGACCACCCGGTCCATGACCTCATTGAACGACGCTGGGGGCGGAGTCGAGATAGTTGCTGCGCCTTGTCCGGTAGGGGCCGCATCGGGAGCGGTGGCTGGGGGTGCGGAAGAGGCTGGATCCTGCGACAGTGCCGGCAGAGACGACACCAACCACAGCAAAAATGAAAGCGAACCTACCTGCAGAATGCGCATAAAAAACCTTCGGGGAGCAACGTTATGCCAATTGAAAAATAATGTGCAAAACGACAGTGGAATTGGCTGGTTGGCCATTTCTCATCGCCGGCTTGAAGTGAATCTGTTCGGCTGCCTTGACGGCGTTGTCATCGAGGCCATGACCCAAGCCGCGCACCACCCGCACCACATGCAGGCTGCCAGATGCCTCCAGAACAACCTCCAGGAGAACCTCGCCCTCAATCTTTAAACTACGGGCCTCTGTAGTGTAAACCGGTGTGGGCTTGGAAATAATTTCCGCAGGGATGGCCCTGGCGGCTGTCTCTGTGGCTTGAGACCTCACAGTGGGCGGAGCGGGAACGTCGGCGTCGCCGAAGCCTCCTTGTTGAACCGCGGCTGCGGGTACGCGGGAGCGGCTGTCTGCGGTGGCCGTGCCGTTGCCAAAGCCAGAACTCGCGACCACGCCTGCCGCTCCCTTGGAGCCGCCGGTGCCGTTGCCATAGCCGGGGCCGGAGGGCAAATCAAATGATCCGAGAGCCGCGATGTTGACGGCCTTGCCCTGATCGGCTTTCGCAGGAATACCGTTGGGATCGCCGAAGCCTCCGGTTTGTACGTGCGATGGAGCGGCCGCGATCGTGGGAGCGGCCGAGCTGCCTGTGGAAAATACGTTCGTCTTCACCGCCTGCTTTGGAATCACGGGTGCGGGGTTGATAGGCATCGGGTCCAGTTTCTTGGGTGCGATGCTGACCGTGGGAGCCGCATCGTCCACCACTCTTGCTGGAGCCTTCGGTTGTTGGGCCGGAAGCCGCAGGGCGCTGATGGGCGGTTCCAGATTGGCGATGAACACGGGTCTCGGCAATTGGCGCAACGGTTGCGGCTGATGATTGACCGGAACCGGTGTGCTGACTAGCTGAATCGAACGGAAAGTATGCTCCGGAGGCGAGATGACTGTGGGATACAACAAGCGCACCCACACCAGAAACGCGACCGCCGCGGCTTGCGCGCCGGTGCTGAAAGCGAATTCGGTCCAAGGCGTTCTCGTCTTCGGCAGTAAGGAGAAGAGACTGTCTTGGGAAGTAGAAGAACTCATAGCCACATTAGAACTCATTAGTTGTTGAAAACACCGGTTCGGGTTTGAAAGTTTCTCAGACCTGGGCAGCGGGGTGTCCTGGGATTGGGCTGAGAGCCTTTAGTTTACTACGCCCACAGTCAAAATCTGCACGGCAAAGGCCATTTCGCCGGCAACCTTGGGAGTCTAACCAGCTTGTCTTTCAGTTAGTTACGCTCGCCGCGCCGTCAACCGGGGCGGGTTGAGCAAGAAAGAGCAAAAAATTACACCCTGAGCGAGCTTTTACTGCCCCAAACCCTTCACCAGGCCCGTCTCCGCGACTGCCGTGCTGCACCGGAGGTCTTTCCGTTAGCACCGCACAACTTTTGGACTGTTTATACCCTTGGTTGCGTTGCGCGTGTCGACGACCAACTGAGCCTCGCCGACAATCTTCTTGTAATCGTAGTCGGAATGATCGGTGACGATCACGATGCAATCGTACTGGCCCAGTTTCTCCAACTCCGAGCGCTTCATCTGCAAGTCATACTTGCGTCCCTTCCCGATGAAAGGGAAGTAGGGATCGTGATAGCTGACTTGGGCACCTTCTTTTTGCAGGAGTTCGATGATGGTGAGGGCCGGGGACTCGCGCAGGTCGTCGATATCCTTTTTGTAGGCGACTCCGAGGATGAGCACCCGCGACCCGTTCACCGATTTCTTGTGACCGTTCAGCGCGCCACCAACGGAGGCCAGCACGTGATACGGCATGTTGGTGTTGATTTCTCCCGCCAGCTCGATGAAGCGGGTGCGGAAGTCCCATTCCTTGGCCTTCCACGACAGATAGAAGGGATCGACTGGAATGCAATGTCCCCCCAGACCGGGGCCTGGATAAAAGGGATGGAAGCCGAACGGTTTGGTGGAGGCCGCTTCGATGACCTCCCAGATGTCCAGTCCCATGCGCAGGCAGAGCATCTTCAATTCATTGACCAATGCGATGTTGACGCAGCGGTAGATATTCTCCAGCAGCTTGGTCATTTCGGCTGCGGCCGGCGAGGAAACGGGAACCGTGCGATGGAAGATGGATCCGTACACGGCGCCAGCCATCTCCGAGGCCTGCGGGTTCAGCCCCCCTACGACTTTGGGAATGTCGCGGCGCGCCACCGTGGTGTTGCCCGGGTCTTCGCGCTCCGGCGAGAAGGCTACGAAGAATTCCTTCTCCCCATTGGAAGAGCCACGCGCTGCCTTCAGTCCGTTCTTGTTTTCTTTCTCGAGGATCGGCACCATGACTTCTTCTGTGGTGCCCGGGTAGGTTGTGCTCTCGAGCACCACCAGCTGGCCAGCCTGGAGATGGGGCGCGATGGCGTGCGTGGTATCGGTGATAAAGCTGAGGTCGGGTTCGTGGTATTCGTTAAGAGGAGTGGGGACGCAGATGATGACAGCGTCCATCTCAACTAGCCGGGCGTAGTCGGAGGTTGCGGTAAAGCCTTGCGCTTGCGCTGCCTGGATTTCTTCTTTGGTGATGCGGTAGATGTAGGATTCGCCCTTGGCGAGGGTCTCGATCTTGCGCTGATCAATGTCGAAGCCTGTGATCTTGAACTTCTGTTCGCTGAACAGCAGAGCCAGCGGCAATCCGACATATCCCAAGCCGATAATGCCGATTCGCGCCTGGCGCTGCTGGAGCTTATTCTTGAGGAGGTCGGCGGAACGATTTGCGGCAGATTGGTTGGTCATCGTCGCGACATAAGTCTCTTCTGTGTGGAGTGAATTTCGTTTTGATTCTAGCACGCAGGCGCAGGACGATACGGCGCAGGAGCGCTGTGAAGTGCTGGGGAACCATGTTGTGCATTCCGGAGTCGGGAATCTATGAAGAGGCTGGCCGCAATGAACCGCCCGGGGTTGCTGTCCCTGGGGCTCTTGGCAGTCTTGTTGGTAGGGTTGGCTGCGAAAGCTGGCAGCTTTCTATTGGTGGACGCGCCACGCCGGTCCGATGTGATCCTGGTGCTGGCAGGGGAAACCGACCGGCGTCCGCAGCGCGCCCTGGAGCTTCTGGCGCAGGGATACGGGCGGCGGATTGTGCTGGACGTGCCAACCAATGAGAAACTCTACGAATTCACGGGAATTCAGCTGGCACAGAAGTACGCACAGGGTCTGCCCCAGGCGGCGTTGGTCAGCATCTGTCCAATCGACGGACTGTCGACCAAGGACGAGTCGAAAGACGCGGAGAAATGTTTGGCGCGGGTCGGCGGCAAAAGCGTGCTGATCGTGACCTCGGATTTCCACACCCGGCGTGCCTTGGCCGTCTTCCGGCGGGAGACTCCTGAATATGACTACTCGGTCGCGGCTGCCTGGAACGACGCGCAGTTTGGCTCGAGATGGTGGTCGCACCGCCAATGGGCAAAAACCTTTGTGGATGAATGGCTGCGATTGATCTGGTGGAAGATTGTCGATCAGTGGTTCTGAGACCGGGCGCTGAGTAGTCCCACCGCGCGGGAGCGCCGAGAAAGTTTTCCACCGCTGGGGCACATTTTCGGGCACAAAAGGCATTGACTGCCCAGAACAACGAAGGGTACGATGCCTTAACGGCACCAAATTAGTTAATAACGGAGGGTGGGATGGCGTGTCTGTGTTCCGCGGCATGGTAATTTGCGTGCTACGGTCTTGCGGATTACCATCCCTCCACGGCATCTCCGAAGAGCGGAAGTGTTTGCTATGATGAGGGCTCTATACTTGAAGATCCTGAGCTGCATGGTGGCCGCGATTTTTCCGGCTGCCTTGTTTGCAGCGGACCAGCCTGCTGCCATGCTCTACAGCCATGGAACCGCATTACTCAATGGCAACAGCATCGCAAGGTCGTCGGCTATCTTTTCTGGCGACTTGGTACAGACCAACGCGGACTCGGCTGCCAACATAAATGCTTCAGGCTCCATCGTCTTGGTTCTGAATGACTCGCTGGTCCAGTATGAGGGCAGCACTGTCAAGTTGGAGCACGGAGGCGTAACCATATCCACCTCGAAATTGCTGGCGACTCGCGCCGGCGACGTCACCGTGTCACCGGCCGCTGGTGTTTGGACCGAATTTGAAGTCAGAGACGTGGATGGTAGGGTCCAGATCGCGGCGCGAAAGGGTGACCTGACCATCGGCGATGACACCGGTACCAGCACACTGCCACAAGGTCAGCAAACCACTCGGGAGGAATCTCAGCCGCAGAACGATTCACCGTCGCAAAACGACAATAAGAAAAGGAAGAAGAGAGCAGCAGCTGGACCCGCTCCTGCCGCAGGAGGGGGCTGGATCCTCGACTCTCCTGTGGCAATCGGAATTGGCGGGGGCGCTATTCTCGGTGCAACTGCATGGGTGTTGGTCCAGAGCGAGCAACCGGCGAGTCCATCGAAGTAAACCCGATAAACCAGATGGATCCCATGAACTCCTAGAGTAGGTTTCGCGCGCGTCTTAACTGCGCTTGAGAATTCCTCTGATCCTTAGTGCAGTTTTCCATTAAAAGAAAATCAGTCTTGATTTGCGAGACTCCTGCGTGGCCTAGGGTGCGATGCTGTCTGCCCTTCAACCTCGTGTTTCTCGCAACAGCAGCCCTTGCGACGGCGGCGCGGAAGTGAGTTTCATCGGAACTCGGGGCCGAAACCATCTTGCGCACAAATCATGCCGAAACGACATGATTTTCACACGCCAGAGCCTCAGTTTCTGAATTGCCCGCTTTACAACCAAGCAGATCTGCTTTCGGCGACGGTTAGGGCCTACAGTGAATGAGTCTATTGTCCATCTCTCCGTCGCATTCTGGCCGTTCCCGCCTCACGACGACGGTCTCCTGTGCAACCGGCAGAAAAGCCAGGGCGCCGTGGAATCCACCCTGTTCCATCGTTTACTGCAGTCCGTCACTCGTCGGCTGAGGAAGGCCACCTCATCAGTGCGCTCTATTAAAGTACATCCTCCGATCGCGGTTTACGGATCACAACGGATATGCCGGTCGTGCGCGGCGATCACGGCGCGCTCAAAACCATTTTGCTTGGAGTGTGGCGAATTGCTGCCAGCAGTCTAACGAGAGGAAGTGCGTGCGGACACCGATGGTCTAGAAGTGCGGAGCGAACAGCTGATTCTGGACGAATTGTCGTTGATCGGAAACTGAGCCGAAAGGATTTCTTTCCGACACCTGCGGCCCTGGAATCGGGTAGATTGCTGATCCTATGGGTCACGTGCGGTCCGAAACCCTTGGTAAGGGATTCCGGCAGTGGCGGACCCCAGGTTGCTCCAGCTGTAAGAGCTCTAGAATCGTGCGCTAGGGCCGTCCATAGTAAAAGCACTCTAAAGGTATTCCTGACGATGCTACTTGATATCACTTGACACTGCCGCGCCTTCCCGTCATGCGAGCTGACGATTTTACTTGTCCCCCGATTTCGCGCTCCGCGTTTACCTCCCGTCTTCCGGTTACCACGCAAGTCAATAGGCGGCAAGAGCTCCGCAAGTTATTCTTGCGCAAGCAGTCCGGAGTCTATTTGTTTGAATGGCGCAAGCTCGTTTGCGGCGTGATGATCGTCATTTTGCCGACATCGCTGATGGCCCAGGACTCCGCTCGGGCCATGCTCCACAATGACGGAGGAGTCTGGCTGAATGGGAATCCCGCGCCCAATTCCTCCGCGATTTTTCCGAACGACCTGGTGCAGACCCAGAAGGGCAATTGGGCGAAAATCGACGCTGACGGTTCCGCAGTCACGGTCCAACCTGAAACCATTGTGCAATTCGAGGGAGACGAACTCGTCCTCGAGCATGGCGGCTTGCAAGTGAACACCTCCCGAGGACTGAAAGTGCGCGTGAACTGCATCACCGTCATTCCTCTTACGCAAGATTGGAATCGTTACGACGTCACCGATGTTGATGGGCGAGTGACGGTGGTGGCGCACCAGAATGATGACAAGATCCACTACCGAGTTTCGGCTACCCGGGTGTCGAAACAGGCCAGATCTTCGGACGTGACGGTACATCAAGGGGAGAAAGTAACACGCGAGGAACGATGTGGTGCGCCGGTTAGGCCGGCCGCGGGAGTCGACGCCACTATGGCCACGCTGAACACGACTTTGGCTAAGGGAATCGGGATCGCCGCGATCGGCATACTTGCTTGCTGGGCTTTATGCCGCGGGGACGAACCCGTCAGCCCTTCCAAATAGCGCCTCGTTCGACCGAGCACTCTCATTAGCTAACCCCTCGCAGTCGAGGTTCCGAACTGAGGTACAAGTCGGACTGCTAACTCTATGCCCACGTTTTCAGCGCCGCCAACGATCGCAACCAAGCAGTTTGCAGAAATCTTGGAGGCCAAAATGTCGGTCAGATCTAATTTAAATAAGGGCCGTGTAGTTACCGGCATGTTGTTAGGTCTGGCGGTATCGCTCATTTCGAGTCGTGCATTTGCGCAGAACGACTCTGATCCCAAATGGGATTTGTTTGTTGGATATCAATGGCTGCATCCCGGCGGTGCCGTTCCGGCGCCTTCGGTAGCTCCGGCCGCCACCTGTTCCGTGCAGCCGAATGAAGTCATAGTGGGTGAACCCATCACGGCAACCGTCGCTGCCAGCAACTTCAATCCCAAGCACACGCTCACCTATGTCTGGACCCCCAGCAATGGGGGAGGTAAGGTCATCGGGAAAGACACGACCGCCCAGATCGAAACCACAAACGCCGCCCCCGGCAGCTACACCGTCACCGCCCAAGTAACCGACGCCAAACAAAAGAAGAACAACGAAGCAAGATGCTCAGCTGACTTCACCGTGAAGCCGCTGCCGCCGAAGAATCCACCCACTATCTCTATCTCGGCGAGCCCGAAGAGCGTTCCGGCTGGTGGAACCGTGGATTTGTCGGCCAACTGCACCAGCCCTGACCAAGTTCCGGTCACTATCTCCACTTGGACGTCAATCGGCGGAACCGTTTCCGGCACTGGCGGTTCGGCCACACTTA
>OCZU010001745.1_pt1 | contig 14102 bp, 14 predicted proteins | sample 1539001 | NCBI WGS metagenome assembly OCZU01 (sample SAMEA3539306, study PRJEB22396) | soil metagenome | biome: tundra; feature: field; material: soil | place: USA | collected 2010-05 | depth 0.15 m | reverse complement strand
GTGGTTCCCCCGAACGAAGCGTCTGCGGAGCATGTAGGTGTGAGCGCCGCGCTCGTCGTGAGCTGAACCTCGAACCAAACCAAAAACACGGCGTGTACGTTCGGGGTAACGGCGAAATTCCTCGTAAAATTCCCCGAAAACTTCATCACTCCTGCGCAGGCGGGGATGGCGATGATAGACCGATTTGATGGCACTGGCGACATCGACGGTCTTGTTCATATACTTGATCCACCGCTGCAAATCCGGTGGCGCTGGAACGACAGCGACCATCACGTCGGAATACAGACCAGGACAAGTGCGGGCCAGGATTTCATCGACTTCCGTTTTTATGAAGTCGGCCACTTTCTGAGGATCATGCTCGAATTTTGAGCTGCCCACGCCATGCCAGTGCTGATGCGAGGCGTATGGCAAGAACTCAAAACTGTTTTCAACTCTTGCCCGGATGCCGTCCAGCCAGCCGTTTTTAACCAGTTTCCCGAACGTGACCTGGCAAGCACCCAGAAAGCGCCGGATGGCTGATTCCAAATGCCAGTCCCAGCTCTCGTTTGTCTCATAAGAGTCATGGTATTTGAAGACCCTGCCCTGACGGGACTCCCGAAAAACCATTGAATCAGAGTTTTCAAACTTCCAGTCCGCTGGCGTGAGTGAACGGCCAGCAGCCTTGGCTGTGGCCGGATCAGTGCGGGGGGCGACAGTGATGGCGAACCAATTACCGCCCCGGCAAAAAGCGATGTCGTCGTACGCTTCCGTGAGGATTTTAAGGCCGTCAGAAATGTTGATGTAGTTGCAAAGGTTGCAATGCTCACCGTCCTGGCAGCGCCGTGAATAGTTAAACTGGTGTTCCTCCCCGACTTTCCTGCCCTTTTTGTAAATGCCCTTTTTGACTTTGGGAAAAAGACCGCATTCGATCACCGAGTCCAGCCAGCCGTCGAGACTCCGGTTGCCGCCGTCGTTGATTCCGCAAAGGTGAGCCAGACTGGTCAGGGTCCTGTCGATAGGGATGTTGTTCTCGTGAACTGCGACATTAAAATAGGCTCGGTGGCCCTTGCGGGTCTGCCAATGGATTTTTGCATGGATTTTCTTGATCCGTTCCTGCAAAAAGACAGGGAGCTGGTCACGCATATTAAAAAGTGCTTCGAGATCGTCGATGCGTACCGCATCCAGTTCTGCCGGAACGGCAGGAACCTGGTTCTGGACCGAATTCAGTTCAGTCTGGGCATTGGTGTCGTCGATTTTGGCGTAGGCGGCTCGCGCACGCGCCTTCGCCGCCGCGATGCGGCATTCAGGCGTACTCGCCGCCATCTGGTCCACGATTTTCTGCGTTCGCCTGCGACGGCGCTCTGCGTCCTGGTGGTCGAGCGACTTGATCAAGGCGCTATGCTTCGCCAGCCATCGCCTCATCGGAACGGGAGCAGGGCCTGGATTTGCAGCCGGTTTCACAGCCGTTATCCTTTCTGCCGATTGGCAGGCGGTGGCCCTCCGATGGCAGTCAGGATTGCCATGACGCACGACATCGTGCGGACGGCGAGTCCTGTGGATGGTCCTGGGTGGATGATGGAAGATGACGATTGCCGCTGCAATCGTGGGCTGGACAGGGATGATGGCGTGTTCTCCACCTTTACGTAATAGCGGGCGGGTGATAAATGAATCAACGGCCAGATGGTGAGGCCCCGACAGCCCAGTCGAGCAGCTTCAACGGGGGAAGGGTGACCGCGCCGAGGTCTGGTTGGGGGGAGTGAAAGGGCGGGCCGGTTGGCCGGGGCGTTGAAGTCTGGCGGCTGAAGAAATCGCCGCTTTCTGAAATCCCACCGGCCCAAAAGATTTTTTTCCATGTTCATACAAACTTCAACTTTTTTGAGCGGGCCAACGCTCTTTGCCAGAAAGAACGGATTTGAAAACAGTTCTGTTGGGAGTAATTACGCAGTTCGTACGGACCATGCTCCAGATGGAAAAGACCAATGCTCCTGGGCATATGGCCACCAACAAAGGCAATGAAATCAAGCCTGCTGGAGAAGCGGCAAATTTGATTGACAATTAAATGTTGGTGCCCAACTTTCCGAAAAGTCACTGGGGCTGCGCGAGAAACGGTTGAACCCGTAGTGGCGTGAAGTTAAACTCGGTCAACAGATATCATTGTTTATGTCGTCCAAAGATAAATCGTATCCACACTTTGAAGTTCAGACCAGTATCCTGCACATGCTGCGTTCAGCTTTTTTTTTGACCCAATACGAGCAAAAGCCCAACGCCCAAACTCGGCAGGCTGAATTGGTTGAAGTTATCAAGAAATACGAAAAATCCCTTGATGAATTGTTTGGAACCCTGCCCAAGCAACCTGCGGAGGTCAGCAAGAAAGCCGCCGCATTGCCTGGTGTCGCAGCCGCTACTGTTCCCGTTCCGTTATCGACGGAGCCGCCAGCTATACGGTCCACCCGTATGCCAGCGGAGGATTTTCGCAGAGCAGTATTGGACTGGCGTAAAAAAAACGGCTGGTCACAGTCACAGGCAGCCGCGCAACTGGCCATCTCGGTGCGAACCTTGCAGGATTGGGAGCAAGGGCGCTGTCCCCCCAGTCAGATGGCCGAAGTATTCGTGATGCGCCACATCCTTGGGACCAAACCGGTCGTTCGGGCGGCGTCCACCCCGAAAACCGGCGAGTAGCGGCAGGAATATTAACGAATTTCAGCTTTCTGCATTCTATCGGGCGATGCAACATCATGCCATCAATCCATGTGGTCTTCCTCTTGGCAGTGCAGAAAGATCACCGGCATCAGGCTTCCGGCTCACGAAGCGAACCGATTATTCTGGCATTGCTTGAAAAGTACCGATCAATGAAGGATGGCAAGCCGCCCCGGCTGCCACCGGAATGACGGCAGGGCCGACCGTCGAAGGCAGTTCCGTCCTCTGGAATTGCCGCTTCCACATTCCGTCAATAGTGGGCGCGGTCGGGTCAATCGTGCCAAGTGGTGATTACGCTAACATATCCGTCATGCTCGCAACTCATCGACTCGTCCAGGTCAGCCCACGCGGTCACGATCCAGTCGTCCGTGTCCACGAGTTCGCGCAACCAAGTGCCACTCGATTCGATCAAATATCTGCGGATCACTTTGTCTCGGAGTTTTTCGACTTCTGCATATCTGGTCAGATCCTCGTCGAAGCGATTGAGATACTCCAACCTGGCCGCGAGAGGTATCTCGTTGCTCCGAGCCAGGATGAGTTTTCGCAAAAGTTCGATTTTCCCATCAACCGAGAGGATCGCCAGTGCATTGGCATCCAACTCATGAGGTTGCTTCCATAGGAACTGAATGGCGCGGTCCAAAACGTCAATGTAAACCTGACAATTCAGCTCGATGCGACTAATCATGCAATCGTGCCCGTTTTTGGTGCCTTTTTCGTTAGCGAGATTCCCGCAATATTCGAGGTCCTGGGCCTCGTCCCAGTTAATTTGTTCCATCGTTTCAATTGATCCTTTTTTTCCGTTTTTTATTGAACTCATAGTATAATTTATTTGTGTTGTTTTGTTCATGGGCGGACATCGCCCACGGTTGGTGAATAGAACCGAAAGCAAATTCTATTTGGCCGAAAGATTGAAACGACTACCATGGGTGTGTGGTGCTGACTGGCGAATTCCACCGATAACCCAAACAGAATGGTGGATCGAAGGACTTCCAGCGGTCGGTCGAAGTCAGAGGGGAAGGCAAATGCTGCTCGATCCAACGGTGCTTTGGGTGGCAGGCCGTCCAAGCGGCATTCTCCCGATCACTGATAGATCGCCTGTGTTCATTGGCCCGTTTGCCAACAACTCCCCTTCCCATTGAACGAGAAAGCGGGACAGGCGCATTTTCATTCAGGTTGGAAATGTTTACAAAATATTTCTCCACGTGAAATGCCATGAAGAAAAAGGCTCCGGCAACAGACTGTTTGGGGTATTGGCGTCAAACCCGCACTACCCAACTCGGTGCTACGAAAAGCGGTTTCGGGTTACATCGAGCTGGCCAGCGCCTTCAACGCTTCAGTAATCGCAAACATCCCAAAAGTATCCAGGCAACAATACTGGTCCAGGTCGTTCCTGATCCGGTTGCGTTCTGCGTCTGACACGTTGCCGAAGGTCGCCCGCAAATACTGCAAACTTGCAGCGGTTCCATCTCTGATCGGCAAGTGATCGTAACTTGTGCCAGTCAGCGCCGGTAATACGAACTTCATCGAACAGGAGCCACTTTGCTTTGGATCGTAAAAATGGAACTTCCGAAATGGCACCAGCAGATCGACCATGCGGCGTTGAATGTTGGTGACCCACGGCTGAAATTCTGGCATCAGGCCACAACACTCCTTGAGCCGCCCAGCCTCGAAACTGGAATTGAATGTGATCACCGAACCTTCGGTCGGCAACGCCGCACGCAAGCTGCGCATAAATTCGGGTCGCGGATCGCCGGTGCCTTGAGCCAAGTGACTGAAGTGCTCAGGTTTCGCTCCTGGCGAACGCTGCACATGCAACGAATACTGGAAAACAATTTGCTCGTAGGGCCGCACGCCGTTGAGCAAGGGAATCGCGGCGCTCCAAGTTTCAAAATCAAGATATGCGGCGGGATATTTGATCGTTTCCAGAAACGCCCGAATCGCAGATTTGTTCACATGCGGCCTTCCCGTTTTAGCTGCCTGCCGCTGAATCTCCTGGTTGTCGGTCAATTTGAAATCGTCGGGGATGTCGGCGATTGCAGTGGTTCCACGGACCAGCAACTGGAACCGCTTCGCACCGCCTCTATACAACTCAGTCACATTCCCTTCGGACAAATGGTTCCAACACGTTTCGTGCAACGGGCAAGTGTACGGATCATTGCACTGCGGCCCGATCCGAACCTCCGGTTTTTCCTTCAGCCGGATGGTGCTGAACATCGTTTCCAGTTGGGATTCGATCTAGCGGGACGCCGCCGACACCTGGGCGGTCACATCATGGCGCTGGAAGAATCTGGCCGGATCAATCTCGCCGTGCCGGACGAAATCAGGATTGATGAGCATCAAATAGCAGCGCCGGATTTTCAGCCCAGCCCCGCTGTAAACAAACGCCTGAAACGCCAGATCGAAAATGTAAACATTTTTTACCGACGTGCTGGACTTGACCTCGATGATGTCCCACCCATTGCCGTCCACCGGCTCCAGGATGTCGGCGTTGGCGTACCCACCATGATAACTGAACGCGGGTTCAAACACCGGCCTGCGCAACTTAATTGCCGCCTGGGTGAGGCGCAGAACGTCACCGAGATCATCAACACCCGCGCCGACTTCGATTCCATTCGGGAACAGTTTTTTGGCCAGACTGCCGACCTGCTGTCCTTGATCGAAGGTTGCCTGGGTTTGAGCATCGGGCGGGGGGATTTGGTCCTTTGCATTGAAAGCGGTCCACAAAAGTTTGTGGCACTGCAATCCCAAAAGAAATTTCGATTTGGAGATAAACGGAGCGGCGTTTTGATTTGCTGGCGTCGTCTTCACAGCGGCAAGTCGGCATCATCTATTAAATCCTCCTGCGGCTCACGGAGAATTTCCCGGAAATCCACAGCCGGTTTTCCTGATGGAATAGCGACCAGAATCCTGTTACCGACTTGGTCAACAGTCAGTTCATCTCTTTTCACAGGGAATCCAGATCGCTTGAGCAAGTCCCGGATGTACCGGAAGAATGGCTGATATCCAGGGATTCTCTGGGCCGTCGTGCGAACGGCACGAACGACCATGACCGGATGCGTTTCAACTTCCTCGACTCTCATGACCCTGTAACCAGCGGAAGTGAAGGCGTACCGAAGTCGAAAAGCGATTGATGTTTCACCCGGCAGTTCGTCAAAATCGGCAAACCACACATCCTTGTAATCCTCATCGTCGTCGAAGTCGGCCACGGGGTCGGTTTCTGCGAACTGGTTTTGCGATGGTGGTTTTCGTTTCATCTTTGGCGGCTCGCTTGTTGACAAGCGTACCATCCAATTACGGATGCGGCTGTGCCGGGGTCTGCTGCGATTTGCGGCTGCATGGGCACGACATTGCTGGAATCGCCAGGGACGACGCTGAAATAGCACCTAGCAATTTCCTCAGTGATTTGCGGGTTCCGGTTGAAATAGTGATTCTCGATCTGCTGAAGGCTGTTTCCGGCTGCAATCGCCACGGCAGGAGCATCCTTGTCCCGGCGCAATCTCATCGTGATGTAGGAATGCCTCGCTGCATTGGGTATCCATTTGAGCTTCGCCCGTCGTGCAAAAACTCTGCCGAGATCATCCAGCGCCGTCTGAGTACGGTATTTCTCCGGCAAAAGATAATCATTTGCCTGCGGGCATTGGTTCAACCACCACACGATCCATAAACGCAAATTCGGTTCAAGCGGAATATCACGAGCGCCAGTCTTGAGGCCAACTTCCTCACTTATTTTGAGAAAATTTGTGGATAGTGCCGTCCGTAGCGTTCCCCAGTCTAACCGGGCCAACTCGGATTTTCGCACTCCTGCAAAGCACCAAACAGCAAACGGAACCCGCAATTCCGGTTGCATCGTGGTCAACATGGTTTTAGTCATTTCCGGTGTGAACGTGCCGATGTCCCGGTTTTTCTCTGCGCCCCGTTTCCGGTCGATACCCAGCGTGGGGTCAGCCGGAGTGTAGGCCCGTTTCACTGCGTCCCGGAAAAACATCTTGAAGTCGCCCAATGACACATTCCGCGTCAAATCCGACCATGGCTGGCGGTCGAGATAATCCTCCACTTCCATCAACCTGATTTCATGCACCTTTCGGCCCGCAAACTGATTGGCCAGGCCGGTCAGCCTGTCCGACAGGTTCTTTTTCCTCTTTTCACTCAGTTTGGTTTTGCGGGCCAAAAATTCATCCACGGCTTTTCCGAGGTCTTTTTCTGCAAATGAGTTTACCGGCCCGTGGTGCTTCCAATGGAGGGCAGCGGCAATCAGGACATCGGCTTTTCCATCGAGAATGTTCACGGCGTCAACAAATTTCCTGACGGCGTCTTCAATGTTAATATCAAGCGGTCCCAGCAGCCGCATTGCTTTGCGCACATCGGCCCGCAGATCGGCATCCAAAATCAATTTCCGCTCCATCTGATTACCGGTCGCCAAGGCTTCGCAAACGTCGCGGGCTTTGACCTTGGCGTCTTCCAAGCTGGCTCGAACGTGTCTTTTCCGTTGGCCGCTGGTGTAATCGCTGATCGTCCACTCCTCGTAATTCACGCCGTTTTTTTCCGCCGTACGGCCCGTGATTTTGAGCGACACACCCTTATGTTTGATCTCAACCATTTTCGTTTTCATGCCCGGTAGAACTGATTTCACTTTCTTCTTTCCGTGGCTGCTGGCAGGAATGTGGCGGTAAAAACCGTCAACAATTCAAAACCGTATTACAAAACCCAATGGATGTGAGGAATCTCAATGATGTCCCGGCCTTCATCACGAAGGACGGATCGGAAATCCGCGAATTGCTTGCGCATCGCAACTCCGCGATCCGCCGCCAGAGCCTGGCCGAAGCGCGCCTGCCCGTAAGAGGCAGCACGCAGGAACATTTTCATCCGCGGGCCGAGGAAATTTATTACATCACGCACGGCGCCGGGCGCATTCGCATCGAAGGCGAAATCCGCGACGTGAAACCCGGCGACGCGATTGCCATTCCCGCCGGCCTGAGGCACAAGCTGTGGAACACCGGAGCCGAACCCTTGCGGTTGTTTTGCTGTTGCGCCCCCGCGTACGAGGATGACGACACCGTCATCACGGAAAAGTGAGTTGACGTCCGCGAGGCGTGCGATTTAACTGCGCACATGAAAAACGCGATTTTCCTATTGGGTTTGCTTGGCGTCCTCACCCTGTCCGGTTGCCTGGGGCCGCGCGAAAAGAGTTTTGATGTCACGGGGATCGTGCCCCCATCCGAGTTGCGCGAGGACTCCGAGCCGATGCGCAAACCCGTCGCCACACCGCAAAAAACATTTCCGGCTCCTCCAAGAAACGCCACTCCTCCGCCACTAGCTGAACCGGCTCCCGCGAAAGCTGCGGTGAAACGGCCAGTCTCCGCGAGCGCCAAATCCGAGCAGTCCAAAGTTACGATCGTGCCGGAGACCGGCCTTCAGGGAAAAATCGTCAGCGTGAATGCCAGCCTGCGATTTGTGGTGCTGAATTTTCCCGTGGGCCGGATGGCCGCCGTTGAGCAGCAAATGGTCGTTTACCGGCAGGGACAGAAAATCGGCGAGATCAAAGTCACGGGACCGCAACAGGACGACAACATCATCGCGGACGTTACGACAGGGGAGGCCGAAGTAGGCGATGAGGTGCGCGAGAAATAAGCTGAAACCAAACCGCTGTTCGACCGCCGACTTTCCCGGGGGCGGCTAGCCTTCCGCCGGATTCCGCGTTTCGTCCATTATTTCGGACATGGCCCTGACCGTCTTCGGCAAGGCATCTTTCTGGTAGGGCGACTGGAGGTTGAAATAAATCCCGCAGAGCGGCCGGAGCAAATCGTTCTCGCTCAAAATGACGGTGAGAAACGGGTCCACCGCGATGCCATGGCGGTAGCCCGGCCCGCGATTTTCGTAAGCGTGAATGGCCTTGAGCATGAGCGAAACCAGCGACGCCTGGAATTGGTCCGGAGTCTTGTCAATGCAGACGACGTATTTGTCATACGCCTTCAGGGCTGCTGCCATTTCTTGCTTGAATGTTTCAACGGTCACAATGAACCATAATCCATCTTATACGAAAGTGAAGTAAATAAAAAACCGCGCGAGTTATCCACAGCCAATTCACAGCCGAAACAAAACGCATAGCCCGTCGGCCGGACGCCGGTGTTTATCCGTCTGCCGGGGATTTCAGCTTGGCTTTTGGCCTCGGCCCGAACAGTGCCGTGCCGATGCGCACGAGGGTCGCGCCCTCCTCGATGGCCACTTCAAAATCGCCGGACATGCCCATGCTCAAGTGGGGCAACGGAGCGCCGAGCACCGCCTCGGCGCGTTCCTTCAATTCCCGCAATCGCCGAAAATGCGGACGCGACTTTTCCGCGTCTGTCGCGTACGGCGGCACGGTCATCAGTCCGTGAATTTCGATTCGCGGCAGCGCGTTGAGCTGCCGCAGTTCCGCCAGCAGGTTTTCGGGTTTGTAACCAAACTTGCTCGCTTCGCCAACGGCGTTGACCTCCAGCAGAATCGGCATCGTCTTGCCGGCCTGTTCGGCGCGTTTATTGATTTCTTGCGCGAGATTCAAACTGTCCACGCTCTGGATCATCCCGAAAAGTTCCACCGCATCGCGGCATTTGTTCGACTGCAAATGGCCGATCATCTGCCAGCGCAATTTGCCGGAGCACAGCGGAATTTTCGCTTTCGCCTCCTGCACTTTGTTTTCGCCAAACAACGTCAAGCCCAGCTGCGCGGCTTCGTTCACGACTTCCGGCGGCTGGCCTTTCGTCACGGCGAGCAGGACAACCGAGTTCGCGTCGCGTCCGGCGCGTGTGCACGCCGCGGCGATCTTTTGCTGAGTCAAATTCAAATTTTCTGCTAAATCCATGCATGCAATCGTAAGGCGTAAATCACAAATCGTAAACCCTGCGTCAGCGGATGTTAATGAGAAGCCTGCAAACGCAGTGCATTTCGACCGCGTGACGCTCCAAAATTGGGATCCCACCGCAATCTCGAACGCCTCCGCAAAAGATTGCGGCCTTTTGATTGCCTGCTATATTCAAATGCCCTGTCGACGGGGTGATCTGAGAAATCGTATGGCGACATTGAAATATATTTTTATCATTTTGGAAGTGCTGCTGCTCTTCAACCTGCTCATCGGCGTGCATGAATTGGGACATTTCCTCGCGGCGAAATGGCGCGGTCTGAAGATTGACCGCTTCGCCATCTGGTTCGGCAAACCGATCTGGAAAAAGAAAATCTCCGGCGTCGAATTCGCGCTCGGCTGGATTCCCGCCGGAGGATACGTCGCGCTGCCACAAATGGCCACGATGGAAGCCATTGAAGGCAAAAGCGAAGATGCCGGTGAGCCGTTGCCGAACATTTCCGCGCTCGACAAAATCATCGTCGCCTTCGCGGGGCCGCTCTTCAGTTTCTTGCTGGCAGTGGTTTTTGCGGTCGTCGTCTGGGTGGTGGGCAAGCCGGTAAACACGGCTGGCGACTCGACGACCATCGGCTGGGTTGATCCGGCCGGGCCGGCTGCGAAAGCGGGCCTGCGTCCGGGCGACAAGATTCTCGAAGTGGACGGTCACGCGGTCACCCACTTCGCGCCGCCGGCGCAGGACAGCGTGAAATGGCGCATTGTCACCAGTGAGAACACGAACCTCGCAATCAAGTATGAACGCGAAGGCCAGGTGGCGATGGCTTATCCGGTTCCTTACCATCGCCCGACCAAATGGTATGAGCGAAAGGCGTTGCGGCAGATTCTGATCGATGCGGTGTTGCCTGCGGTCATTGACCAGGTGCTGACGAACAGTCCCGCCGCCGCCGCCGGTTTGAAGCCGGGCGACGAAGTCGTCGCGATCAATGGCGAGAAGATTTACAGCTTCGTTTCGATCATGCAGTTGGAACAGGACATGACCAACGGCCTGATCAAGCCGGTCACGATGACGGTCCAGCGCGGCGCGGAAAAATTTGACCGGGAGCTGCTCGCCGAAAAACCCATTCAGCCGGCCAAAGCGGGGCCGTTGTTTGGAATCGCGTGGCAGGTGGACACGAACGTGACGCTGATGCATCCAGGACCCTTCGAGCAAATCCGTGAAAGCGCCGGGCAGATTTTCGCGACCATCGGCGCGCTGTTCAGTAAAAATGACATCGGACCGCAGCAACTCGGCGGTGCCGTGATGATCATTCGCGTTTACAGCAATCTCTTCGACAGCGAACAAGGCTGGCGCCTCGTGCTGTGGTTCAGCGTCGTGCTGAACATCAATCTCGCGATGCTGAACATGCTGCCGTTTCCGGTGCTGGATGGCGGGCACATTTTGCTGGCGCTGCTTGAGGTTGTCCGCCGTCGTCCGGTCAGCGTCAAAATTCTCCAGTATTTGCAGACCGCCTGCGCCGTGTTCCTGATCGGCTTCATGCTGTTCATCGCATTTTTTGACACGAGCGACTGGTTGCGTTCCTCGCGCCGGGATCGCCAGGAAGAGCAACAGTTGATTTTCGCGCCGAAGAAGTAGTGGCACGGGCGTCCCGCCCGTGCGTTTCAACAGGAACCAGTTTCGCGCGCGATCCAGAAACTCACGGGCGGGACGCTCGTGCCACTACAACTGCGCGCTTGAAACCTGACACCTGACACCTGAAACTTCCTCCATGCGTTACTGCGAATCACCTTACTTTTATCAGCGGCGAAAAACCCGCGAGATCGTCATTGGCGATCCCCGGAACGGCGGCGTCATCATGGGCGGCGATCATCCGGTCGCCGTGCAGTCCATGATCACCTGCGACACGATGGATACCGCCGCCAGCGTGCAGCAAACGCTTGACCTCGTCGCTGTCGGCTGCCAGATCGTGCGGATCACCGCACCGACGGTGAGGGACGCGGCGAACTTGCAGAACATCGTGACGGAACTTCGCAAACGCGGCTGCAATGTGCCTATCGTCGCGGACATTCATTTCAAACCGGAAGCCGCCATGGAAGCGGTGAAATGGGTGGAAGTCGTGCGCGTGAATCCCGGCAACTACGCCGACTCAAAAAAATTTGCCATCAAGGAATACACGGACGAGCAATATCAAGCCGAGTTGAAGCGCATCGAGGAAAAGTTCACGCCGCTCGTCTTGGAATGCATCCGTCTCAAGCGCGCCATGCGCATCGGCACGAACCACGGCTCGCTTTCCGACCGCATCATGAACCGTTTCGGCGACACGCCGCTCGGCATGGTGGAGAGCGCGCTGGAGTTTGCGCACATCGCGCGCAAGCACGGCTTCCACAACTTTAAGTTCTCGATGAAATCCTCCAACCCGAAGGTGATGATCGAGTGCTATCGCCTGCTCGTCGCGCGGCTGGAACAGGAAGGGCCGGACTGGAATTATCCGATTCACCTTGGTGTCACCGAAGCCGGCGAAGGCGAGGACGGCCGCATCAAGAGCGCCATCGGCATCGGCTCGCTGCTGAGCGACGGGCTCGGCGACACGATTCGGGTTTCGCTGACTGAAGATTCGCCGCGCGAGATTGAAGTCTGCCATGATTTGCTGGCGCAGATTCCTCTTCTCACACTTTCGGAGGGACAAGTTGCACGAGTCCCCAATTCAAGTGGCGAAAACAGTTTGGGACTCTCGGAGCTCGTCCCTCCGAATTCTTTTCCCTTCGATCCATTCCATTTCGAGAAACGCGAGACGCCGGAAATTGAATTGAACGAGCAGGTCAAATGCGGCGGCGAGCAACTCATCCGCGTCGTCGTCACGCGTGGGACTTGGGACAAGGTCGCGCATAAGATACGTCCCAAGGACGACGTAAAGCCGGAGGCCGTTTACGAGGACCTGAACATCGCGGAACTCGATCCCACGCAGGACTTCGACATCAACTGCGACACGCAACTCGTCACGGTGAAGGACGGTTTGAATCTGCCGGCCATCACCGCGTTCCGTCTGCTCGCGGCGAGGTTGAAACGGCTGGGACGTACCAATCCGATTCTGCTCAAGGATTGTTTGAACTTTGGAACTGAAACGACGCGACCCCTCACCCCGTCCCTCTCCCCATCTGGCGGGGAGAGGGTGGCGAAGCCGGGTGAGGGGAGTGTTTGGCCGCTTGAGCCGAAGATCGCGTTGCTCCGCGCGTCGGTCGTGATCGGTTCACTGTTGGCGGACGGGATCGGCGATGCGATTCTGGTTCGTGGCGAATCCGGCGCGGGCATGTCCCTGCGGCTGGCTTACAACATTCTACAAGCCGCCGGTTGCCGCAGCTTCAAGACCGATTACGTCGCGTGCCCGTCGTGCGGGCGGACGCTGTTCAACCTGCAGACCGTCACCGCGCGGATCAAGACACGCACGGAACATCTCAAGGGCGTGAAGATCGCCATCATGGGCTGCATCGTGAACGGCCCGGGCGAAATGGCCGACGCGGACTTCGGCTACGTGGGCGGCGCGCCCGGCAAGATCAATCTCTACGTCGGCAAAACGCCGATCAAATTCAACATCCCCGAAGCTGACGCGGTGGAACGGCTCGTGGACCTGATCAAGGAACACAACAAGTGGGTGGAGCCGGAGCTGAAAGAAGTGACATCTGTAGTTTAACGTGATTTGGGCAATTTTGAAAAGGTGGAGGTTTGCGATACTTGGCGTCGTTGCGCTGGTTGTATTCTTGATCATAAGGGATCCTCTACTCGGATATATTTTGAAGTCATCTCGTAAAGCGAAGGGATCTGCCGTTTGGGCCATTCCTCGCTGGCGGAGATTCACCAATAATGAATGCGGATATGTCGTGGCATTTCCTTCGAGGCCGTTTGAAAACCCGTATGCATTGAGTAATCACCAAAATGTGGTTTCCTATCGGCAATTTGCCTCTGCTTTGGAAAGCAATGAAGCCTTTATGGTAGCGACACTCGTCACTTCCTTAACCAACGCTTACTCGGATGAGCAAATCAATTTCCTATTGGATACAGCCACGAAGGGAGCTTTGGGAGCAGACGGCAAATTGCTTGCACAGCGAGACGTTATGCTCGGGACGAACATTGGACGGGAATTTGAGTTTCTGAAGGCAGACGGGTATTTCACAAAAATGCGTTTCTACCAGGTTGGACATGACCTCCAAGAACAGTTTTTTTGCCTGCTTGCCTGAACCTGATTACGGGCGTAATGTTTCCACTATGACGACGCTCACATTGGACGAAGCGCAGCAATGTCTCCCGGATGCGGTGGAGAAGGCGTTGAACGGCGAGGAAGTGGCGATCAAAGTTGGCCGGGAAACCGTGCGTTTGGTGCATGATGTTCCAATGCGTCCTGCCGGTTACTTCGCGGAGTGCTGCCGCGACGCTGAAGACGCCGCCTTCGAGGCGCGCGTTTGCCGTGACTCGAAACCTGCGCTCGAAGAATGAGGCAGTGGGACATTTTCCTGTTCCCGTTCGCCGAGGAACAACCTCACCGTTGTGTAACCGGTCAGTGACGGCGGATTTCGGGCGGAACTCAGGATGAGTCGAACAATA
>OCZU010001744.1_pt1 | contig 14106 bp, 12 predicted proteins | sample 1539001 | NCBI WGS metagenome assembly OCZU01 (sample SAMEA3539306, study PRJEB22396) | soil metagenome | biome: tundra; feature: field; material: soil | place: USA | collected 2010-05 | depth 0.15 m | reverse complement strand
TGTTGGTGCTGGGTAAGTAAGAAGTCCGAGCTGCGAAGCGGATGCACAAGGCGGAGCCTTATGCCACGTCAAACGTCGCAGAGGGTGACGGCCTCTTCGAGCCCCACGTCGGGATCGCGCGTCGGAATGAATTCCTGCCCCACGTAGCCCTGGTAGCCGATTTCGAGCAGCGTGCGCATGACCGCGGGATACTGGATCTCCTGCCGCCCGTCCAATTCGCCGCGCCCCGGCACTCCCGCCACGTGTATATGGCCGAGCAGGTGGGCATACTGCCGCAGGCGGCGGATCACATCGCCGTTCATGATGGCCACGTGGTACACATCGAAGAGCAGTTTGGCGTGCGGGGAATCGACCTGGCGGATGAGCTCGGCGCAGTAATCGATGTCGTCGCCCTGGTACCCCGGGTGCCCCTTCATGGGGTGCGAACTGTCGCGCGTATTGAGTTGTTCCAGGACGATGGTGACGTTCCTGGGGGCGGCGTAGCTTGCCAGTTCGCGCAAGCCCGCGATGGTGCTCTCCGCCCCTTGTTCGCGCGAGATTTCGCCGCTCGCGGGATCGAACGCATCCACCCACCGGTAGCCCGTGAAGGCGAGGACGTTGGGGATGCCGAAATCGGCGCACTGGTCGATAATTTCCCTGGTGCGCGCGAAAATCTCCTCGTGATTCCGCGGGTTGTTCAGCCCCCTGGCAAACTCGGGGCCGGGCATGCCGTTGAGCACCAGGGCGTTCCGCAAGCCGTACCTGGCCACCACCGGCCATAACTCCGGCGGCGCCAGTTCGACGGCCGGGCAACCCAGGCGCACCGCGGTTTCGCAGATGCGATCGATACTCCACTGCCATTCGGTGGCGTTGAGACACCAGTACGCCAGCGACTGTTTGATGCGGCCGTTTGTGACCACGGTGTGCGCTCCTCAGATGCGGCCAAACTTGGCGACGGCTTCCTTGATGGATTTGAACTTCTCGATGAATGGAAGCATTGTGTGTTCGGTGTTATCCAGCTCTTCGGCCTTCTTGAGCACTTCGGCGGCGTGCGCTTTCGGCACCACGGCCACGCCATCCTCGTCGGCCACGATGATATCGCCGGGGTTCACTTTGGCTCCGGCGCAGGTGACGGGAATCTGGGAGCCGGCAAAGCGGTAATGATTGATGGTGGTGGATGGGGCGACGCCGCGGCTGAAGACGGGGAACTGAATGCGGCCGAGCTGCGGGGTGTCACGCACGGACCCATCGACGACGGCGGCGGTAAGGCCGCGAACCTTCATCGCCGTGGACATGAGGGCGCCCATGCCGGCGTAGTCCAATCCGTCCTCCAGCACCATGACATAAACCGATCCGGGAGGGGCCGCGTCGATGGCATCCAGCATGCCCTGCGAGGCCTTGGAACCTTCCTTGTGCTCTTCTTTTTTCAGAAGCACGGTGTACGCCGGGCCGGCGAACTTGGTCTTCGCAATGGGGCGCATGTCGTGAGACATGTATGCCTTCTGGCCATAGAGTTGCTCGATGGCGTCGGCCACGGAAGCCACTTCGACGTTACGGAGCCCTTCAATCAGGGGGTCGGCCGGAGTCTGGGCCATCGCCCAAACGGTGAAGCCCAGGACGGGGAGAATTGCGGCGTAGACTTTACGATTCATTTCAGATCCTTTCAGGCGTTACTGTATCATCACGCAACTGGCTGCGTTAATGGCGGGCGCGGGCGCGCTTCCTCCAGGCAGTACGCAGCGCGGCCTCCAGGATGACGGGCGGCACCGTTTCCAGGCACACCCGGGTGGATCCTTTGCGGCCCCATCCGCCGGGGACGGGTGAAAATACCTCCGGGGCATCCTCCACCATTCCGGCCTGCTGCTCCGGCGACAACAACAAGACACCGAAGCCCTGCTTTTCCAGCGCCAGGGTGGCGAAGATCTTTCCGCCCACCCGGAAATCGGCGTTGCCGAAATGGGCGCCCTCCACGGCCCCCGGCATACCGAGGGCGATGCGTCGAAAATCCGCTCCGGTCATGAGTTCCCTCCGGCTCCAGGGACCAATCTCGCACGAAGGGCGGAATTTGCCAAGCGCCGTGGCGCGGCGGCGAAGGAGTTACAATTCTGAGTGATGCCGTTCCCTATTCACCGCCTACGCCGCTTGAGAGTCTCCGAGTCGATGCGCAGCCTGGTGCGCGAGACGCACTTGCACCCGGCGCAGTTCGTGCTGCCGCTGTTCGTCTGCCCCGGCGAGGGCATCAAGCGCGAAATCGGCTCCATGCCGCAGAACTACCAGATGTCGATTGACGAAATCGTCAAGGAATGCGCGGTGGTGGAAGCGCTGGGGATCGGCGGCGTGATCCTGTTCGGGCTGCCGGAGACCAAGGACGAAATGGCGACGGGCGCCTACGACGAGAGCGGGATCGTGCAGAAGGCCATTCGGGCGATCAAGCGCGAGACCGCCTCGTTGCTGGTAATGACGGACGTGTGCAACTGCGAGTACACCAGCCACGGCCATTGCGGGTACGTCAAAGACGGCGACGTGGATAACGACACGACGCTGCAATGGCTGGCCAAAGCGGCTTTGTCGCACGCGCGCGCCGGGGCGGACATCGTGGCGCCTTCGGACATGATGGACGGGCGGGTTTGGGCGATCCGGCAGGCGCTGGATGCCAACGGGTTCGAGCGGACGGCGATTCTGTCGTACGCGGCGAAGTTCGCCAGCGTGTTCTATGGGCCGTTCCGCGAGGCGGCGGAATCGGCGCCCCAGTTCGGCGACCGGAGGAGCTACCAGATGGACCCGGCCAACGGGCGCGAGGCGATGCGCGAGATCGAACTGGACCTGCAGGAAGGCGCCGACATGATCATGGTGAAGCCGGCGCTGGCGTATCTGGACCTGATCTCGCAGGCGCGGCAGAGGTTCGATGTGCCTATCGCGGCGTACCAGGTGAGCGGCGAGTACTCGATGATTGTGGCGGCGGCGCGCAACGGCTGGATCGATCACGACCGGGCGATGATGGAAACCCTCACTTCGATCACGCGTGCCGGGGCGAGTATCATTCTGACGTACTTCGCGAAACCGGCGGCGCGGCTGCTGGGGTGAGGCGGGCGGGGCGGGCGGCAGTTCCGGTTAATGAACCAGCAGGACAAAATCACCGTAGGCGGCGGCTGCCTCGTCGGCTGTTACGAACCTGAGTTCCGCGGCTTTAGCCTGCGCGATCAGCATCCGGTCAAACGAGTCGCGGTGGTGCCATGGCAGCGAAGCCACGCCGCGGGTGTGGGCCGCCATGAGCGGAAGGCTCTCGAAAGACTCTCCTGCCAACCTGGTTTCGAAATCCGCGGGAACCTTTAACTTGCCCAAGCTCTGCTTCAACCAGATCTCCCACAAACTGACGGCGCTGACGAACACTGCATTGGCTGGATCGGCTATCCATTGGCGAGCCTGATCGGGCAAGGACGGACTATCCGCGAGCCACCAGAGCAGGATGTGCGTGTCGAGAAGGAGTCTCATTCTTCAGGCTGCATCCCGAATGTTTCGGCCATGTCATTTGGTAGCGAATCGAAGTCCGCGGCTATCGAGATCTCGCCCGCCATGCACCCGGGCTTTCGAGGCCGGCTGGGTCCCCGATAAGCAATCAGGCGGGCCACTGGTTTTCCGGACTTGGCCAGAATGACCTCATTGCCTTTCAGCACCTGTTCGATGAGGGCTGAGAGTTCAGCCTTGGCTTGCGAGATGTTGCGGACCACCATATTCCTCAAGATAACACAGACCAGGTCTGGTCTGGTCTGGTCCACTATCCGCTTGAGCTTCTTTTGGTTTTGGGCCCCGCTACCGACCGGCGATTTCGTTAAGTAAAGTTAGCGCCTCGAATTCTCCAACGACAGCGGTGTCCACTTCACCGCACTCCGGCCGATAAGTGGTGTAATGAGGCCGGTGGTGTGTCTTCGTCATAGCCTCGGAGGGTGCGCGGCGCTGATTCTAGCGTGGAATTGTGCCGGCGTTGCCCAGCAGTACAGTTTTCGCCAATACGGGGCCGCCGAAGGGCTGCAGAACCTCTCCATCCTCTCCCTGGCGCAAGACGGAGCAGGTTACATCTGGGCCGGATCGGAAGGCGGGCTGTACCGCTATGACGGGACGCGCTTTCGTCTGATGGCGGCTGCCGAAGGCTTGCCGTGCGCCACGGAAGTCCATGCCTTGCACGTGGCGGCGGATGGCGCGCTGTGGGCCAACACCTGCGCGCGGATCTTCCGTTTCGACGGGCAGCGCTTCCACCCCGTCGCCGGGTTGAGCGGCATGCTGTCGGGCGCGCAGGGGATGGCCAATGACGCGCGCGGTCAGGTGACGGTGGCAACGCCTTCCGGCTTGTACCAAGTGGCGCCGGACGGCGCCGGCGGCTTGGCCGCGCGTCCCTATCCTTTGGGGCCGGAACTTGACAGAACGCCGATACGCGGGATTGCGCGCCACGGTTCGCAACTCTGGTTTGGCTGCGGGCGGCGGCTCTGCGCCGAAGACGGCGGGAGGGTATCGATATTTGGGCCGGCAGAGGGATTGCCGGACGACGCCTGGGACGCGGTCGGCATCACGCCGGACGGCTCGGTGTGGACCCGCAGTCCGAGCAGGCTGTACCGCAAGCCGCCCGGGGCGGCGCGGCTGGTGCAGGAAAAACCGGATATCGCATCCAGCATGTACTGGGGCGCCCTGACGGCGGGCCGGGACGGATCGCTGATGGTCCCAACCGATAAGGGGTTGGTCATCCACCGCGCCGGCAACTGGAGCGTCATCGACGAGCGCACGGGACTGCGCACGGCCATGACCAGCGCTGTCTTGGAAGACCGCGAGGGATCGCTGTGGATTGCGACCGTCGGGGCCGGGATGGTCCGCTGGCTGGGTTACGGCGAATGGGAAGCCTGGACCAAGGCGCAGGGTCTGCCGAGCGACCTGATCTGGAGCATCCGGGGGGACCGCAAGGGTGCGGTCTGGGTGGGGACCTCGCTGGGTCTGGCGCGGCTGGATGGGCGAGGACCGCCAAAGACCTGGACCAGAAAAGAAGGCTTGGGGGGCGACAACGTTCGATGGCTGGGCGAGACTTCCGACGGCGCCATGTGGGCGGTGATGAAGCCGGGCAGCGTGGCGCGCATCGATCCGACAACCGGCAAGGCGCATCTTTTCGGCCAGGCCGACGGGCTGCCTTGCGGCACTTCCCACCGCGGTTACATTGACCACCTGGACAGGTTGTGGATTGCCACTTCCTGCGGTGTCTTTCGCAGCGATCGGCCGACTGCCTCGGCTGCCTTCCGCCGTATTGATCAACCGGAGTCGTTAGGCCATGGCGCGTGGGCCCTTGCGGAAGACAAACAGGGGACCATGTGGATCACGAATCCGGACGGGTTGTGGAGACTGAGCCAGGACCAGTGGCGCCAGTACCGCAAAGCCGACGGTTTATTGAGCGATAACCCGTACATCCCGACCATCGCCCCCGACGGCGGCCTCTGGCTGCACCATCGATTCGATGCCGGAATTGAGAAGGTGGAGTTATCGGGCGACCGCATTATTCGCTCGACGCCCGTATTCGCCGGCGATACCTCATCGGTAGACGTCACGGCCTTTCACGGTTTTGACGCGTCGGGGCGGTTGTGGCGGGGCAGCGCGAACGGAGTGTCTGTCCTGGACGGCGGCGCCTGGAGGTACCTGAGCAAGGAAGACGGGCTGATCTGGAACGACACCGACGGGGAAGCCTTCTGGGCCGATCCGGACGGCAGCGTCTGGATCGGTACCAGCGGCGGTCTGGCGCATTACCGGCCGCCCAGCGCCGGCCCGTCCGCTCTACCGGTTGCGGATCCGATCGTTACCAGGCTGGAGACCGGCCAGAAGTCCCGCGTGGTCAGGGCCGAGTTCTCTTCACTCAGCTATAAGAACGAGCAACTGGTAAGCTTTGCGTTCCGGCTGGATGGGGAACACTGGATCGACACCGCGGAGCGAACCCTCTCCTTCGCCGGGCTGGCACCGGGCAGGCACCAGCTGGAGATCCGGTCGCGGGTCCGCGAAGGGCCGGTCTCTGCGAAGGTGGCGGTGGCGGAGTTCCAGGTTGAGCCGAAATGGTGGGAGACCTGGTGGTTGCGATCGGCCGTCGCGCTGCTGGGCGCCGCCGCCGTATGGGGCGTTATTCTGTGGAGGAACCGCTTGCTGCGGCGCCGGAACCGCCAGTTGGTGGAAGCGGTGCGCCAGCGGACGGCCGAACTGGAATCCGAGCGCGCCAAGGTGATGGAAGAGAAGCGCCGGGCGGACGAGGCGAGCGCGGCCAAGGGCCGTTTCCTGGCAAACATGAGCCATGAGATCCGGACACCGTTGAACGGCATCATCGGATTGAGCAGGCTGTTGGAAGCCATGCCGGTTCCAGCCGAGGCGCAGGACCTGGTACGCATGATCCGCTCTTCCGGGGATGCGCTGTTGAGGGTAATCAGCGACGTCCTCGATTTTTCGAAAGTGGAAGCCGGAAAACTGGACCTGGAGGTGGCCCCCTTCAACCTCCATCGTTCTATCGAAGAAAGCCTGGGGCTGTTTCGCACCGTGGCCCAGGAAAAAGGGCTGCGCCTCGAGTGCGAGTTGGCGGCGGAGTTGCCGGTGTACGTAGCCGGAGACGACGTCCGGTTGCGGCAAGTGCTGCTCAACCTGATCTCCAACGCGCTGAAGTTTACCAGCTCCGGCGAGGTTGTGCTTCGCGCCTGCGTGGACCGGCAAGAGGAGACATCGTATTGCGTCGCTATTGAGGTGCGCGACACCGGTATTGGGATTGCACCGGACCAACTGCCCCGGCTGTTCACATCGTTCCATCAGGCGGACGCCTCCATCAGCCGCCGCTATGGGGGAACCGGCCTGGGTCTCGCCATCTCCAACTGTCTGGTCGAGTTGATGGGAGGAACGATCGATGTGGCATCCACACCGGGCGAGGGCACACGGTTCCGATTCACCGTCGTCGTGGGCCGCGCACAGGCGCCCGCGCCGCCGCGCGTCGCGCCGCCGGCGGCGTGCACCGGCAGCCAGGTGAAAGTGCTGGTGGCGGAGGACAACGCGGTCAATCGGAAGGTCGTCCAGATGCTACTGAAGAAACTGGGGGTGAATGCGGACCTGGTGGCGGACGGTGCGCAAGCTATCGCAGCCGCGATGGAAAATCGCTATGACCTGGTTCTGATGGACGTCCAAATGCCCGAGGTGGACGGTTTGACCGCCACTCGGGAAATCCGGAGCCGCGTGCCCCTCGAGCGGCAGCCGGTCATCTTCGGCCTCACGGCCCATGCGACCACGGAGTATCGCGGCATCTGCCTGGGTGCGGGTATGGACGGTTACCTGACGAAGCCACTGGAACCGGAAAAGCTTCGGGAGCTGATTGCCGGATTGTCCACGCACTCCGTGTCAAGGAACCTCGCTGCGAGCGTGCGGAGCACGGCGGATTCCGAAGCGGAACCGCTGCCGGTCACCGGCGGCTGAATTTGCTGTCCATCAGCACCCAGACGTTGGGGTCGAGTTCCACGGATGAGGGTTCTTTGTCCACGGCGATCTCGAATTTCTGCGATCTGGCGGTGCATTCCACGCGTTGCACGACCGGGGATGCGCCGGCGACCGTGACGGCGATCTCCAGCGGAAGACGGTAAGGCACGCCGGACTGGGTCTGCCGCAAGTCGATTTCGACCCTCCCGGACGCGGCGTTGTACTTCCATCCGCCCGAAACCACCGGCGATCCGGCGCGATAGAGCCACTGCTCGAAAAACCAGCCCAGGTCGGCGCCGGAGGTCTCTTCCATGACGCGTTTCAGATCTTCGCTGGATGCGTTGGAATCGCGAAACCGGCGGTAGTATTCGCGGATGCCGGCCCAGAACTTCTCGGTGCCGATGAAGCCGCGGAGCATGTGTAAAACCCACCCGCCTTTCTGGTAGACGATTCCCACGGGCGCCCGTCCGCTCTGAATCTCGGGGAGATTGTCGTGGACCACGGCGACACCGGGGGTGCGTTTTTCCATCTCGAAGATGCTAGTGCGGGAACGGCGCATGGCGCCGGCAAAAGCGTCGGTCCCGGCGTAAAACTCGCTGGCCAGGGACGCGAAATAGGTGGCGAATCCCTCGCTGAGCCACGCGTCGTCCCAGTCCTTCTCGGTGACGGAATCGCCGAACCACTGATGCGCGATCTCGTGCGCCACCAGGCCGAAGGCGGGGCGGGCGGCCACGCTGCGTTCCCCAAAGAAGATGGCGCTGGCGTGCTCCATGCCGCCGCCCATGCCGGCCACCTCGACGTCGGCCAGTTTTTCATAAGGGTATGGGCCGATGTGAGAGGTGAAGAACTCCATGGCCTGGCGGGTGGGTTCCTCGAAGGTGAGCGCGCCATTGTCGCGATCCTGCGGGAAGACCCAGGTTTGGAGAGGCACACCCGCGGCGGTCCCGAAGTGGCGCGAGGCGAACTGCGCGACGCCGATATTGTTGAGCCACGACGCGATCGGCACGGATTGTTTCCAGTGGGTCATTCTGCGGCCGCCGCCGAGATCGAGTTCCTCCTGGAGGAGACCGTTGGCCACCACCTGATATTTGGCGGGAGCGGTGACCAGAAATTCACTGGTGGCCTTGTCGGAGGGGTGGTCGATGGTGGGCAGCCACTGGCGCGCCAGGGTGGGCCAGTTCCAACTAAAGAAGGTGCGGTCGCCGAACTTGTTCGTGGCGATGTGCAGGCCGGCGCCAGGGACGCCGCGGTATTTCACCGTGAACTGGCGGCTCTCGCCGGGCGCGGAAGCGGAATCGAGGGTGATGGCGAGACGGTCGGCGGAGTGCCGAAAGGGGAGCGTTGCGCCGCGGGAGGTCACTTGGGCGACAGTCATTCCCTTGCCGTCCTTGAGGCTGGTGAGATCGAGCGCGAAATGCGTGACGCCGGCCTGGAGAAAGCGCAGGTCTACGGTGGTCTCGCCCGCCACTTCGTCGTTGGCATCGCTCAAAACGATGCGGAAGGTGTAGTGCAGGACATCGATGGCAGGCTGGCGCGGGTAGTTGTCCGCCAAGGCCAGCGAGGCACATAGAAGCAGACCGAAGCGAAACAACTTTGGCATGGAGGCTCTTTCGAGATACTATAACTGCGCCAGAACGGCTAAGTCCGAGCTTCGCTCGGATGGACAAGCCGGAGGCTTATCCCACTTTCCTCACTTGGGAGGCTGCTGGAAACCGCGGCGGCCGCCCGAGGCGGCTACCAGCCGCTCCGGCATATCGGCCAAAGCGTAACCCATCACGGCGAGCGCGGCCACGTTTTTGCGGAAATCCTCGGGGTTCACCTTGTCCAGGGTGTCGGCCTCGGTGTGGTGCCAGTCGAAGTAGTGCGTGCCCACGGTGCGCTCGCCCAACCCGGGAACGCCATCGCGCAGCAGCGGACCGATATCGCTGCCACCGCCGCCGCCGGTGATTTCGCCGGCGCCGACGCGATCCAGCAGTTTGCCGATCTGCTGCAACATCGTCATGGAGGCCGCGTCCACGCCGGCGCCGAATCCGCGCGGAGCCTCGGCGCCGCCGTCCATTTCGATAGCCGCGGCATGGTTCTTGATTTGGTCGCCGACGAATTCGCGATAGGCCTCGCCGCCGCGCCCGCCGTTCTCCTCATTCACCCAGAAGGCCACGCGGATGGTGCGGCGCGGTTCCAGACCCAGCTTTTTCATGAGCGCCACGGCCTGGAGGCAGGCGATAATGGACGCGCCATCGTCCTGCGCCCCCTGGCCCACATCCCAGGAATCGATATGGCCGCCCATCACGACCACTTCTTCGGGATGCTCGCGGCCGGGGATCTCGCCGATCACGTCGCCGCTATCGGCATCGGGGAGCATCTGCGCGCCCATCTCCAGATGCACCTTGACGGGTACGCCCTCGTCGAACAGGCGCGCCATCATCATCGCGTCCTCGGGCGAGACGGCGGCGGCGGGAATCTTGGGCTGCTTTTCGTCGTAATTCATTTCGCCGGTGTGCGGAATCTGCATGGCGAGGGGAGTGGCGGAGCGCACCAGCGCGGCGACAGCGCCGAACTCCGCGGCCCGGGCGGCGCCCGTCGAGCGATAGACGCGGGTGGGGCCGTAGCCGCGGTATTCCTCGTTATAGAGCACGATTTTGCCCTGAATCTTCGCACGCCCCAGTTTGGCGAGGTCTTCGAAGGTGGCGACGGCCACCACGTCGGCGGTGATGCCTCCGGGCGGCGTGCCAATGCTCATGCCGAGGCCGAGCATGTGCAGCGGCCGGTCCAGGGGCGTCAGCATGCGCGCCGATTCCGCGCCGCGCACCCAGTGCGGCACCTTGGCGGGGATCACGCGCACGTTACTCAGACCGGCGGCCTTCATGGTCTCCACGCTCCACGCGATGGCTTTCTCCAGGCCCGGCGATCCGCTCAGGCGGTTACCGATGCGATAGCAGAGATACGCCAGCCGGTTGTAGCCTTCGGTGTCGGCCAACGCGGCGTCGATGAGCTTGTCCGCGGTAGCACGATATTGTTCCGTGAGGTCCGCCCCGAAGGAGGCCCCGCCGGCCACCAGAATGGCCAGGGAAAGTGCCGGGATGCGCCTGATCATACAGGACACTATCGCACAAACGGCAGGTAGGCCGGCACGCTCTTCTTGTACTCCAGGAAGCGGTCGCCAAAACGCGATGCCAGCAGACCGTCCTCGGTGTGCACGCGAATCTCCGTCCCGGCGATGAAGAGCGCCAGGGAAATCAAGGCCCAAAGCCATGTCGTGAACAGAAACAGGGTGCTCGCCAGAATCGCCAGCAGCGAGCTGTAAATGGGATGCCGCACGATGGCGTAAGGCCCGCTGGTGACCAGTTCATGATCCTCGTACAACCCGGCGTGGACGCGGAACTGACGGCCGAGATGGCGCACGGCCGTCCACGACAGGAGACCCGCCAGGGGCCCGCACACGATGGAGCCGGCCATGCGCCACCACTCTGGCGGCGCGTCCCCGGACACCCGGCAGGTGAAGGCGATGAAGATCGCCAGGCACTCCAGAAACAAGCCGACGCGCGTGGGACCGATAGCCGTGATGGAAGGCCGCTTCTGACGGTGCGGCGCCCGGAACATGAAGGGATAACCCCACGCGAACCAGGACAACATCAGAACTACCCAACTGACCAGCAACATTCCGTGACCTCTACGGTTCGACGACGACTTTGCCAAATTGTTCTTTGTTCTCCAGATACTGGTGCGCCGCGCGGATTTCCGCCAGCGGGAAGACGCGGTCCACAACCGGATGCAATTGCTTGCGGAAGACGAATTTCAGCACCTGGTGCAACTCTCCCATGGTCCCCATGAACGAGCCCAGGAGGCTCCACTGCTTGCTGAAAAGGAAGCGCAGATCGATCCGCGCGTCGAAACCGGTAGTGGCGCCGCAGGTCACCAGGCGTCCCGCGGGGGCAAGCGACTCCAGGCTCTTGGGCCACGTCGCCACGCCCACATGTTCCACCACCACATCGACGCCGCGCTTGCCGGTGATCTTGCGGACCTCGGCCGAGATATCCTGCTGGTAGTGATCGATCACGTGGTCGGCGCCCAGTTCCCGCGCCTTGGCGAGTTTTCTCTCACCGCCGGCGGTGGCGATCACGCGGCACTGGAAGAGTTTGGCGATCTGGATGGCCGCCGAGCCGACGCCGCTGGATGCCGATAACACCAGGACGTCCTCGCCGGGCTGGAGCTTGGCGCGCGTCATGAGCATGTGCCATGCGGTGAGAAACACCAGCGGGGTGGCGGCGGCGCTCTGGAAGCTCATGTCGTCGGGAATCTGGATCGCGCTGTACTCCGGCGCGGCCAGCAGTTCCGCATTGCCGCCGTCGATGGCGTAGCCGAGCATGGTGAAGCGGCGGCAGAAGTTGTCGTTGCCCAGCAGGCACTGCTCGCACTGGCGGCAACTTTGTCCCGGGGAGAGGAGGACGCGCCAGCCCGGCTGGACGCGCTGGCAGAGCTCGCCAGTGGCGACGACCTCGCCCGCGATATCGCTGCCCAGGATGTGCGGCATGGGAAACTTCATGCCCGGAATGCCGGCGCGCACGAAGAGGTCGAGGTGATTCAGCGCGCAGGCGCGGACGCGGATGAGAATCTGGTTGGCTTTGATCTTCGGCTCCGGCACGTCCTCGGTGACGAGCACTTCCGGGCCCCCATGCTGATGAATGCGTGCGGCTTTCATCCTTGCAGGCTAACACGGCCAAGCCTGAAACAGATTCACCCGATTCTGTTTCCGACGGATTGGGTGTATTCTGAAGGTTCGGGGAGAAGAACAATCGTAAAATTCTGCGTGCTGGCCAGCGGGAGTTCGGGTAACGCCGCGCTCCTGGCCACCGAAAATACGAGAATTCTGGTGGACGCGGGTCTCAGCATGCGCGAACTGCGCAAGCGGCTCGCCTCCATTGGCGAATCGCTGGAGGGGATCGACGCCATCCTGATCACCCACGAACATTCGGATCACGTCGCGGGACTTCCCGTCCTGGCGCGCAGCAAGGATGTCCACGCCACAATCTACATGACGCTGCTGACCGCCCCGGTGATCGATTGGGGCGAGCAACCGCCGCCGCGCCTGGAACCCTTCCAGGCCGGCGCCAGCTTCCAGATCGGCGATATCGAAGTGCAGAGCTTCGGCATCCCGCATGACGCCATCGACCCGGTAGGGTTCTGTTTCCAGACGCAGGGGGTGCGCGTCGGCGTGGCCACCGATCTCGGCTACGTGCCCGAGTCCATCAAGTTTCATTTGCGGCGCACCAACCTGCTGCTGCTGGAAGCCAATCACGATCTGGACATGCTCAAGGTCGGCCCGTATCCCTGGAGCGTAAAGCAGCGCGTGATGAGCCGCGTGGGGCACCTCTCTAATCTGCACATGTCGGATTACCTGGTGCAGGACCTGGATTCCTGCACGGCGAATCTGATTCTGGGACACCTGAGCGAGCAGAACAATCATCCGGCGATCGTGCAGATCGTGGCCGCGGAAGCCTTGGAGAAGCGCGGTTTGGAGACGCGTCTCTCGATCGCCTCGCAAAAGACACCCAGCGAAGTTTTTCAATTCTGAAACCATCATGATTCCCCGATACACGCGTCCCGAAATGGGCCGGATCTGGAGCGACCGGAACAAGTTTCAACAATGGCTCGAAGTGGAGCTGGCGGCCTCGGAAGCGCTGGCGCAATTGGGCGTGGTGCCCGCCGAGGCGGCCCGCCTGTTGCGCCAACACGCGGATTTCGACGTGGAGCGCATCCACGAAATCGAGAAAGTGGTGAAACACGACGTCATCGCCTTCACCACCGCGGTAGCTGAGACCATGCAGGCGCGCGGGCACGGCGAAGTGTCGCGCTGGTTTCATTACGGCCTGACGTCGAACGACGTGGTGGATACGGCGCAGGCGCTGTTGTTACAGCAGGCCTCGGCGATCCTGATCGCCGACCTGATGCAGTTGCGGGAAACGCTCAAGCGGCGCGCGCTGGAGTTCCGCAACACGGTGCAGATCGGCCGCACGCACGGCGTGCATGCGGAACCAATCACTTTCGGGCTGAAGCTGGCCATCTGGTACGAAGAAGCCGGACGCAACCTCACCCGTTTGGGTGCGGCGTCCGAAGAGGTGCGCGTGGGTAAGACCTCGGGCGCGGTGGGCACGTTCGGCCACATCGACCCGGAGACGGAGGAACTGATCTGCGAGAGGCTGAATCTGAAGCCCGCGGCGGTGGCTTCGCAGGTAATCCAACGCGACCGGCACGCCAACTTTGTGGCCGCGCTGGCGCTGACTACCGCGCTGTGCGAGAAGATCGCCCTCGAAGTGCGCCACCTGCAGCGCACCGAAGTGCGCGAGGCCGAGGAGTATTTCGCGCGCGGGCAGAAGGGCAGTTCCGCCATGCCCCACAAACGCAATCCGGTGACGTGCGAACAGATCTGCGGCCTGGCGCGCGTGGTCCGGTCCAACGTGCTGGCGGCGTTGGAAGACGTGGCGCTGTGGCACGAGCGCGACATCTCGCACTCTTCGGTGGAACGCGTGATTCTACCGGATTCCACGATTCTCACCGACTATCTGCTGGACAAGACGACGAAGCTGGTGGATCAACTGCTCGTCTTTCCGGAGCGCATGCGGCGCAACCTGGATCTGACGCGCGGCCTGGTGTTCAGCGGGC
>OCZU010001742.1_pt1 | contig 14108 bp, 14 predicted proteins | sample 1539001 | NCBI WGS metagenome assembly OCZU01 (sample SAMEA3539306, study PRJEB22396) | soil metagenome | biome: tundra; feature: field; material: soil | place: USA | collected 2010-05 | depth 0.15 m | reverse complement strand
TGGCTGTGAAACGTCAACCCGGCACTGCGCATGCAGGCAAGACCGGGACCGTCCCACCGCAAGACGGGACTGCAGCATGAGCGGGCTTACTGAAGTTCACTCAGTTGCAACGGCCGCACATGAGAGGCGACTGCGCTGCTAGCTTTACCTGCCATGGATGAGGCGCGTCGCGTTCTGGTCACCGGCGGAGCTGGATTCGTGGGCGCGACGCTGGTCCGGCGGCTGGTCGGGAGCGGGCACTCGGTTCGCGTGTTCGACAACTACTCGACCGGCGACGCGTCACACCTGGCCGGCGTCGACGCCGAACGGGCCGAGGGGGACATCCGTGACGCCCCGGCGCTCGACGCCGCGCTCACCGGGATGCAGGCCGTCATACACCTCGCGGCGGCAGGCTCGGTCGTCATGTCGGTCGAGGACCCGGTGACGAACTTCGACGTCAACGTCCTCGGCACGTTCCGGGTGCTCGACGCGGCCCGGCGGGCGGGCGTGGAGCGGACCGTGCAGGCCTCCACCGGAGGCGCGCTGATCGGCGACGCCACGCCGCCGGTCGATGAGTCCTCCCTGCCCAAGCCGATCTCGCCCTATGGCGCCAGCAAGCTCGCCGGTGAGGGTTACGCGCACGCCTTTGCCAAGGCGTACGGCCTGCGCACGGTGGCGCTCCGTTTCGCGAATGTCTACGGTCCGTGGAGCGAGCGCAAACGCGGAGCGATGACGATGTTCTTCCGCGCGATCCAGGCGGGCGAGCCGATCGTGATCTACGGCGACGGATCGGCGTCGCGCGACTATGCGCATGTCGAGGACATCTCTCGTGCGCTGGAGCTCGCCCTCGAGCGCGATGTCCCGGGCGGCACCGTGCTGCACATCGCATCGGGCGTCGAGACCACCGTGACCGAACTGGCCCGCCTGTGCTGTGCGGCGGCCGGCGTGCCGGATCATCCGGTCGAGTACCGGCCCAAGCGGGCCGGTGAGGTGGACCGCAACTTCGCGTCCTACGACCTCGCCCAGAAGATGCTCGGGTACGCGCCCAGCATCAGCCGTGAGGCCGGTATCCGCGAGACCTGGCAGTGGTTCCAGGAGTCGGTCTTCCACGCCTAGGTGATGCCCTGTGTTTCGATGCCTGTCTCCGTTGGCCGCCTCCAGCAACTCCCGGCCCTGGCAGTCGGCGACGAACAACGCCGGCTCCAGCCACGCGATAACAACACGGCCGATGCCGGTGTCGAGTATCAGCCGTGTGCAGGTGCGGGCGGGACTTGCGCTGCGAGCAGGGTTCGAGGGTGGAGTAGATCGTGGCACGGGCCAGCCGGGGATCGCCCGGGGAAGTTTCCGTAGTGCTGATTCCTCGGCGTGGACGTGTGAGTCGTTCTCACGGAGTAGCCGCGGGCCAGCTCGTTCCTGTTGGCGTCGATGACGGCGCCGCCCGAGTAGGCACCTTTGGATGGCGGGCACTGGCCGGCCAGGCTGATCGCCAGTTCCATCGACCCCTGGTCGCCGGTCATGGCGGTTCCTTCGTCGCCGGTCAGGCTAGTTCCCGGCGGCTCGCGGCTGGCGTGGCCGGGCAGTATTCGTGGTAGGCGTCCTGCAGGTCTTCCGCTTCGGGCAGGCCGTGCTGGTCTATCGCGGTGATGACCTCGGCCGCGCGCCAGTAGTTCGACGGCACCAGCAGCCCGGATGTGACTGCTTCCAGTGTTGTCGACGCGGCCTCGTCAAGCTCGCCGCCCGTGGTGAGGGCCAGGGCGAGATCCAGGCGCGCGGACGCGGCCCGGCGCAGGCGTGGCGGCCCGTCAGCTCCGGATTCGAGTCGGCCAAGTACATCCCGGGCGTATCCGGTGGCGGCTGGGTCGCCGAGCCATGCGAGCGTGGTCGCCGTGTAGGCGTCGGATTTCGCCGGGTCGTATCGGTAGTGGTGCTCTGGCCGGTCAGGCATCCGCAGCGGCGCTACCAGCGCGTCGGTGCGGGCCAGCGCGGCGCGGGTTTCCGGGGCGGCGCCGAGGCGTGCCCACGCGCGGGCTTCCTGCGCGGTTGCCTGGATGAACGCGCTGCCCGTTCGTGGTGCGGTGCGCTGCGCGGCTTGGGCGAGCGTGGCGGCACGCCGGTAGTCGCCATCGGTGAGGACCTGCCAGGCCGCCGTTTCCAGGCACCAGGCGCCGATCTCCGCGTTCCCGGTCTCACGGGCGAGCTGCGCCGCGGTACGCAAGTGCGCGGACGCTGCAGGGTAGTGGCGCAGGTCGATCAGGCATGTCGCGGCGAGCAGCGACAGCCACGCCCCGGTGACCAGGAGTCTCTGATGCTCGGCCAGTGTCTTGCGCCCGTCGAGCAGCTTCGTTATATACCCGAGGTGCGCCTGGACACGGATCAGCAGCTCTCCCGGCGGCGTGCTGGGGTAGGCGATGGCCATGCTGTCGGCTGCCTGCTCCAGCGCACCTACCGTGTTTTCCCCGACGTCGCTCACAGCGGCACGGCGTGCTAGCTCTATCGCGGCGATCTCATCGCCGGGCCCGGGTGTGCGGTCCGCGGCTACGGCGAGCGCGGCCAGTTCACCGCCGGTCCCCAGAACCTCATCGAGCCGCGCGGCGATCCGCGGTGACGGCTGCTTGCGGCCATGACGGAGTTGCGACACATAACCCGCGTCGCATGGCACTCTGCGGGCCAGTTCGCGCACACCGATACCGCGGCCGTCCATGGCCGCGGTGAGCGCTTCGGCGAAGTTCATCGCGTACACCATTTCGCGCTGACTGCCTGTTGGCCGGTGTTGGCTGAGGCGGGCCAACACTTCCACGGTAACCGGCCCGCGCCCCACAGTGGCGGGCATGGTGTACGACAACGCAGGCGAGGCAGATGTGGAATCTCTTGAGAAGGTAGCCGCCGAACTCGGCGCGCGGGGTTTCGAGTCCCGGCTCATCACTGCGGAGGGCAGGCGCCCTTCGTTAACGGTGACCAATCCCCAGGCGCCAGCGCTCAGCGAGACCGTGGTGGTCGGCGAAGGCTGGCTGTGGTGGTCATGGGCGGAACGCATAGCCGCGGTCACGGACGTTGCCGCAGCCGCGGACGCGATTTCTCGCGTGCTAGCCACCGGCCCCGGAGGCGGGCGACCATGACCTGCGACGACGCCGCGAGCCTGACCGGGCTCCTCCACGACTACGGGGGCCTGTGGATGATCACCCGGACGCCGCGTGGTTTCACCGCGCGGCGGCGTCCTCGTCCCGCCCCACCGGACGTTTTCACCGCCGCGACCGTGCCTGCTCTCCGGGAGCTACTGGAACACGGCTACGACACGGGGAAGCTCGCCGGGTTGATGCGTGACTTCGGGAGCGAGTGGGAAATTGAACGCCTCGACCCTGGCTCCGCGTGGGTCGCGGTGTCACGAGCCGGCAACGTCACGCGGGTGATCACCGCTGGTGAGCTCGGCACTCTTCGCGGCAAGCTCAGCGTCCCAGCCGACGCGGTCGCCCCGGCATGACCGGCAGCGACCGCGCGCCGGCAGAGAGCACGGCGGACCCTGCGCTCGGCGACGTGGAGGCCGAGTTCCCCAGATGGCACTGCTGGCAGGGTATTTCCGGCTTGTACTACGCCAGCCTCCGCCACAGTTCCCCGCCAGTCGTCGTCCGCGGTGAACACCCCGCAGACCTGCGGGACTCGATCCTCCGGGCGCTGGGCGACCTCTGACCCATCGCCGGGAAGCTGGGCGGCGTCTGTATCTGCGTCCGCGCCGCTAGTCATGTATAGCCGGTGTGAGTGAGAGCATTCGAGCCATGAATGCTGGGACATGGGCGGCTATCGCCGCCGTGCTCATCGCTTTGGTGGCGCTGTTCTATAGCCGCCGGTCTACGGATGCCGCGGATCGCTCAGCCTCCGCTGCGGATCGTTCGGCCGCAGCCGCCGAGGAGCAGACCAAGATCCAGCGCCAGCTCCGCATCGATTCCGCCCAGCCGTACGTGTGGGCAGATGTGCGTCCAGATGACGAATCGGGATTCATCCTGACTCTGATTATCGGGAACAGCGGCCCGACCATCGCGACCAACGTGCGGGCGAAGATCGATCCGCCTCTGCCGACGATCGAACAGCTCAAGGAAAGCACCGTGGCCCAGGCCCGCCTGGCTGAAGGCATCAGCTCACTTCCCCCAGGACGGATCCTCGTATGGGAGCTCGGCCAGGGCTTCAACCTGCTGCAGGAAGATGGCCCGCAGGAGCACACCTTCACGATTACCGCTGACGGCCCGTTCGGCCCGGTGCCGCCGCTGACCTACATCGTGGACCTGGCTGACTGGCGCGGCCAGCCTGCCCGGGCCTCGGGGAACCTTCGTCAAGTGACCAAGGCGATAGAGGGTCTCGCGGCCAAGATCAGTAAGCAGAAGTGAACCCCGGATCCGGTCAGCCCTGCGGTGGAATCGGGACGAGCGTCCACTGGGTGCCAGGCCGTTCGGGCGGTCAGGCCAGGCGGGTGGTCCGCAGCCGGACGGTGACGTCCAGCTCACGGAGGCTGCCGAGCATGTCGTCGGAGTACTCGGTGCCGATGTCGGTCAGGACGTAGCCGAGGTCGTCACGTGTTCCGAGTAGCTGGCCCTCGATGTTGGCGCTGTGCTCCGCGAGTAGCTGGTTGATGGTGGCCAGCACACCGGGGACGTTGCGGTGCAGATGGATCAGCCGGTACCGGCCCGGCGTGCGCGGCAGCGCGACCCCCGGCAGGTTGACGCTCAGCGAGGTCGCGCCGGACGTGACGTAGTCATGCAGTTTCCCGGCGACGAACTCGCCGATGTCCTGCTGCGCCTCCTCGGTCGATCCGCCGACGTGCGGCGTGAGGATGACGTTCGGCAGGCCGCGTAGCTCCGAGGTGAACTCCTCACCGCGGCCGCGTGGCTCCTGCGGGAACACGTCCACCGCCGCCCCGGCCAGATGCCCGGATCCGATATGCCGCCGCAGCGCCGCATGATCAACGACGAAGCCGCGGGAGAGATTGAGGAACAGGCTCCCGGGGCGCATGGCCGCGAACTCGTGCTCGCCAAAGAGGCCGCTGTTGCCCGGCCGGCCATCCACGTGCAGGGTGACCACGTCGGACATCTCCAGCAGTTCCTCCAGCGTTCCGCAGCGCCGGGCGTTGCCCAGCGCCAGCTTGTCGGCGGTGTCGTAGAAGAACACGGTCATGCCGAGGCTCTCCGCCAGGACCGACAGCTGCCCGCCGATGTTGCCGTAACCAACGATCCCCAGCCGCCGCCCGCGCACCTCGTGGCTGCCGGCCGCTGACTTGTCCCACACGCCCGCGTGCATCTGGGCGTTCTTGTCGGTCAGCCGCCGGGTCAGCGCGACGATCTCGGCCAGGGCCAGCTCGACCACGCTGCGCGTGTTCGAGAACGGCGCGTTGAACACCGCGACCCCCTGCCGGGACGCCGCGCCCAGGTCGATCTGGTTGACGCCGATGCAGAACGCGCCGACGGCCAGCAGGCCGGGCGCGGCGTCGAGGACACGCTCCGTGACGTGCGTGCCGGACCGGATGCCCAGCAGCTGAACACCGCCGATCGCGCCGATCAGCTCGTCCTCGTCCAGCGCCCGGGCCACCGTTTCCACCTGATAGCCGTCCTTGCTCAGGCGGGCGGCCGCGCCAGGGTGAATGTTCTCCAGCAGCAGGACACGAATCTGCTCGTCCGCGCGGTCCAGCGTCAATGCCCATCCCCTCAGTGCCACTCCCCAGGCAGCCTAGCCGCCGTCAGAACCAACGTGGGTATCGAGCCAGGTGCTGAGCGGCCGGGCGGCGACCAGGAAGCCGGCGACGTGGGTCCGCGCCGCCGGGCTCCCCAGCCAGGCCTCGACGGGCCATTCCTTCCAGGCGATCAGCCCCTTATGCCGGAGCAGCCCGATCCTCGGATGATCCGCGGGGTATCCCCGGGGCGCGGTCTTCAGCGAATCGCGGGAATGGACACTGATCCCGTGTTCCTCCACCGCGCGGATGACCTGCTCCAACTGCTCGCCGGTGGCGTCGCTGGCGACCGCATGGCGGTAGCGCTCCAACTGGCCGGGGGTCATGGTGTACATCCCGTCACCCGCGGCCAGGCCCCGGGCGGTGAGCTGGATATACCCGCTGCCGACCGTCGCGCCAATATTGGTCTTGTACGGCGACTTGTCCTTGCTGAACCGGACGTCCCGGTAGGGGCGGAAGATCTTCGCGCCGCCGAACTCAGGCTCGAGCTCCGCCAGGAGCTCAGCCATCGGGCCGAGAACTTTCTCCTCGTAAATTGCCTTGTGCCTGGTCCAGTAAGTCCGTGAATTGTCCGCTTCCAGGCCCTCGTAGAAGTCCAGCGCCTCTTCTGGCCACCCTTGGAATGCCATCCGGGTCCTCCCAGCCACGGCCGCCCGGCTCGCCCGGCCGGCCACACCATACCGCTCAGAGCCGGTGACCTGAGCCCGGGATCATCGTCCCGCCCTCCGGGTGCTTGGCGCAGGGCGGCTGAAGAACCCATCGTCCGGCCCGTCGCTGTAGCTCACAGCGGCGGCGTGTGTGCTCCCGGTTGCCCGGGCTACCCCGGTTAGTCCCAAGTTTCAGCTACGCCCCAGCCGGAGCTTAAACTGGCTGTCTCGCCGTGAGCGGCCCGATTCAACGCCGTTCTTGGTGGGGACTTTAGTATTCCTTTGCGTAACCTTTAATGTTTCTGGGCGGGGTAATTAATGGCGGGCTTCATTCAGCCCGCCGACTCGCGGGCGGTACTACGAAGCTCGCGGGCGGTACTACGAAGCTAGGCGGGGAACGTATGGAGCCAACGGGTCTTCACCGGCCGGAGCAAGTAGCCTCCGGCACGGCGCGGACACTTGATCGCGGCGGTGCGGCCGTCGTGGCCGGCGGCGACACGCCGACCACAGGATCAGGTGATCCGGGCCCGGCCGGCCGCTTCCGCATCGGCGCACTGGCCGGCCATCCGGTCGCCGTCCACCTGGCGGTCCTGGTCGGCTTTATCGCCGCCGGCATCGCGGTGACCTGGCCACGGGCCACCTACCTGGCCGGCCGCCTGCCGGCCACGCGTGACGCGGGCAGTTACGTCTGGGGATTCTGGTGGATCGCCCACCAGGCCGAACACCTCAGCAATCCGTGGTTCACCCGCTACATCGCCGCTCCGACCGGGACGCAACTCGGGCTGCATGCCCTGATGCCCCTGCCAGGCCTGCTGATGATTCCCATCACCATCGCCTTCGGCCCGAGCGCCTCTTACAACCTGCTGTCCATAGCGATGCCCGGCCTGTTCTGCTACGCGATGTACCGGGTGGGCCGGCTATGGCTGCCGTCGCAGGCCGGCGCCATCGCGGCGGGCGCGTTCTTCGGCCTCTCGTCGATGCTCACGTGGCGTTCCTGGTATCACCTGAACCTGGCGGCCGGAGTGCTGTTCCTTCCGCTGGCCCTGGAGGCCGCGATACGGCTGAGGCGCCGGCCGGGCTGGCGCCAGGCACTGGTCCTCGGGCTGGTCGTGGGCGGCGCGGTGCTGACCGACCAGGAGATGGCCGTCCTGGTGATCATCCTGACCGGCGCGGCCCTTCTGCCGTGGCTGCTGCGCCGGCCGGCCGTAGCGAAACTGTGGCCTGCCGCGCTGGCCGCGCTGGCCGCCGCGGCATTCGCCAGCCCCCAGATCATCGCCGTCATGCAGCAGACGAAATCGGGCGGTGCCACGTCCCCGTTGGGGGCCCTGGCCACCTCATATGTTGCGAGCGGCGTCCAGCTCCCGGACATGTTTGCGCTCTCTCCGAGGGCGAATTTCCTCGGCCTCGGAGGCTTCGGGCTCGCCTACCACGGCGCGCTCGGCGACGGGATCCCCACCTTCGGCCTGGTGCTGACCGTGCTCGCACTGCTCGGCCTGGTCCTCGCGCGGCGCCGGCGAGGCGCGTGGCTGCTGGCCCTGCTGTGGCTGGGGTGCGCCGCCCTGGCGCTGGGGTCGGTGCTGAAGATCGGCACGCACACCTTCACCCCGGTCGCTGAAACATTCGACGGCCAGCGAGTCTCGGCCATCATGCCGTACACCTGGTTCGTCCGGCTCCCGGTGCTGTCCGGCTTCAGGGAGGCGAGCCGCATCATGATGCTCGGCATCCTGCCTGCTGCCCTGCTCGCCGGGGCGGCCGTGGACTGGCTGCGCTATCACGCGGCCAAGGCCATCGTCGTGGTCGCGGCGCTTGGAATCCTCGAAGCCGGCTGGGCCGGCAGCAGCTGGATCAGCTCGATGCCCACGGCCCTGCCCGCCGTTGACCGCCCGATCGCGGCCAGCCACAACAATTCCATGGTCGTCGATATCCCCTACGGCATACGCGGCGGCACCAACTTCAGCGGGCGCGGATTCGATCCGGACGCGCAGGTGCTGGCGACCGCTGATGGCCACCCGCGCGCGGTCGGTTTCATCTCCCGGGTACCGGCCCCGACGGTGGCCGGGCTGAGCAAGCACGCGTTCCTCGCCCGGCTGGTCGCCACCCAGGAGGGCTTCCGGAGCAGTCCGGCAGAACTGGCCGCGGCTCGCCTGGATGCCCGTCGGATGGACGTCGGCTGGGTCCTGGTGTGGAACTGGCAGACCCCCGGTCATGCGGTCCTGCGGTATCTGCGCGCCGTGGGGTTCCACTTCGACTACAAGGCGGAGGGCGTCAGGGTCTGGCGGCCGAACGCCTCCCGCTAGCCTGCCTGACGGCGGGGGCCCAGTCCCCGCCGCGATCGCCGTGGCCGGTGCACTGATGTACATGCGCAGCCCGGTCACGTCCGGCCTGGCCTTCCTGCCGATGATCGCCTGCATCCTGGTCAGCTCGAACGGCTACACGATGGCCTTCGCCGCCTCGGCTGCCCTGTTCGGGCTCGGCACGGTGCTCGCCATCGTGCTGCTGCCGTCCCGGCAGCGGCTGCAGCAGCTCAGGAACGCCGCTACCGCCGCGACAGTGGCGCCGGCCGGTGAGACGGATACGGTGTCCAGTACAGCCTGACCTCCATGGCGGCGATGCAGCCCCCGAGCACGAGGAGAACCTCATGGCAGACAGCGAAACGGCGATCACCGCTCACGAGACCGAGCAGGTGCAGCGGGCGAACGCGTCGGGGCTCACGCCGGTCGTGTTCGTGCACGGCCTGTGGCTGCTGCCCAGCAGCTGGGACCGCTGGGCCGAGGTGTTCGAGAGTGCCGGTTACGTGGCGCTGACACCGGGATGGCCCGATGACACCGACACGGTGGCGGAGGCCAAGGCGCATCCCGAGGTGTTCGCCGGCAAATCCATCGGCGAAGTGGCCGACCATTTCGCCACCGTCATCGGCGGCCTGGCCAGGAAGCCAGCCGTCATCGGCCACTCCTTCGGCGGCCTGCTGACGCAGATCCTCGCGGGCCGCGGGCTGGCGGCGGTGTCGGTGGCGGTCGACCCGGCCCCGTTCCGCGGTGTGCTGCCGCTGCCGATCTCGGCGCTGAAGTCGGCGTCGCCGGTACTCGGCAACCCAGCCAACCGGCACCGCGCGGTCCCGCTGACCTACGACCAGTTCCGGTACGCCTTCGCGAACGCGGTGAGCGAGGAGGAGGCGAAGCAGCTGTACGAGACGTTCGCGGTCCCCGCCTCCGGCCTCCCGCTGTTCCAGGCGGCCACGGCCAACCTGAACCCCTGGACCGAGGCCAAGGTCGACACCGACAACCCGGCCCGCGGCCCGCTGCTGATCATCTCTGGCGAGAAGGACCACACCGTCCCGTGGGCGATCGCCAACGCGTCCTACAAGCAGCAGAAGGACAACGCGGGCGTGACCGAGATTGTCGAGATTCCGAACCGCGGGCACGCGCTCACCATTGACAGCGGCTGGCGCGAAGTCGCCGACACCGCGCTCGCGTTCGTCCAGCGCTTCACCCAGCCCCAGGTCAACCCCTAAAAATACGCAACGAACCACCGCCGCCGGTCATGCCAGCCGATGACGCCAGCCGGGCCGTGGCTGAGCCCGGTCTGGCCGCCATCGCCAGGGCGATCATCGACGCCAGCCGGTACATGACGCTGGCCACCGCCGACGAGGACGGCCGGCCGTGGGCGTCTCCGGTGTTTTACGCGGCCGCGGACTACGCCGAGTTCTACTGGATCTCCGCACCCGGGTCGACGCACTCGCGGAACCTCGCGCAGCGGCCGCGAATCAGCATCGTGATCTTCGATTCAGGCGTTGCCGAGGGCGCGGGCCAGGCGGTCTACATGGCGGCCACCGCCGAGCAGGTGGCGGACGGCGACCTTGCCCGGGGGCTCGCCGTCTATCCCGGCGCGGCGGACCCCGGCTCGCACCCTCTCACCCCTGAGCAACTCCAGGGGCCGACCCCTTACCGCCTCTACCGGGCCGCTGTTTCTGAGCACTGGATCCTCTGCCCACGGGACACCGGCGCGTGCGCGCTCCATGGCCTCGCCGTCGACCATCGGGTCCCGGTCCGCGTCGCGGACCGGGACCGCTAGCCATCCTGCCGCGGCGCTACCCGCCCGGTGACGGGGACGGGCTGACGCTCGCCGACGGCGACGCGCTGGCTGACGACGTGGCCGACGCTGACGCGGACGGTGCCACGGTCGCTGTCGCGGACGGTGACGCGGACGGTGACGCGGACGCCATGGCGGCCCGCACCGGGAATCCTGTCGCGGTTTGCGGAGCGGTGTTCAGTACCGCCGCGGTGGCCACGCCGTTCCCGTCCATGGTGAGCGTCACCGGGTTGGTCAGGCCGTAATTCTGGCAGTTGAGGTTGGTGAACGAGCCCGCCAGCCGCGCCGCCAGGAAGGTGAAGAGGTTGTTCCCGAGCACGGCCGCCGGAGACGGAGCGGCCGTCGTGAGGGCCTTGTCCAGTTCGAGCCGGGGGGTCTGGATATTGAGCAGGTTGGTGCAGTACGCCTGGGCGTTCGCTTTCGCGTCGGTGTTCCCCGGCAGCAGTGGCTGGTCGACGCCCTCGCGGTACAGGTCGGTCTTCTGGATGCTGAATGCGCCGTTGACCATGGTCATCGGGTCGTTGACCGGTGTGAGGGCGATCGGAGCGGCCTGGCTGGCCGCCGCCGCGAGCTCATCCAGGGCCTGAGAGGTGCTCGTCTGCCCGGGGTTCGAGAGGTCAGGTGCGGTCATCGGCGTGCACCCGAGCGCCGGGTCGAGGAAGAAGCCGAGCAGGGCGTTGTCGCTTCCGTTGGCGACAGTCGTGGCCCCGGTGAGGCGGGCGGAGTTGGCGGTGTTCTTCTGCGCGGTCTGCCCGTTCGCGGTCAGCAGATAGAGCGCGGTCACGTTGTCGCTCTGGTCCTGGTCGGTCATGGTGAAGTCCCGCGTGGTCGGGCAGGCCAGGCCGTCCTTGCCGGTGCCGAGGGCGGGGATCTTCAGCTTGCCCGCCGCGATGTCGGCGTTCGCGGCCCGGAAGAAGGCGCCCGCGTTGCAGTAGCCGACCTGGCCGAACGGCGAGCTGGGCAGGCCGTTCACGCAGTTCCCCTCCCGGAGCGAGTCACCCGTGCCGACCTGCGTCAGGATGTTGCCGTTGAAGCCGAACAGCAGGTCGACGACCGCGTCCCTGGGCAGGGTGGGTACGACCGGCGCGGCCGCGGGGGTGGTCCCGGCCGTGATGACCAGCGGGTTGTAGACCGCGACCGCCCCGGTGACCGGGTCGAGGATGGTGGCCTGGACGAACGCCTGGAGGTTCGTGTTGGCTTCCGAGCAGCCGCCGCCCAGCTGGTACGGCGTGGCCAGCCCGCGCGCGCTGAGCGGGTTCTCCGGCACGGTGATGGTGCAGTCCAGCGCGGCGGGGTTGCCCGCCGGGGTCGTCGGCGCCGGTGTGGGACGGCCCCGGTGGTGGTGGAATGACGGGGTGCTCACCGGGCGCGGGTCGTGGGGACGATGGCCGAAGGCCTGCTGCATGAATGTCGTGTGGCTCGACTGTGCCGCAATGGCCAGCCCGATAACCAGGCCGAACACCACCGGAAGGACGACGGGAAACTTGAATTTGGGCACAGCTCTTTCGTCGCCCGGCACCCAGTCCAGGTACCGGTCCCATTCGGAGCCTTCGTCTTCCAAGCTCCAGTCCAAGTCCTGGTCCGGCTCCTGGTCATAGCCCTCAGGCTCCCAGGCGGACCGTCGCTTGGAAAACATGTCAGCCACCTCCACCGTGGTTGGCCTCGCGGGCTGACGATAGACCGAAGCCGTGACCCGAGGGTTATGAAACCGAAATCTTAATATTTCCGTAAGATCTTCCCGGGCCGTGCCGACCCGATCCCCGTAGTGGGTGCCCGTCACCGGATGCCGCGGCCGCCGCCCCCGCCCCTGGGCCACCCGACGGCGGGTGCGTCAGGTGCGAAACTTTCGTGATCGTGGCCCCGGCTAACGCGGAGGCCGGCACCCGTACTGTGGGGTGGTGTCAGGGACGACACGCAGTGCCCGTGAATGAGGAGGAACAATGCCGACCCGCAGCGCCAGGACCACATGGACAGGCGGTCTTCAGGATGGAAGTGGCACTCTCGAACTGCTCAGTTCGGGCGCCGGGACCTATGAGGTCTCCTTCCCCAAGCGTGCCGCCGACGACGCCGACGGCACGACCAGCCCGGAGGAGCTCATCGCCGCCGCGCACACAGCCTGCTATGCGATGCAGTTCTCGGCGCTGCTCGGGGCGGCCGGCGGCAGCGCGCCATCACTGACCGTCGGGGGTGACGTCACGCTGGCCCCCGATCCGGCGGGCGGATTCCGGATCAGCGGTATCAAGCTGACTGTTCGAGGGTCCGCCGACGGCATCGACCAGGACACGTTCCGGAAGATCGCCCAGGACGCCAAGGACACGTGCCCGGTAAGCAAGGCCCTGACCGGCACGGACATCACACTCGACGTCGCCTGAGGACTGACCGGCCCGCGGCAGTGAGTCAGTTTCCCGGCGTGCCGTCCAGGGACAACGCGAGGCTGCTCGCGGTGCCGTCGGTAAACACCGGCGTGGGCGCCGTGACATCGACGGTTGCGCTGGTGGCATTCCCGGCGAGATCGCGGGCGGCGACCTGGTAGGTGTAGCCGGCGTGCGGGCTGGCGGTGGCATCGGTGTTACTGGTCACCCCGGGGCCGACGGTAGCGAGGTACGTTCCATTGCGGTAGATGTCGTAGGCGCTGACCCCGATGTTGTCGGTGGCGGCCGTCCAGGCGAGCACGGTGCGCGTCGACGCGGGCTGGGTCGCGGTGAGATGGCGGGGGGCTGACGGCGGGGTGGTGTCCCGGGCGAAGTTGTAGGTATGGACGTCGAAGGTCCGCGCCTGGGCGTCGGTCGGGATGACGGTGACGCTGGTCCCGTCCACGGTCACCTTGAGGAAGTGGTAGACCTGTGCGTCGGTGGCCGGCCTGGCCGCCGCGCCGCATGCCGTGCCCATCGTGTGCGAGCCGTAGATCCAGCCCACCGCGTAGGCATCTGTCGTGGAGCAGGTTTTTAGGCCGACGGCGCTGGCTGAGCCGCCGCCGCCGCCGGTCACGTAGCTGGTGACGCCGCCGGGCACGGCGATGTTGCGCTGGTAGTCGTGGGCGTGGCCGTTGAATGCCAGGTCGACGCCGTTGCCGTGGAGCAGTTGCTCCAGGCTCCCGGTGCGGCCCGGAGTGTTGTCCAGGAAGGTATCGCCGGGCTCACTCCCGTCGTCGGAGTACAGCGGGAAGTGGAAGAACGCGAACTTCAGGCCACTCGGGTGGGCAGCGAGGTCCTTGACCAGCCACCGGTACTCAGCCGAGGACGCCGTCCAGTGCAGATCGTGATCTACCTGGTACATGGCGCAGTCGGCGGCACAGGACGCGCCGCCCGCGTGGCCCACGTTGGTGTATCCCCACGCGGCGTCCAGCAGGTAAAACCGCACCCCGCCGGTGGAGAACGCGTAATAGGACGTCGGGTAACTGCCCGGCGTCGTGCCGTCGACCGACGGGTAGGTGACCATCGAGTCCACTCCGCCGGCCCCGGCCGTGGTGGCTGGCTCAGGCCAGACGGACAGGACCGTCGTGCCCTGCCCGTGGTCGCCGTTTCCCTGGAATACGGGGGTGTGCTGGCCGGGGGCGGCCCAGTAGGACGGGCCGAACACGCCGCTGATGTAAGGACCGGTCTGCTGGAGGTCCCCGTAGTTCGTCTGTGACCCGCCCTGGTAGGCGGTATCCCCGATGGAGACGAGGAACTGGGCGCCGCTGG
>OCZU010001741.1_pt1 | contig 14113 bp, 11 predicted proteins | sample 1539001 | NCBI WGS metagenome assembly OCZU01 (sample SAMEA3539306, study PRJEB22396) | soil metagenome | biome: tundra; feature: field; material: soil | place: USA | collected 2010-05 | depth 0.15 m | reverse complement strand
TCCGCCGGTTTTCGACCCAACCCAGCAGGTAACGGTCACATGAGCGAAGAGACAAACTGGCAAACGAGCAACGCGCGGTATCTTGCGACCGCGCTGGCCTGGTTGCGCGACAAGCTGGAACGGCGCGCAGCACAAGGCCAGGAAACCCTGGCAATCCCTTCGCCCGAACCGCAGCCTGCTCCAGCCGAGCCCCAGCCGGAATCCGGGTTGCCGTTGAAGCGCAAGCGCAGCCGCCGTGAGCCAGTCCCGCAGTCGCCTGCGCTCCTCCCGAGCCCCACACCGAGCGGGTCCTCGCCCGACACCGCGCAGCCGGCCTCCGAGTTGCCTGAAGCCGACTCGCAAGCCTCTGCTCCGCCCGCACTGATCATGCTGGCCCGCCGCCTGGGACTCTCGCCGTTCGAGCGGGAGGTGCTGCTGCTCTGCGCGGCGATGGAATTGGACACCAGCATTGCTTCTTTGTGTGCGCGGGCGCAGGCCGACCCCACGGGTCCTTACCCCACCTTTGCCCTGGCGCTCACGCTCTTCGAGGCGCCGGCCTGGGACGCCCTTTCGCCGGAACGCCCGCTGCGTTACTGGCGGCTGATTGAGATCAGCCAACCGGGGGGGAAGCCGTTGACCACCAGCCCTCTACGCGCCGACGAGCGCATCGTCAGTTACCTGAAGGGCCTGAACTACCTGGATGACCGGCTGGCCCCTCTGCTTGGCCCTCTGGAACTGCCGCCAGCCGTTGTCGCCTTGCCGCCCTCGCAACAGAGTGTGGCGGACAGCATTTCCAGCCGTCTGAAACAGGCGGCCGCAGGCGAGAATCTGCCTGTAATTCAACTGCTCGGCACCGACGCGCCCAGCAAGCAACTGGTGGCTGCCCACGCCGCCGACGCGCTGGGCCTGCACGTATACCGGCTGCCCGCTGCGCTGCTCCCCACGCAGGCGCCCGAACTCGAAACCCTGGCCCGCTTGTGGCAGCGCGAAAGCCAGCTCCTGCCGCTGGCGCTCTACCTGGACGGGGTGGCCTCCGAGGCCGACGCTCCCCAGGCAGGAACCAATTCCCCGGTAAACCGTCTGCTGTCGCGGATTGGCGGAGTCGTCTTCGTGGATGCGCGCGATGCCATGCCAAGCCTGGAAAACAGCTTGCGCGTGGATGTGGCCAAGCCCACGCCCGCCGAGCAGAAGGAAGCCTGGGCCGCGGCTCTGGGAGAAGCCGCGGGCACCACTCCGGCATTGCTGGCTGGGCAGTTCAATCTGAGCTTCGCCGGCATTCAGCAGGCCGTGCGCCACGCGGCATCTGACCCGGCCGCCGCGGATTCGGGCCTCCATGATCGCCTCTGGTGCGCCTGCCTGGCAAGCACCCGGCCGCGCTTGGACACTCTGGCCCAGCGTATCGAAGCCAAAGCAACTTGGGAGGATATCGTACTGCCCCCAGCGGAGACTGGACTCTTGCGCCAGATCGGCGCGCAAGTCGGGCAACGCAGCACGGTCTACGAAAGCTGGGGATTCGCACGCAAGATGAGCCGCGGGTTGGGGATCAGCGCCCTGTTCGCCGGCGACAGCGGAACCGGGAAGACCATGGCCGCCGAGGTGATCGCCAACGAGCTGCGGCTGGACCTCTATCGCATCGATCTTTCCGCCGTGGTGAGCAAGTACATCGGCGAGACCGAAAAAAACCTGCGGCGGCTATTCGATGCGGCCGAGATTGGCGCAGGGATTCTGTTCTTCGACGAGGCGGACGCTTTGTTCGGAAAGCGCAGCGAGGTGAAAGACAGCCACGATCGTTACGCCAATATCGAGATCAACTATCTGCTGCAGCGCATGGAAGCCTACGGCGGGCTGGCCATCCTGGCGACCAACAGGCAGAGCGCGCTGGACCAGGCGTTCATGCGCCGCCTGCGCTTCGTCGTGAATTTCCCGTTCCCCAGCGCCGCGCAGCGGAGGGCCATGTGGCGAAAAATATTCCCGCCGGAGACGCCGGCCCAAGACCTGGATCTGGATCGCCTGGCGCGCCTCAACCTGACTGGCGGGAACATATCGTCCATCGCGCTGAACGCCGCGTTCCAGGCGGCGCAATCGGGAGCGCCGGTGACCACGCCGCTGATTATGGAATCCGCCCGTACGGAGTTGCGCAAACTGGGCCGCGTGATCAACGAACTGGAGTTCCGCGGGACGGGAAGGGCGGGCAGGGCGGCATGAAAATGAATGTCCATATTGAACGGCTGATTCTGGAGGGATTGCCGGTGAGCAATTGGCAAGGGCCGCAGGTTCGCTCTGCAATCCAGAAGGAATTGGCGCGGCTCCTTGCCACCCACGGCTTGTCGGATGAACTGCGCGGCGGCATCGCCGTACCGCGTGTACCGGCCGGGGCCATGCAACTCGGCCCGGAGAACCAGCCGGCGAAGCTGGGGCACAGCATCGCGCAGGCGGTTCACGAGGGGATCGGTAATTCGAATAATCGGACGGCTGCCGGCGAGCGGCTTCCAAAACCAGGAGGGATTCCGAGATGAGCAAGCCAAGCTCTGTGCAAATCAAACCAAGCCATTCGCCAGGATTGGCTCACTCCGCTAGCGGGCTTTTAGCGCGCCAGCACACGCTGGGTCCGCATATCTGCGTGCAGCGCGAACAGTCCGGCCCAGGCATCCTCTCCACGGCGCCGTCGATGGTGCGCGATGTCGTCGCCTCGCCCGGCCGTCCCCTCGATGCGGCCACCCGCGCCTCGATGGAGCCGCGCTTCGGTCATGACTTGAGCCAGGTGCGGGTGCACACTGATGATCAGGCGGCGGAATCGGCGCGATCCGTGAGCGCCAGCGCCTACACTGCCGGTAATCATGTAGCGTTTGGCGCAGGCCAGTACGCGCCCGGCACCTTGGGCGGACACCGCTTGATGGCTCATGAGCTTACACATGTCATTCAACAATCATCCGGTCCTGTCGCGGGAACACAGGTCGCTCCAGGTTTCTTCGTGAGCCATCCAGCCGATCCGTTCGAGAGGCTCGCCGCGAGCCCGATCGCCGTTGACGCCCCGGCGCAACGAGGTGTAGGTCTTGAGCGATTGCCCTTCGCCGGACACGGTTCACGCGCGACTTATGTCCAGCGTACTGACCAACCTAATGTGGGTCTGGGCAACGCGGGCGCCGCTTTTGGGATTATCGGTGGTGTCGCAGGAGTGCTGGGTTTGGGTCTGGCGGCATTCGCATATTTCCGCCCTCCCGAGGCGCTTAACCCGGCGCCGGTTACGGGCGGCCTCAGCATCAACCCGAACCCGTTTTCCTTTAACACGGTGGCGCAGACTCCCGCATTGCCGCAGGTATTGCCGGCGAAGGAGCCGCGCAGCCATCGCGAAGAGTTCTCGAAGGCACAAAAAGGCCCGCCGACGATTCATCCGCTAATCGATCTACGCACCGACGACAGTAATCACGCGGTCATCAACCTGGCCGAGCGGCACGACGGCCTCAACATCGTGGACGCGTCGATCCGCACGGGCACGATGGAAAATTATCTGGGTGGTTCGCGCGGCAGCAGCGCCACGGTGAATTTCAGCGCGACTCAGACCTCTCCCGCCCCCACGGGGCTGTTTGAGGACGCGCCGAAGGACGCTCCGGCGGAGGCTGTGGAACCGGCCGAGGTGATGGTTTCCTTCACCGGCTCGAACGCCAAAGATCAGGGCGCCCCGCAGAATTTTGCGGGTAGTTTCACGGTAAGCGGCAAGGACGGCGGCGTGAATATGGCCGACCCAGAGGTCACCAATGGCGTGGGGCAGGCTAGGCAACAAACCAACATGGCGTTTATCGACCTTCGCAGCCCGGCAGTCGGTGCACCCAGCGTGGGAGAGTCTCTCGGGTCGTCATCCGGCGGAGGAACTGGCGTTGGGATCCCTCGATTTGACGTGCCGAATCCTCCTATTTTGGACAGGCCATGAGCGCGTTCCCAGGTTCACCTCGTGTTCTGAAAGGCGGCATCGTGCTGCTCGACCCCGACCAGTTCACGGTTCTGCCCAACGGGATTATCATCCTCCAGTACAATCCCGACACCCTGACCCGCACGCTAAAAATCAAGGGAGCCGAGGAAGGCGGCGACCGCTCCGAGGCGCTACGGCTCACCGGCCCGCCCGTCGAAACCATCAAGCTGGACGCGGAAATCGATGCCACCGACCAGTTGGAGAATCCCGATCAGAACCCCAACACCGTGCAGTACGGGATCTTTCCGCAGCTTGCGGCGCTCGAAACCACGGTCTATCCGTCCAGCGTCACCCTGCAGAACAACTACGCGCAATCGCAGATGGGCACGCTCGAGATCATGCCCATGATGGCCCCGTACACCCTGTTCGTCTGGAGCGCGCAGCGCGTGGTGCCCGTCCGCATCACGGAACTGAGCATCACCGAAGAAGCCTTCGACCCCACGCTCAATCCGATTCGCGCCAAGATCAGCCTGGGACTGCGCGTGTTAAGCATCGACGATCTCTATTTCACCGATAAGGGCGGCAGCCTTTACATGGCCTATCAGCAGCAGAAAGAGAGCCTTGCCAGACTGTTCCAAGGTGGTACTTTTGGCCAACTCGGCATTACAGGAATCTCATGAGCACACAGATCGATCCGGTACAAGCGCTGCTGGCGCAGACCTCCCTGCAGAATAACCTGTTCGCATCCACCAGCCGCTATTACAGCCTGCCGGTGGAGAATCTCGACCTGCCGGATGGAACCACGATCGCCTATGTGACCAGGCGGTTTGTGCCTGCGCCGGAACGCTTTCAGACGTTGCAGCAGCACACTGTCACACAAGGAGAGCGGCTGGATAACATCGCGGCGGCATATCTTGGCGATCCGGATCTCTTCTGGCAAGTGTGCGACGCCAATCGCGCCATGCGCCCGGAAGATCTGACAGACACGCCGGGGCGCAAGCTGCGCATTACGCTGCCCTCCGGCATTACCGGAACCTCGATATGAACCGGGGCTTCTACCTGACGCTGATGATGGGAGGGTTCAGCGCCAGCCCAGTGCCGCAGGCGCTCATCGACGCCCTCATCGACGTGCAGGTGAGCTCCACTGTAGGCAGCCAGGGCGGCTTTCAAATCAGGTTCAGCTTGGGCAAGAATTCGCTCGTCCAACAGATGCTGAATGCGGGCTCGTTCGATCCCAGGCAACGGGTGATTATTGCCGTCACAGTGAATGGCCAGACCGAAGTGCTGATGGATGGCATCATCACCAAGCAGGACCTTACCCCTAGTAGCGCGGCGGGAAAGTCCACGCTCGCCATTACGGGGCTTGACCTCACGGCGCTGATGGACTTCATCGACTTCACGGGCATCCCTTACCCCGCTCTACCCGAGTTTGTCATCGTCGAGGCGGTTCTAGCTAAGTACGTCGTCCTGGGAGTGACTCCACTGGCGCTTCCCGCGAGCATTCCAAATATTCAAAACCCGCTCGACAGGTTCATTAAGCAAACGGGCACCGACTATCATTTTGTGAAGAACCTGGCGGGCGCCACTGGCGCGGTGTTCTACCTGGATCCCGGCCCTCAACCCGGAAAGAGCATGGCGTACTGGGGACCGGATCTGAGCAAGCTCTTCGGCGGCACACAGCCGGCGCTCAGCATCAATATGGATGCCACCACGAATATCGACTCGCTCAGCTTTTCTTACGACGGCACGCTGGCCACCCAGTATCTGGTGACCATCCTCGAACCGACTACCAAGATTCCCCTGCTGATTCCGGTGCCCAATATCGACCTGCTGAAGGCGCCCTTGGCGGCACACGCGCCCACGCCGTTGCGCAGCCAGCAACTGACGCCGATTGCCAATGAGAATCCGGTAGGCGCCGCCTTGGCCGCGCTCGCAGCGTTGTTCAAGAACGTCGACGTGATCAGTGCCAGCGGACAGCTCGACGTGTTGCGCTATGGCCACGTCTTCAAGGCCCGGCAGCGCGCCGCAGTGCGGGGCGCCGGCCAGTATTACGACGGCGAATATTACGTGAAGAGCGTTACGCACAACATCAAGCGCGGCGAGTTCAAGCAGAGCTTTGTCATGACGCGAGGCGGCACTGGATCATCCGTCTCCTCGGTGAGTGTATGAGAGAAGGTCCAAAATACTACGGCATCTATCGCGGCACGGTGGTGAACAACGTGGATCCCATGCAGATCGGGCGCATCATGGCGATTGTCCCCGACGTGGGGAGCATCACCCCCTCCACCTGGGCTATGCCCAGCGTGCCCATCGCCGGAAAACAGATGGGTACCTACGTGGTGCCGCAGATCGGCGCCGGCGTCTGGCTCCAATTCGAGGCCGGCGATCCGGACCGCCCGGTGTGGACGGGCGGCTGGTGGGGTATCGCGGCCGAAGTGCCGGCTTTGGCCCTGGCTGGAGTCCCGGGCGATGCCAACATCGTGCTGCAGACCACGCTCCAGAACTCGATCGTCATTAGCGACGTCCCGGGGCCCACTGGCGGCATCATGCTGAAGAGCACCACCGGCGCCACCATTATCGTGAATGACACCGGCATTTACATCCAAAACGGCAAGGGGGCCAGCATCGTCATGGCCGGGCCCTCCGTTACCATCAACGCCGGTGCGTTGGTGATCGTATAGGAGACGCGATGCCAGGCTTCTTACTTCACGTTGGCGCTACGGTGCTATGTTCACATGCGGGACAGGCGCAGCCTACGGTTCCCAACCCGCGCGTGACGGTCACGGGCCAACCCACCGTAACCGTTGCGTCGCCTTATATGGTGGCGGGCTGTGCGTTTCCTCCACCGCCTGTGGCTAACGGCCCCTGCGTGACCGCGCAGTTTGTGACCAGCGCCCTGCGGGTCACCTCCAACGGGCAGCCGCTGCTTTTGCTGGATAGCCAGGCGCTCTGCGTGCCCACCGGCACACCCCTGGTAATCACGGTGACTCAGACACGAGTCACTGGAACGTGAGGCGGGATGAACATCAAATACCCTTTCCAATTCGACGGGCGGGGACGCACGACCGCCACCGGCGACTGCGACCACGTCCGGGACATGATCGAGCAGTTGCTGTTCACCAATCCCGGCGAGCGGGTGAATCAGCCCGACCTGGGAAGCGGACTGCTGCAGATGGTCTTCGCGCCCAACAGCCCGGAGTTGGCCGCGGCCTTGCAGTTGACGGTGCAGGCCGCCCTGCAGCGGTTCTTGGGCGACCTGATCAACCTGCACCAGGTCCAGGTCACCGCGCAGGACTCCACCTTAACCGTCGTAGTGCAGTATGTGTTGAACGAAACCCAGCAGGCCTTCACGCAGACTTTCGTGAGGAACACTTAGCGGCCGCCCAGCCCGGCTGGCCACAACGGATGGAATGGAATGATCGATTCTGACTTGAGCTGTAAGGACGAAACGCGGCGCGACGCCGTGCGGGCGGCTCCGCTGTTCGGACTCGACTACATCGAAGTGAGCGCCAACCAGCTTACCATCACGGTATTCTTCCTGGGCAAAGCGCCCGCGAGCATCGGGAAGGGGAACCTGAGTATTTCGGGTGGAGCCCGGATCACTGGCATCCAGGTGACTGGCATGACTGTGCACCGCCAGAAGGATCCCACCCTGGATGACTCGATGGATGTGCACATCAACCAGGCCGGCGACTTCTCCACTTACACTCTAAGCGTAGTGCATCTCGATAAGAACGGCCAGCCCACCAGCGATCCCATGGCGGGCTTCGACCCCCGCTATAGCGAAGTGGATTTCACGTTTAAGGGGGGCTGCCCGACCGGCCTCGATTGCCTGCCGCAGCAGGTCTGCCCTCCTGCCCAGCTTCCCCAACCCGAGATCAACTACCTCGCCAAGGATTATGACAGCTTCCGCCAGTTGATCCTGGACCGGCTGGCGCTCATCATGCCGGCGTGGCAGGAGACCCACGAGCCGGACATCGGCGTGGCGTTGGTCGAACTGCTGGCTTACGTGGGCGACTACCTCAGTTATTACCAAGATGCCGTGGCCACCGAGGCCTATTTGGGAACGGCCCGGCAGCGCATTTCCGTGCGCCGCCATGTCCGGCTGATCGATTATGCGATGCACGAAGGATGCAACGCGCGCGCGTGGGTCGCGCTCTGGACCGATAGCGACCAGACATTCAACGACGTTAGCCAGATCTACTTCATCACGGCTTTTCCACACGCACCGGCGACGCAAGTTCTAACTCCCGCCGACCTGGTCAACAAACCGGCGTCGAGCTACGAAATATTCCAGCCCTTGCTGCCGGCAACCGGACCGCTGTCGATTTACAAGGCGCACAGCACGATCTGTTTTTACACGTGGGGCGACGACTTGTGCTGCATAGCGCCCGGCGCGACTTCCGCGACGCTCGTCGATCACTGGGTGGACGCGCCGACGGGAGCCCCCGCCAGCGATGGCCCGCCGGGAAAGGTGCGTGCGCTCCAGGTAAACCCAGGCGATGTGTTGATCTTCGAAGAGGTAGTCGGTTCGAAAACCGGAAACGCTGCAGACGCCGACCCGTCTCATCGCCAGGCCGTCCGCTTGACGAATGTCACGCCGTCGGTGGACGCGCTCTATCCCGACGGTGCGGGTTTTGGGCAGCCTATCGTCGAAATCGAGTGGTCCGCCGAGGATGCGCTGGCTTTTCCCATGTGCCTCTCCGTGCAATTGCCGCCGTCTGCTTCTCCTCCCTGTAAGGTGCTGCCGCACGTGAGTGTGGCGCGCGGAAACGTCGTGCTGGTTGACCACGGCACCACCACTAGCGAGGTCTTGGGTACGGTCCCCACCGATTCCACCACGGCGAACTGCCAGTCGCCTTGCCATCCGGCGTTAGTCCAAATCACACCAGGCCTGTTTCGCCCCACCCTCACGCAAGCGCCGCTCACCTTCAGCCAACCTTTACTGGCGGGTTCCTGCTCGGCATCGGTTCTGATCGCGCAGGACCCGCGCCAGGCGCTGCCCGACATTGCGCTTGATAGCATACCAGCGGCGCCCGCGGCTCCCACTGCGTCCTCGTCATGCATTCCGCCGTTGTTCACATTCGCCGATCTGAATGACCCCACCAGCCTCGCCCTGCGACTGCAGAAATCGACGGATATTGTGACGCAGTACCTCTACGCGCAGCTAAGCCTCGACACAAGGAAGTCGGTGGCGGAGTGGAATGGCACCGACCCGGTGCCCGGCGTGCTTAAGACGAATCTGAGCGCGCTGCTTGACGCCTGGCAACCGGTCGCCGATCTGCTGGAGAGCGGCGCTAACGACTTCTCCTTCGTGGTCGAGATGGATAACGACGGCCACGGCCACCTGCGCTTCGGCGACGGCCGATTGGGCTACCAGCCGGATGCGGGAATGGCGTTCCAGACCACCTACCGCACCGGAAACGGCACGGCCGGGAACGTGGGCGCCGAAACCATCAAGTATTTGGTACTGCCCGCGACGCTGAGCGGCGCGAATATCCAGCCTCGCAACCCGATGCCGGCCACCGGGGGTACGGCGCATGAACCCATTTCCGAGGTGAAACTCTTCGCGCCCCACGCTTTTCAGGATGTCATTGAGCGCGCCATTACTGCCGACGATTACGCGGCGCTGGCGTCGGATAACTCCAGAAGGCAGGAAGAACGGCCTGCCCGCGCGGTTTGCGCTTCGCCGTTTATCCCATTGCAGGGAGCCAAGGCCACGTTGCGCTGGACGGGCGGTTGGTATGAGGCTCTGGTGGCCATCGATCCCATGAACACGGAACAACCCCCAGCCGAACTGCTCAGCGAGATTCGCACCTACCTGGAACCCTACCGCCGTATGGGCCGCGATGTGACGGTCGCGCGCGCTAACTATGTGCCGCTTGACCTGGCCCTCTCGGTCTGTGTGCTCCCGGACTACCTGCGCGCGCATGTGGAGGAGGCCTTGCTCCAAGTCTTCAGCAACGTCGTGCAGCCGGATGGCAGCAACGGATTTTTCAATCCCAACAACCTGACGTTCGGCGAAGGAATCTATGTCAGCCAGATTGTGGCTGCCGCGCAGGCCGTTACGGGTGTGGCGAGCGTCTCTGTCACGCGCCTCCAGCGCTACCAGGTGAGCGCCCATCCCTACCCTCCGGCCTTCGGCATAGCCGGCGGCGCGGTGCCACAGTTCGGCGTCCTGACCCTCGGACCGTTTGAGATCGCGCAATTAGACAACGACCCCAGCTTCCCCGAAAACGGGCGCCTGGAACTTAACTTGCGAGGTGGACGATGAGCCAACCCTGCGGCTGCTGCGCCGGCATACAGATCATCACGCCGGAGTCGGAAGCGAGTCCACCCGGTATGAGCGCCATCAACTACCGGGTAGGCACTTATGCCACGTTCTACGAGACCATGCTGGCGCGGCTTTCGACGCTTTACCTCAACATACCCTCCCCGGATGGCTCCGGCGCCACCCAAAAAGTCTATCCGCTGACGCAACTGACCACGCGCGAGCCGAGCGATCCTGCGATAGCCTTGTTAGATGCCTGGGCAGTAGTGGCGGACGTCCTGACCTTTTACCAGGAGCGCATCGCCAATGAGGGCTACCTCCCGACCGCCACCGAGCGCCGCTCCCTGCTCGAACTGGCGCGCCTGGTGAACTACACCCTGCGGCCGGGCGTTTCCGCCAGCGTATATCTCGCTTTCACCGTGCAGAGCGGCTTTAGCGGCACGATTCCCGCCGGTTCGCGGGCGCAAAGCATGCCGGGCAGCGGCCAAATGCCGCAGTTCTATGAAACCTCCGCGGATTTGGACGCTTCCGACGCGTGGAATAATCTGCAGCCGCGCCTCACACGTCCGCAGGTGATCGCCTCCAACGGAGCAGCCGGCATCGACCCGGCTACCCTGCACACGCTGTATTTCCAAGGCCTCACTACCAACCTTAAGATTGGCGATGGAATCATCATAGCTGCCGGCGATGCACCCGTACTGCGCCTGGTCGATTCGGTCAATCCTCAAGCCACCGATCAACGCACCCAGGTCGTCCTCCGTGAGCTTCCCAATAGTTCGCCGCCGACCCTGAATGAGGTGGCCGAGCGCTACATTACTGAGGCAGCCAGTGTCTTTCAGGGAAGCGATATCGCCGCTCAGGTTAGCAGCCAGCTCACCGGTCTGATCCAACAATCAACGCCAACAGCCGCCGCTGTTCAGGGCGTTTTTCAGAATGCGCAGCAGTCGCAAGCCATCGCCGTGGCGCGGAACTTCACCCGATTGGATGCCTGGATCTCGGACCTTCTCAACGACCTCCAGGCGGCCATCGCCCTCTCCGGACCCGGCGTGCAGCCCCCATCGTCCGCCTTGGGTAAACTCGATGCCATAATTGGCGCGCTGGCGTTGCCTCCGCACGTGCAGCCGGCCAGCTCGATTAGTCTGGCGCGTACAGTCAGCCAGGTGTTCGCTCCCCAATCCGATACCGCGCCACGGTTGCTGGCCGCATTTCACCCGGCCGCCGCCGCTACACTCTATCCGGCCTGGGCCAACATCGCGACGGCGCCCAGCACCCTAAACGTGTATGCCGCCCGCACTAAAGCCGGTATATTCGCTAATAACTTTGCCGGCGCCGTGAGTGTGACTGAGCCGGAAAAGCGGGACCCTAACAAAGGCGGCAATACCACGACTACGACCACCATTTTCACACCCCCACTGTTGGGGGATGCGGTACGCGACCTCATCTCCAGCGACGGCTTGAGCCTGATCGGGCTGCCCCTAGACGCGACTTACGATCAGATCAAGCCGGGAAGCTGGGTAGTCATCGACCGTCCCACGCTCGACCCAAATGGGAATCCCAACGGCCGGACGACTACTGCTCACCTGGTCCAGGGCGTGCAGACGGTTTCGAGGGAGACAGCGACCGCACCCGTGGCCCCCGCGACTTTGCCAGTGCCGACCGGCTACACCGCCAAGGTTACACAGCTTTCTCTCAATTCACAGTGGTTGACCAACGCGTCTGACTTTCAGCAGGCTCTAGTCAGCCCGCTCGTGCTGCGCGGCACCGTGATCTACGCCCAGGCGGAGGAACTAAGCTTGGCGGAGGAGCCTCTGGACCACGACGTGGAAGGCAACACCGTCGAACTCGACGGCCTCTACGATGGCTTGGAGTCCGGGCGCTGGGTGTTCGTCTCTGGCGAACGCACCGATATCCCTAACACAACCGGTGTTACAGCCAGCGAGTTAGTCATGATTGCCGGCGTGTCCCAGGGAACGTCGAAGCCATCTTGCATGGCATTCGCAACCACGACAATACCGTTTACGGAGGTCTTCTACATTACCCCGCCGAATGCCGCGGGCGACCGGCTAGTAGTAGGTACGCCAATACAAGACATTGTCGAATTCCTAAACAATGACGTCCCGCAACCCAATCAGTCCGGCCATCAGCCTATCTGCGGCCCATTCCAGCTCGCGGCAGGACTGTATGCGGACGCCTATCTGCCGACGGCCGACGAACGCGCCGGAAACTTCAGCGACTTCGCGGACGTGCTTTCCGAACTGGAGCCACCAATAAAAGGAGGGCTCTTCGACGCAAAAGACCCAAGGAACTGGGCCTGGCGCATTAGCGGTATCACCCAAGGCAACGACACGGTACACACGAACCTGGTGCTGGCCAATGGCTTGGCTTACACCTATGCCAGCTCCACAGTCACAATCTCCGGGAACGTGGTGGCGGCAACCAATGGGCAGACAGTGGGTGAGGTGCTCGGCAACGGCAACGCCAGCCAGGCATTTCAGACGTTTGCCTTGCACCAGTCGCCGCTGACCTACCTGTCCGCCGCGACACCCTCCGGCGCACAAAGCACGCTGACAGTGACGGTGAACGAAATCGAGTGGCAGGAAACAGACGACATCAGCGCGCTGGGACCCAATGACCACGGCTACACCACGCAGACGGACAATTCGGCCCAGACTACGGTGATCACCGGTAACGGCGAGACGGGCGCACGCGTGCCCACCGGCACGGCTAACGTGAAGGCGGTCTATCGTTATGGAATCGGCTCCGCGGGCAACGTGGACGCCCAGCAGATCAGCCAGCTTGCCACCCAACCGGGAGGCGTACAGTCGGTGATCAACCCCTTGCCGGCCACTGGCGGCGCGGACCCCGATACGGCCAGCCAGGCGCGGGTCAACACGCCGCTGGCGGTGAAAGCGCTCGACCGCCTGGTGTCGGTCCAGGACTACGCGGACTTTTCGCGCACCTATGCCGGGATTGGCAAAGCCGCTTCGGTAAAACTCTCGAACGGGCGGCGCCAGGTAGTGTTCATCACCATTGCGGGGGCTGAAGACATTCCCATCCTCCCGACTTCCGGCCTTTATCAAAACCTGGTGCAGGCGCTCCAACAATTCGGCGATCCGCATCTGCCCATACTCATCGGCGTACGCAAAGCGAAGCTGCTGGTGATAGGCGCCGGGATCCAGGTGCTGCCTGGCTACCAATTCGACGACGTCGAACCGAACGTCCGCGCCGCGCTGCTGGACACCTTCGGCTTCGACCAGCGGAATCTCGGTCAGACCGCATTTCTCAGCGAGGCCATCAGCGCCATGCAAGGGGTCCAGGGCGTAGCCTTTGTCAACGTCACCATCTTCGACTCCGTCGCCCAAGATGCCACTGTTACGGCACTCGCCTCGCTGAGCAGCTCTCTCGTCCGGCGCGAACACGTCTCGGCGAAACCAGCCCGTGTGGACACGTCCGCAGGTCTCCCGGCGAACCCCACCACTCAAGACTACTTTCAGATCAAACCGGCCGAAATCGCATACCTCACGCCTGATATCCCCGATACACTGATCCTGACTGAGATTACTGCAACGAACCCCGGGCCGCCGCTTAAACTGCGGCATCAAAAGGCCAAGGCGCGATGGATTCGCCGCGCAGGAGCAAAGATATGACCGGCCAGGCCGACCGCCTTTACAATCTGCTGCCGGCGGTTTACCGGATGGGCGATGCCGCGCAAGGCTATCCGCTGCGCGCACTGCTCAATGTCGTCGCCGAGCAGGTAAACGTCGTCGAGGCGGATATCGAGCAGCTCTATGAGAACTGGTTCATCGAAACCTGTCAGGACTGGGTAGTCCCTTACATCGGCGCCTTGATCGGTTATACGCCCGTCGAAGATGCGGCCCAATTGGGCGGCGGCACGGCCCCACGCGACCTCCGCCGCGAAAGTATTCTGATTTCGCGTAGTGAAGTGGCCAATACCA
>OCZU010001736.1_pt1 | contig 14126 bp, 17 predicted proteins | sample 1539001 | NCBI WGS metagenome assembly OCZU01 (sample SAMEA3539306, study PRJEB22396) | soil metagenome | biome: tundra; feature: field; material: soil | place: USA | collected 2010-05 | depth 0.15 m | reverse complement strand
CTGTGGACTGATTTTGGAAAGCAAGACTGGACTGATTCTGGAAAGCGCCCCAGGCAACGCCACGGAATGTCGGCTCGTTCGAAGTAACGATCGTTTTATCGAACCTGATGGATGCAGAGCGGCAGGGACCAGAACGGAAGCAAATGTTCATTCAAAGGGTTCTCCTTCTTGCTGCTCTTTTTGTCAATGCTCCAGAGTTCGCTCTTGCGGATGATCCCAGCGCGAACTTTGTCCTTCGCCTCTTTATCGATGCATGCGTTCCAAATATGGGGCAGCCGGACAATACCCGAGCGTGGGCCGCTGAGCGACATTTGCCGGAGGTGTCTGCGCCCGCCGCTCTCGAGGTATTCGTTGGTGCCGGTACAAAGGGGTCTGCTTGGGCAGTTCCCAGTCCGCTCGGAAGCTTTGCCATTTCGATCCGAGGAACCACGGAGGCGTGCGCGGTTTGGGTGCGCACTGCTGACCCGGCAGAACTTGCGGCTGTATTCAAAAAGCTTATGGAGGGAGTGGCGCGCCCCGGCCTAGATGTCGGCATCGACAGCGATACGACGACACCAACGCCCGTTGGTCAGGCCCGCTCGCTTGTGTATCACGTGTGGCCCGCGTCTGGGAAGATAGGATTTGCTTTCACTGTCCTGACGGCTGAGCACGCGGGAGGCGCCTTCCAAGGATCGCTGCAAGTGGCGCGAGCTACCCGGCAATGAGAACGGAACAATGAAAGTGTCGTCCGCATTACGTCCATTACCGACGCTTGCCCTTGTGATTGGCATTTGCCTATCAGCTTGCCAGGGCTCGCCTCCACCCATCGGTAGGAATTTGCCTCGAGGATCGTGGGACGACGTTAGCCGCGCATTTAATGCACGAGTGCAGTCCCGCTTTCCCATTGGCTCTAGCGAAGCCGACATGCTGGCGGATCTGCGTCGCGAACAATTCAAGACCGTCGCCCATGATGAGTCAGTGCCGCGATATCAATTCTCCGCAGTCCGTGATCTCCCCGGCCTTCCCTGTAGGCTGTTTTGGACAATCCAATGGAACGCCTCCGAGAATAACATTGTCGAGATTGCCGGCACGCACAGCGGCATCTGCCTTTAGGCGTAGTCTAGCCAATGAAACAGATGCGGCACAAACCGTTCCCGGATAATGTGGGTCTTGGCCGAACCGCCTTGATCTCAGCAATTGTTGATGATTCGGATGCCGAAAAGCTGCCGTTCGCGTCCGGCAGCAGTGGGTCGACAACGGTGGTACGACCGCCGCCGGTGACAGGCGGCCAAGAATCGACGATCGAGTCCCCGAATGGATTGCCTCTAAGTTACCATTCCCGACGGGGAGTAGACTGCGCGCATGCCGGTGATCCGTGGACACGCTAGGTTATTCGTCACCGGCCACACTTCTAAAGCTCGTTAGATGCCAATCCGAGGAGGACCCCAAATGCCACCGGGTCGTTATTTACTTAGTGCCCTTGCCTGTCTGCTGCTGACGTCGACGGCTTTTGCTGCGTGCCCGGATCCCAAGGATCTCGATGTCTCGGTCATGCTCATGAATTTCAAAAGCCCGCTCGTGTCGGCGCAGCTCGCGGAGTTGATTGGATGGGATTTCTTTCAAGTTCGTTATTCCGGTAGTGGCGTTTTTGAGGCCAAGAAACCCGCCGAGGTTGTTGACCTCGATGATCGTTGGAGCGTGACTTTCAAAAATGCTTCCTTCGATCCCTCCGTGGACTTGACCAAACGCATTCAGGTAAAAGAAATGGGCGTTGAGATTTGTAAGTCAAACGGCGCCATTTCCCGATTGAAATAAGCATCCCAATTACGTTGGCGGACGATGCCTAGCGTGGGCGCCAATAATTGGTTCGACCGATCGCAATTCTGATGCCGCAAACCCGCCGGTCACCGACGTCGGCTTGGGGTCGAGTGTGTGAAAACTCCTTGCAATGTTTGGCGCGCACACTGTGACCATCGGATAGCCGGAGCGCACGATGAAGCGATTTATCGAAGGCGAAGATCGGTCTCAAAGCACCTTGTTCCCCGAGCATCTCGACGACTACATTGCTGAGGATAACCCGGTACGGGTCATTGATGTGTTCGTCGATGAGCTGGATCTGTCGGGGCTCGGTTTTGAAGGCGTACAGCCTGAAGCGACCGGGCGGCCGGCATATCATCCCGCCTCGCTGCTAAAGATCTATATCTACGGCTACTTGAACCGGATTCAGTCCAGCCGTCGTCTCGAGCGCGAGACTCAGCGCAACGTCGAGCTGATTTGGCTCACCGGAAGGCTGACGCCGGACTTCAAGACGATCGCCGACTTTCGCAAAGATAATGGCAAAGCGATCCGCGGCGTGTGCCGCGAGTTCGTCGTCATGTGCCGGGATCTGAAGCTGTTCTCCGAGGCGATCGTGGCGATCGATGGGAGCAAGTTCAAAGCGGTCAACAATCGGGATAAGAACTTCACCGACCGCAAGCTGAAGGCGCGGATGCAGCAGCTCGACGAGAGCATCTCGCGCTACCTGACGGAACTGGATCGAGCGGACAGGGAACCTGCGCTTGTGACGGAAGCGCGCGTTGAACACATTAAACAGAAGGTCGAGACGGTCAAGAAGCAGATGCGCGAGCTGAAGCAGATCGGCAAGCAGATGGCGCAGACGCCTGACGGCCAGATCTCCTTGACCGACCCCGACGCACGCTCGATGGCGACCAGCGGCCGCGGCACCGGCATGGTGGGCTACAACGTGCAAACAGCCGTGGACACGAAGCATCACCTGATCGTCGCACACGAGGTGACCAACACCCGCCACGATAGCGACCATCTCTCTTCGATGGCCCATCAAGCCCGCGATGCGGTCGGCGAGGATACCTTGACGGTGTTCGCCGACCGCGGCTACTTCAAGGGCGAGGAGATCCTCGATTGCATGCAATCGGGCATCACGACTCTAATCCCAAAACCACAGACTTCATCCAATAAAGCAGCTGGGCTCTTCGACAAAGCCGATTTTCGCTACATCCCGTCGAAGGATGAGTATCGATGTCCGGCCGGCCAACGAGCCATTTGGCGCTTCACGACGATCGAGCATGGACTGAGGATAAGCAAGTATTGGTCGTCAGCCTGCCCACGATGTCCGATTAAATCCCAATGCACGACTAGCGACAATCGGCGCATCGCTCGGTGGGAACACGAGAACGTACTCGATGCGATGCAAAGGCGCTTAAATCGAACACCAAGGGCGTCGCGCATCCGACGACAGACCGTCGAGCACCCCTTCGGCACGCTCAAGGCTTGGATGGGAGCGACGCATTTTCTCACCAAGACATTGCCACGCGTCAGTACTGAAATGAGTTTGCATGTCCTGGCATACAATCTGAAACGAGCGATGCAGATCCTCGGAATCGCACCACTCATGGCGGCAATGAGGGCTTGAATGCCCTTTTTTTGTTCGCATCTACATTGATAATCCGCGGTCTCGCAAAACATTCACCACCAGGAAAGTCCTCACCACCCCTTAATCCTGAGCGTTTTCGCACGGCCTCGGTCGCGAACAGTCCCCGGCTTCAACCCAACCGCTAAGAAGCTGTCGTTGAACTCATGCGCTAGACTTCCACCGTACTTCGGGAATGAATACGCCGGAATATCATGAACCTCATGCTCCACGCCCCGACATCGATGCAAGTCGAATCCGTCGCCGCCCCCGATCGCGGCGGCGACCACTGCCGGCGGGCCTTCCCCTGACGAAGCAGCGGGAATTCTCGCCGCCGCGCGCTTTGCGCAACGGTCAGGTGCAAACGATGATCGGTAACCTGCCATTCCTGCAGTGGCTCACCCGCCGGCGAGGCTTGGCGCTCCTTGCGAACGCACGGGAATGGCTGCTCGATTGTGGCGACGGTGTCCGCCTGCAGGGATTCCTGAGTCTGACTAGGGGAAATGGCGGGGCGAAAGAGATGACTGTTGACTCGGCAGAGAGTCGGATTGCGCTGATTTTGCACGGCTGGGAAGGCAGCGCTGAGTCGTGCTACGTGGTCTCTCTCGGCGCCCAGCTGGTCGCAAATGGGTTCGACGTGCTGAGGCTCAATCTGCGCGATCACGGCGAGAGCCACCACCTCAACCGCGAGATCTTCCATTCCTGCCGACTGACGGAGGTCGTCGGCGCTACGCGGGCAGTCGCGGAGCGCTTTCCCAAGGCGCAGATCTTCCTGGCAGGCTTTTCACTCGGGGGAAATTTCGTGCTTCGAGTGTCGGCCGACGCCGGCGCTCCCGCAGCAATTGTTGGCGCAGTCGCAATATCCCCGGTGCTCGATCCGGCCGTCACGCTCGAGGCGCTGGAGCACGGTTGGTCTCTGTACCGCCGATACTTCGTGCGACGCTGGTCCCGTTCGTTGCGTCGCAAACGGCGCGCATGGCCCGACCTGCCTGATTTCGAGTCGCTGCTGCGCACCCAGGATCTGCGGTCGATGACCGAGGGACTCGTGCGCCAGTTCACCGATTTCGCGAGTCTCGAATCCTACCTCGATGGCTACGCGATCACCGGGCCGCGGCTCGCAACCTTGCGGTTTCCGGCGGCCACACTGCTCGCGGAGGACGATCCGATGGTTCCGGCCGCCGACCTCGCGCGTCTGGCGCGGTCGCCGCTGTTGACTGTGCTGCGCACCCGCCACGGCGGCCATTGCGGTTTCATGGAGCAACTCAACGGGCCAAGTTTCGCGGACCAGTTCGTGGTCACACAGTTCGAGCGGTTTGCAAGAGACGATGCGGCGTCGGTCTCGTCCAATCCCGGGTATTCCCCGATTGGGGCATCGAGGCCGCCAACGCGGGCGTGAGCCGATGCACACCTATGAGTCAAGACCCCAAAGCCGCCGCTCGCGACAGACCGTAACGGGTCGGTTTCCCCGTAGACGGACCTTTGCAACATCGGCATCGTAAAATTCTGGCGACCGGCAGTTCCGGAGCGAGCATTCGAATATCAGACGGCACCTTTTAATCATTGGACCGCCGGAAATGCCTGGTCGTAAGCCGTCATTCAGGGCGAAAGCGGGAGTGCGCTTCGGCATGAAATCGGGATAGATGCCAATCTGCTTAGGTGTTCGAGTGTCGCACGACGAGGTTGTGTGCTTGACCCACCTAGCGCTACGCAGCCGGACCAGAATGGCGTCATACGGTCAAGCGAGTGTGGCACAGGAAATTCGGCATCGGCCTTTGTGGACGCAGAGCATTCTCGGACTGTGCGCCGGGCCGTGTTGCAGGCAAGGCGATTTCGCGCTTGAGCATCTTGTTGATGCATCAGGAGCGACGAGACTATTTGTTCGGATTGCGCTATAAGGGGCGCTGATTACGATGCAAGCTCGCTGCGAAGGCTACGAAGCGGCCGAGGTGTTGTCTCGCGGACGGCCTCCCACTACGGAACATTGAGACTTCTCGGCGTCGTCGCCGGCAGTGCCTGAACATAGGCGGTCCTAATGCACAATTGGCTTGGCGTGACTCTCGCATGCGTGGTTCTGAGCGCTCCGGTAGAAATCCATGCCGCTCAAGTTCCGCCCATTCCCGACAATCCGTTACGGGCGCAAACGTTCTTGGGATTCAATCCCAAGAAACGGTGTCCGGATCTGCGGATCGCAGATGGGGGAACCATGGCAGTGGTTGTTTTCTGGCTCCCACGAAGTGGCATCCCGTCAAAGATCTTCATCAAGTCTCCTTCGGGTTCGAATGCTCTGGATTCCGCAGCGATCGGCTGCGTCTCCAGACTTCGATTCGCACCCGCAACCACGGTCGGCGACGGCGAATCGATCGACTCGTGGCAGCAGATTGCCTTCAGGTGGGCCAATCAAGGCAATGCGGATGAAACGCGAGCGATGACCTCCCAAAACCCGTTATCGGGCTCAAGTCAAGCATCCGAATCCATCGCGGGAGCGCCGGCGCAGACAGCGGCCAATGCGAGACAGGATGACTCCGGTGGCCAAGCTAACAGCGTGACTGTGCATGTCTGCGTCGATGAAACGGGAAGACTCGAACAGGAGCCGACGATCGTCCGTTCTTCGGGCATCGCGTCTCTGGATCAGGCCGCGGTGAGAATCGCAGCATCCGGCTCTGCTTACTACCGGCCAGAAACCTCGTCGACTGGCCAACGACTGTCCGGCTGCGCGCAGCTGGCGATCAAGTTTGACATGAAGTGACGCGGGGTCCCGGTGAAGTTATCCCGTGGGCCAACTCGCCGGCACCGTTCGTGCGGTGCGGGCAATCCTGACCCTCAGATCGCCGATGGCGTCTTTCATCGTAATGCGATCCACGGTTGGATTGATGTGTGTTGGAGCAATGTTCGTAGCAGCAATTGTTGCAATGATTGGTTAGCGTTGTTCTTTGGTCCCGCGTTGGACGAGCGTCGATCATCTCAGCGGTTCCACATGAATGCTGCCGCCCGAGGTGCGCAGGACAACCGGTTCGCCGCCCCCGTTGATGGCGCCGCGTAAATGGGCGTGCTCGGCGAGTTCAGTGCTGCTGAGCGGAAGCTCCGACTCCACGCGACCACCGCTAGTTTTCGCGTCGATCGAAGCGCTCGCGTTCTTCGTCGCCAGATAGCTGTCGTTCTCAGCTTGCGGTAGGCTTAAGTGGAAACGATGATTCAACTGGCAGTGGCGATGACACAAGAGACCTTCTCCCGCTGGGATCCTTGGTCGTGGTACCGCGACGTGCCATCGACGATCATTGCGTCGATTTACGATGATTGGGAAGGATTTCGACTGATATTAACCGGCAACAACTGTCCGCCAACACGAGTCTCTGTTGCCCATGGCAACCTCGTCATGTACCGGGTTTATGACGAAATTGGACTCGTCGGCCTCAAGCCTCAGGGTCTACAGCCAGGCCATTCGTTCTATAAATCCGATTCGTCTCGACTCCTTGCCGAAGCGTCAACGACGAATATCGCGAGTTACGGAGGTCAGCCGCTTCATTACGCGATTTATACCGGGGATCGCTGTATCGATATGATCTGCACCAAGGAGCCGGTGTTTGTCCTTTTGCGCGAGTTTGCATCTGGCCGCTACGAGAGCGAAAGACCGGAGCCGAAGACTCAAAAAAATTGACTTTCCCGGAAGCCGCCGGTCGCGACCGTCTGATAGGGGTCGGGAGTACGCGTTGGCCGTCGCCGCCGACGTCACGGGCTCGACCCGGCCCACAAGTTGTCGCCGACGGTTCCGAATTCGCCGGCGTGAAGCGGACGTTCGCAGGGTGCGCTAAGATCGGGCTCAATGAATCTTCTGATCAAGTACGCGAAGGTTGTGTCACGTCACTTCCGAATTTCCGTGGCGCGAAGACCTATTCGCGAACTTGCCCGAACTGCTACCAACCAATTGATCTAGAATTAGCACTGCGTCTCTCAAGCTGGTCGAAGTCGGCCCCGTCGAATTGCGGCGTCAGATGTCCTAAGTGCAAGATTATTCTGGCCGCGCGTCAGCGAGGCGGCTTCGGTGCTTTCTGGGTAGTCCTCGCAGTCGCTTTCGCAACCATAATGATCGGTCAAACGACGCGTCGATTATCGCGTACTAGCGTATTGCTCATAGAATTAGCATTAGTGGTCTTGGCGTTATTCATGCAACGTTGGAGACTCCGCTCGTTGATTGAACTCAGTTTGCCGCCGCCTGGGGTGGAACTTCGCGAAGTTCATCCTAGTGCAAAAGACTACGCCTACCTTGAAGGCCGAAACGGGCGCGACCAAGAATTGCGGTTTGATCCGGCCATGACAGAAGATTTACGGCCCGAGTGGATTTGCGCGAACTGCGAGCAGTCCAATCCGGCATCGTTCGATTTTTCCTGGAAGTGCAATCACCGCCAGCTTGGTCGGACAAAGTGATGGGTAGTCTCGCCGGCCGGAAAGCGGTCGTTGGCGAAAGACGGCTTCGGGTCGAGAGGGTGAATTCGCCGGCGCATCCAATCGCATGGGTTGCCAGTCGGCCAGGAGTCGTCGATGTCGGGCCGAAAATGCCTGCCACTTAGCCGCCAGCCGAAAGTTGAGGTAGGCTAATCGACAGGTAGATACCCATTCCTAGTCCACGAGGCGGCAGTATCGCTCCCGGCGGATCGACGGTTGGAACTTAATATGGGACATGCATCGCCTTGTTATTCGCGCTGGAGTATCGCTGGCCTGCTTGTTGCGTTGATCGGACTGGGGGCGCCTGCCAATGCGCACGCTCAGAGATATTTGGTAACGGACCTCGGCACACTGGGCGGCGGTTCAAGCACAGGATACGCCATCAACGCGAATGGCCAGGTCACGGGTGTCGCGGTGACCGCAAACGGCAGGCTTCACGCGTTTCTATATACCTCCGGCGACGGCATGATCGACCTCGGGACACTGGGCGGCGGTGAAACCAAGGGGTACGGCATCAATGCGAGCGGCCAGGTCACGGGCGAAGCGGTGCCCGCAGGCGGGTTTCTATATACCCCCGGCAGCGGCATGACGGACATCGGGACCATCGGCGGCGGTTCAAGCACAGGATATGCCATCAACGCGAGTGGCCAGGTCACGGGTGTCGCGGTGACCGCAAACGGCACGCTTCACGCGTTTCTATATACCCCCGGCAGCGGCATGACCGACATCGGGACCCTCGGCGGCGGTTCAAGCAAGGGGGACGGCATCAACGCGAGCGGCCAGGTCACGGGCGAAGCGGTGACCGCAAACGGGAGGCTTCACGCGTTTCTATATACCTCCGGCAACGGCATGATCGAACTCGGGACGTTGGGCGGCGGTACAAGCAAGGGGTACGGCATCAACGCGAGCGGCCAGGTCACGGGCGAAGTGGTGACCGCAGGCAGCGCGTTTCACGCGTTTCTATATACCTCCGGCGACGGCATGATCGACCTCGGGACACTGGGCGGCGGTGAAAGCAAGGGGAACGGCATCAATGCGAGTGGCCAGGTCACAGGCGACGCGGTGACCACAAACGGCGCGCTTCACGCGTTTCTATACGCGAAGCGTGTAATGCTTGATCTGAATTCCATGATCGATCCCGTCATTGCGGCGCACGTGACTCTGTTTTCGGGCAAAGGAATCAATGACGATGGCTGGATCGTCGCAAATGGCGCCGATTCACGCACGGACATGACGCACGCGTACTTGTTGAGTAAACATTAGGCTGCAGTGCGACTACTCTTTGCCGCACCGGCAGAATTGCAACTCCCTGACGGACAGCACCACTGAGGACAAGATTCTTCAGGAACGCGACAACGCATGGCCGTCTTCAACGTGCAGCCTGAAGGCGTGCAGTCCCTCAGTGACCATCAACCCGCTCGGATTTCGGCTGTCGTCGCCAACCCCAATGCTGTCTCGGCAGGAAGTTCCACTTGTTCCGGGACTCCCGTTAGCTGCCGGTCGCGTCAGTCCGCTTGGGGTCGTGATTTGCCGGATACCGACGGCCTCGGGTTCGTCTCGCTGAATGGCAGGTTTAGAGAAACATATCGGTCTCTGATCGGCCAAGATCTGCCGGTGGGGCGCGCGAAATGCCTGCCACAAAGCCGACGTTTGCGATTGGCGCTGGACTGCCCGGGTCCGGACCTGTAAACGGGCGTCTGCGCTGGATGCCGGCCGGAACTACAACATCGTGATTGTGTTTGCGGAAGGCGCCTGACTTCCGATCACTTTTAAATGCCGCTTCACGACAGACGATGCAGAGGCCGTGGCCGGGGCAGCGAAGTGCTGTCCCCGGCCATGAGCTCTCGATGTCTTACATCAGACCAAGCGCGGCTGCGCACCGCGGGGCAGCTTGATCCGTGCGCTTGTTGACGTCTTTTGCGACGATATAAGTGACCAGAAAGTGCACATCGGTCGAGCCACCATTCACGACATCATGCAGCTTCGTGCCCTCTGTCCAGGAGTCTCCTGCGTTGTAGACCGTCCTCCCGCACTTGGCGTCGTACCAGTCAACGGGACCGGAATCGGCGGCCAAAGTGAGCAGCACGATGCCTGGGTGCGTGTGCCATCCGGTGGTGCCGCCCGGTGAAAATTTGACTTCCTGCTGAATGATGTTCGAGGCGCCCTCCGTCACCAATACTGCACTGAAATCCTCGTCCATTCCGGGCAGCACCAGATGGGCTTGGGTATGGATATCTCGTTCCGCCGTGCCCGTCGATAGAATAACGTTGTACCAAGCACCAATCGTTGGGGTGGCCACAGCGAGGCCGACCGTGATAGAAGCGGCCATGGCACTGCCCAATAGAACCTTCGTCTTTCTGTTCATCTCAATTCTCCTATGGTTTGTTTTCTCGGGAAATTCATAGACATTTAGGCCAGAATCACGCTGTGGATGCGCCTGCTGCCAGGACAGCAGTTCATGCGCCAGCGCGCCATTGAATGCGTCGCTTGCCACGCAAAGTAGCCGCCCGGGCGCGGTTCGACCTGACATTTCTTGCCAAGAATTCTCCAACCAGGAAAAATACCTTCAATCTGCCGGATAAGGTCCAAAAAGCCTCGGATGGACTGGTGATATGGACTCTTCGATTCCCTCGGAAATCCTCGACAAGTTGGCAACTTTCGGCGAGTTGCTTCGGTACCTGCGGCGGCGCGCGGGACTGACGCAAACGCAACTGTCTATTGCGGTCGGTTACAGCGATGCGCAAATCAGCCGTCTTGAACAGAATTTGCGCTTACCCAACCTCGCGACCGTGCAAGCGCGCTTCGTCCCCGTGCTGCGGCTCAAGAACGAGCCCGCCGCCCGCGAGTTGCTACTTCATCTTGCGCAGCAGCAACGAATCGACACCTACACAAACGCCGAGGTTCGATCAGGTCGACGAACGCCCTCAATTGCCGTCCTGCCTTTTCTCAACATCAGCACTGATGCGGAGAACGACTACTTTTGTGAGGGGCTGTCGGAAGAACTCATCAATGCATTGACAAAGATCAAGGGTTTCTTCGTTGTCGCCCGCGGTTCCGCATTCTCATTTAGAGGCAAGGAAATCGACGTCCGCGAGATCGGGCGCCTGCTCAACGTCGACACGATCTTGGAGGGCAGCATACAAAAGGTGGGCGATCAACTCCGGGTCACGGCCCAGCTGATTGACGCCGGCAACGGGTTTCATTTCTGGTCCGAGCGATTTGACCGTCGAATGACGGACGTTTTCGCCATTCAGGACGAGATCACGCTCGCAATCGTAAAACAGCTGAAAGTGGAGCTGCTTGCCAAGGAAAGGGTGGCGGTTCTTGCGAAGAAGCATGAAAGTCTTGAGTCGTACAACTTATATTTGAAGGGTCGATTCTACTGGGCGCAGCGACCTCAGGGCATTGCGAAAGCCATCGAAAGCTTTGAGCAGGCGATCGACAAGGATCCAACCTTCGCGCGTGCACGCGCTGGACTTGCCGACTGCTACGTCACCTTGGGGTCCTGGGAGAATGGAACCCTGCGCCCAATCGAGGCAATGGCAAAAGCGAAAGAGGCGGCGACCAAGGCACTGGAGCTCGACAACCGTCTGGCTGAAGCACACACGACACTGGCTTACCGAACCACCCACCATGACTGGGACTGGGGAACGGCCGATGCGCAATTCAAGCACGCCTTCGAACTAAATCCAAACTATGCGGTATGCCACCACTGGTACTCTCATTTTCTGACTGCCGTGGGCCGCACCGAGGAATCTCTGAGCGCAAGCCGACGCTGTCTGGAACTCGATCCACTCGATCTCGTGATCAACATTCACATGGCGTGGCACTATCAATTCGCACGTCAGTACGAACAAGCAGTCGAGCAGTGCTGGAAAACCAGTGAACTGCATCCCAATTCGTTTTGGCCTGCATATTTCTTTGGATTGGCCTATGAGCAGCAAGGTCAGATTGACCGTGCAGCGGAGGAATTTCAGATCGCTGTCAAAATGTCCGGCGATGTCACCTTCGCTAGCGCAGCTCTGGGTCACCTGTATGCGACCGTTGGCAAGGCGGCCGAAGCGCGGGCTGTCTTTAACGAGTTGAGCGCCCGGTCCAAATGTGTCTACGTACCAGCATACGATATCGCCCTGGTATGCGCGGGACTTGGATGGAAAGACCAAGCACTGGATTACCTGGCGCGAGCCCACCAGGAGCGCTCCGGCTGGATGACCTACCTCAAGGTGGACCCGCGCCTGGATCCCTTGCGTGGCGATGCCCGTTTCGTCGAATTACTGCGGCGCGTGAGACTGGCGCCTTAGTTCAAAAGTACCAGCCGCAGTGCGCCCGTTTGCGCGGAATCGAGCTTGGGGGGCGCGGCTGACCCTATGGACCGGCATGGCCCTGTCTAGTGGCGCGGCTGCCGATTCTTTAATGACTTCAAAACTCGATGCCGTAAACCTGCCGTTCGGGAATGTCTCCAAGGGGTCGACATGGCCCCTTCGCGGTCACCCGCTAAATCAGCACTATTAAATTCGGCAGTTTCGAGCGGAATAATCGGTTCAGAGCTAGCAATCGGTCGCTGATCGGCCAACACTTCCGGTCTTTCCAGTCCAAACAATTCCGGCGGAAAAGCGGCCGCTGGCACAGCTCGGCCAGTAGGCCAATCCGATAACGAACATTGCATATAGACGCTAGTCGATAGGTATTTCACCGAATAGTGGTCCACCGGGATTCTCCATACAGTCTGGTTCAGACGCACAGCAACGCGTCTCGGTGTCGCGTTTCATGCTTCCGTCCCAGTTAGCTTCAAGTCATTTGCAGATCGTCGTCATTTCCATGAGCAACTACAGGCCCTATCGATTCCCGCGCCGAGTTCTCCAGAGCCTTGTGATGCTGGTCTTTGCGCTTGTTCCAGCCACCGGACTACTGCGCATCGATCTGTTTCGGGCCAGCTTTATCGTGGCAGGGCATGAGGCATCCTGGTCCAGATTCAGCCTGATGATGGGCGTTGCCATAATCGTGGTGACGGGGTTCATTCTGACGTATTTTTTCGTCGGGGGAGCCTGGTGCGGATGGGCCTGTCCCCAGAATACCCTCTCCGAGCTGGCCGATAGTCTCACGGCGAGACTCCTGGGTCGTAAGGCCAGTGTGGACATTCATGACGACTTCATCGTCGCCCCTACTAAGAACAAGGCGGTGAACTGGATACTGCTGGGAGGAACCCTTCTAGCGGTTTCCTTGGTTGTGGCGGCAATCCCGTTCATGTTCTTCTTTTCTCCAGGTGAAATTCTGACATTCACGAACTTTCACGCCAGCAAGGTTTTGGCGACGCCACTGAGAACGCTGTATTTTTTGCTGGCCGGGTTGGTTTTCCTGGATCTGGCCTTGGTCCGTCATTTTTGGTGTACGTATGTCTGCGCCTTTCGTTTTGGGCAGAAATTGTTCGCCAATCCCGAAGCGCTCCATATCCGCTACGACGCCTCCCGACACGAAGAGTGCGCCGAGTGCGGGTACTGCGATCGGTGGTGCGTTACCCACATCAAACCTACGCAAGTGGGGGCATTTGATCCCTGTATCGGCTGTGGGGAGTGCATCGACGCCTGTCACCGTATACACCCGAAGAACTCAGAAGCGGTTCTGCTCTCGTACGAGATTGCAAATACGGGCAACGCCAAGCGCTGGTCGATTCCGGTTTTGTCTCTTTTCAAGGGGTACCGCTTGGCGGTGACGGTTCTGTTCTGTTCGGGGGTCGCATTGACGGCGTACAGCGTTGCCACGCTGCCCAGACCCCTGCCGCCAGAAGATCCAGTGGTGACTTCCCATAGGCAGCACGTCCACGCGGTCTGTGAGAACCGGTGTGGCGCGCCGATGGCTCGATGTGCAAAGGAGAATGTGGCGAACCTTGCGGCCTGTTTAGAGGCCGCTGCTTGCAAATGCTCGTGCTACATCGAGGAGGATCCGGCAAGCCCGTCGCGTTCGGACTGGGAGGTATGCGCGAAGAGAAATGGAGGGGCGCTGGAGAGATCGGCGGCACCTCGGAGAATTCCGTAAAGTTGGACGAGCGCAGGCCGCCGCCGGACGCAATGGAGGGGCGGTCACCGTTCAGCAGCGCGGTTGTCTCCGCCGAAACTCGCATCTGTCTTGCACTGAGAAGCGCGGCCACTCGCGCTGGGTTTTTCATTTGTGCACGAACGTTGTAAGAATTTCACTGCCAGATAGCAGCCGCTCGCGACCGGCAGGTCGGGGTCGACATTTGCCGGATGCCGGCCGCGCCGGTTTCCCCGCGCTGGATGGCCGG
>OCZU010001735.1_pt1 | contig 14127 bp, 11 predicted proteins | sample 1539001 | NCBI WGS metagenome assembly OCZU01 (sample SAMEA3539306, study PRJEB22396) | soil metagenome | biome: tundra; feature: field; material: soil | place: USA | collected 2010-05 | depth 0.15 m | reverse complement strand
GTCGTGGGGCAGGCCCTCGGCCTGCGGCGGCCTCTCAGGCCGCCCCTTTCGATGCCAGTTTGCGGCCCGCCGCTATGTGGGGCGGGCAATCCTGCCCGCAGCCGGCTTTCAGCCGGCTCACGCCTCTGTCGCAGGCGCGGGCGGGCGGCCTGAGAGGCCGCCGCAGGCCGAGGGCCTGCCCCACGAATGTTATCAAAGGGGGCGGTCTGCACTAATGTCCATCAAAAAAGTTCGCTCCCACATCTCCCCGAACGAAGCGCTCTTATTCGAACGCAGCTCGCCCGGCAAAATAGCCTACCAATTGCCCCAACTGGACGTTCCCCCCGTGGACCCGCGCGCCGCGCTCGGCGCGCAAAACGTGCGCGCCGAAATCGAGGGCTTCCCGGAAGTCAGCGAAGTAGAAGCCATCCGCCACTTCACGCGCCTCTCCACTTGGAACTACGCCATCGACCACGGCATGTATCCGCTGGGCTCCTGCACCATGAAATACAACCCGCGCGTGAACGAACTGGTCGCGCGCACCGAAGGCCTCGCCTGGGCGCATCCCTATCAGCCGGAATCGCTCTCGCAGGGCGTCATGGAAGTGATGGCGCAGCTTGAATCCGCGCTGCTCGAAATCACCGGCATGGACGCGGTCACGCTACAGCCGGCGGCCGGCGCGCACGGCGAGCTGACCGGCATCCTGCTCATCCGCGCGCTTCTCGAACAGCAAGGCAACCCGCGCAAGAAGATCCTGATTCCGGATTCCGCGCACGGCACCAACCCCGCCACCGCGGCCATCGCCGGCTACGTGGTCGAGAACATTCGCTCCGACTCTAGCGGCCTGCTGGATCTCGCCGCGCTGGAAAAATCCGTTACCGAGGACGTAGCCGGCTTGATGGTCACCAACCCCAACACGCTGGGCGTTTTCGAATCGCGCATCATCGAGGCCGCCGAAGTCCTGCACCGCAAGGGTGCCCTGCTCTACATGGATGGCGCCAACATGAACGCGCTGGTGGGCATCGCGCGTCCCGGCGATTTCGGCGTGGACGTCATGCACCTGAATCTGCACAAGACGTTCTCCACGCCGCATGGCGGTGGCGGGCCGGGCGGAGGGCCCGTAGCGGTGAAGAAGCCGCTGGAGCCGTTCCTGCCCGTGCCGCGCCTGAAGCGCGACGGCGATCGCTGGAGCTTCGACTACGACCGCCCCCTTTCCATCGGCAAAGTGAAAGCATTCTACGGAAACTTCGGCGTGCTGGTGCGCGCGCTGGCCTACATCCTGGCGCACGGCGGCAACGGGCTGCGCGCCGCCACCATGGACGCCGTGCTCAACGCCAACTACATCCGCAAGAAGCTGGAGCCGTTCTTCGACCTGCCCTACACGCTGCCCAACATGCACGAAGTGGTCTTCAGCGACGAGCGCCAGGCGCGCCAGGGCGTGCGCACGGGCGATATCGCCAAGCGCCTGATCGATTACGGTTTCCATCCGTACACCGTCAGCTTCCCGCTGATCGTGCGCGGCGCCATGATGATCGAGCCCACCGAAACCGAGGGCAAGCTGGAGATCGACCTCTTCGTCGATGCCATGATCTCCATCGCCAAAGAGATCGAGACCGAGCCGGAGATGGTGAAGACCGCGCCGCACTCGACGCGCACCAGCCGCGTGGATGAGGTGAAGGCCGCGCGCAAGCCGGTATTGAAATGGACACCCGCCTCGCGCTAGTCCTGGCGGTCGTCCTCCTCATCCGTCTGCCGTTCCTCAACCAGGCGATTCAGGGCGACGACGTCTACTACCTCGCCGCCGCTGAGCACGCGCAGATCGATCCGCTCGATCCCAACCACGTCCAATACGTTTTCCTGGGCGATCGCGTGGACCTGCGCGGTTTTCCGCACCCGCCTTTCAACGCGTGGTTCCTCGCGTTGTTGCTGGCCGTGACCGGCGATATCCGCGAAGTGCCGTTCCATGCCGCCTACATTCTGTTCTCGGTGGTCGCGGCGCTGGCGATGTGGTCGCTGGCGAAGCGCTTTTCGCCGCATCCGCTATGGGCCACGCTGCTGTTTGTAGCCGTGCCGGCGTTCGTCGTCAACGGCAACTCGCTCGAATCCGATCTGCCGTTTCTGACCTTCTGGATGGCGAGCGTTGCGTGCTTCGTTGCGGGCAAATGGATTCCCGCAGCGATCGTCATGGCGCTGGCGGCGCTCAGCGCGTTTCAAGCTGTTTTTCTGACTCCCATCCTGGCGGTCTACGTCTGGCTTTACCGGCGCAAGGATCGCACCGCGTGGCTCCTCACGCTGGTTCCGCCCGCCGCGATTCTCGCCTGGGAATTGTTCGAGCGCCTTTCCTCCGGCGCGCTACCCGCCGCGGTGGCCGCCGGATACATGAGCAGCTACGGCCTGCAGGCGCTCGCCAACAAGCTCCGCAACGCCGCCGCGCTCACCGTGCATGCCTGCTTTCTGGTCTTCCCCGCACTGCTGCCCGGCGCCATCCTGCTGGCCTGGAAGCGGCGCGGCCGCGAAACCGCTTTCCTCGCCGCGTGGATTGCGCTGTTCTTCGGCGGCGCGGTGGTGGTCTTCTTCGCTGGATCGGCCCGCTACCTGCTGCCCATGGCCGCTCCCGTAGCCTTGCTCGTGTCGCGCCTGCGGCCGCGGTGGTTGGCCATCGGGTTCGCCGCGCAGATGGCGCTCAGCCTGGCGCTCGCTACCGTGAACTACCAGCATTGGGATGGCTACCGGCGTTTCGCCCGGCAGATCCGCGCGGCGACGGCCGGCCACCGCGTCTACATCAATGGCGAATGGGGCCTGCGCTACTACCTGGAAGCCGATGGCGGGCTTCCGCTGGAACGCGGCCAGGTGCTCCGCGCCGGCGACATCGTGGTTTCGAGCCGCCTCGCGTATCCCGTCGAATTCACGGCGCCGACTGCCACCATCGCGGAGCAGCCCCTTCGCGCCTCGTTGCCGTTGCAACTCATTGGACTGGAGGCGCGCTCCGGCTACTCGACCGCCAGCAAAGGACTCCGGCCGTTCGACATTTCTACCGCGCCGATCGACATCGTGCGTGCCGCGGTGGTGCTCGACCGGCATCCGGCGCTCGCTTACCTGCCCATGAACGCGCCGGAAGCGCCCGCCCAGATCGTCAGCGGCCTGTACGACGTGGAAGGCGGCGCGTGGCGCTGGATGTCGGCGAGCGCGGTGGTGTTGCTGAAGAGTCCCGCCCAACCTCTACCCATCGAGGCGGTATTCACGATTCCCGATCCGGCGCCCGCGCGCCACGTCGAGCTGCTGCTGGATGGCCGCGTCGTCGCGTCCGAGACGTATAGTGGACCCGGCGCCTATACTCTGAAGTCCCCGCCGCAGTCGCCTGCCGGCGAAACCGCCACGGTGACCCTCACCCTCGACCGCACCTTCTCGGTGCCCGGCGATCGCCGCGAACTGGGCGTGGTAGTCTCCAGCATCGGGTTTCGGGAGTAGCGCCCGCGTAGGCGTGTTAGTCTGTGCCAATGGCGAATCATTCGCAGCGATCGAAGTCCTTTCTCGCGGCCGAAGCAATTGCCACCTATGGAGAGGCCGAAGATTGGCAACTCGAGGAAGTCGTCGCGGGTCTTGCGGAGCTGGACAGCGGCAAGATGGTGGAACACGAAAAGGTTGTAAAGTAGCTGCGCTCTTGGGGTAAGCCGTCGGAAGGTGCTCCGCCGCGATGAAGGTTGTATGGTCGCCTCGTGCGATAAGGCACTTTCCGCACTTCGCGACTACATCGAAGCAGACAATGCGCAAGCGCGGCTGTGGCTGCCAGGATTCTCGAGAGCGTTGACAACCTCGTAGCCCAACGGCATTCGGGCAGACCGGGCCGGCTTGCCGGCACGCGGGAACTCGTCGTGCCCGGCACTCCGTACGTGATTCCCTATCGCGTCCGCACCGGACGCCTCGACCTCATCGCCGTCTTTCACGGCAAGCAGAAATGGCCGAGGGACGCTATACGGCAATCTCTTGGTAGAGAGTCCCGGACTCCGCCGAAAGCAGGCCGAGATGGTAGCGGATCGATACTTCAAAGGCGCCCAGCGAACTTCGCGTGAGGAACCAGGCAGCGACACCGGCAACAGCGGTAGTCAGGAGGACAAGGGCCGGCGAACGAAACACAAGAAAGTATTGCACGCCGACGGCGATGGCCATGACGATGCCGCCGCCGATCATCATCGGCAGTAGGATAGCGCCTCGCGCCGGGTCCGCCTGCTTACAGAACGGCGGACCGTCGATCAGCCTCAACTCCAGGGCGAGGTAGACCGAGGCCGCCGCCAGGCTGTAAGCGACAAACAGCCCAGCATGCCAGATTCCCCAAAACCATGCGAGCGAGATCAGCAGGACCACATGGGGGATCACGATGACCTCGACCCATAGCAGAGCGTAGACGCCGCGCGCGAACCCTGCAAATGCCCGCGCCGGAACCAGCAGGAAAATCCAGGCGCCCTTGTAATCGCTGCCATACGGCAGGAAGATGCAGATGAAGAAGAGCACGGTCCCGAAGATGTGAGGCAGAATATGCATGAGGGTGAAGCGGCCCGAGAACGGATCGATTCGAAAGCCGCTGGCGTACATCGATGCGAGGCCCATGAAGGGAAGTATCATCAACGGCAGCATTTGCCGCCGGAACTCCCAGTCACGCAGCATCATTCGCGAGACAAACGCGAATCCGGCCCGGCTTGCTTGACCGCCGAAGAACCGGGCGGCGATCCCGCCCATTGGCGACCTGCGCGTCTTGGCGCTGGCGGACGGGCCGCCGCGTACCATGCTGGAGACGCGAATCAGGTAATCGGCCGAAAGAGAACGGATACCGAGCACCACGATAGCGGCCGCAATTACGCCTATTGCCGCTCCCAGAACCCAGCCGGCCACGGCCTGCGCCGACAGCCAGCGGCGCAGATGGGAGTGGGCAAGAATCCTCTGTACGTTCGACATCCAGATGATACACAGGAAGGGCAGCATGGCGGCAAGCTGTCCCGCGGCCTTCAACCGGCGCACCGGCACGATTCGCATCAGCCAACCGAAGAGCGCGCAGCATGACAGAGCCACCACCGATCCGACCGCAGTCGCGGCAAGCAGGTGGACGAACGGATAGGACCAGCTCGACCCGTTCAACAGGAGGCCGGCCAATGCCGGTACGGCATTCAACCCCAGAACCAGGTAAAGAACGATCCACGCCAGATGCGTCAATTTCGCAGCAGTGTAGGTCGCGCCGTTGATGGGCTGATGCGCCAGCACGAGGCCTTCTACGGGATTCAGCAGGCTGTTGCTGGTTTCGGGCAGCAGGATCGAAAGCATGATGAACCCGGTAAAGACCAGAAATAACGAGAAGTGTGCCGCCAGGTCGGCTCGGGTCGCGACCGACACCAGGCTGATCAGGCTGGACATGGCGAAGTAGATCCAGGCGGCCGCTTTCAGGGCCACTCCGTTCCTGCCAAGCTGGTCCAGCATCTCGCCGCGCTCGCTGAGTAGGTCGAACAGATCCATCAGCAGCCAGTAACGCTTGGGATCGATGCCCACAGCCTGCAACAGCCGGGATGCCCGAGGGCCTCGGAGCAGCCGTGTAATCGCTTCTGTGATTGTGCTCATGACCGCAGGGCCTCGACGATACGCGAAATGCCGGCGTTCACGCTTTCCGCATGCGTCAACTTGCGGAAGACTTCTTCCAGCGTGGATTGCCTGGTCGACGCCTTCAGGTTCTCGGGCGTGCTGTCGGCGATCAGATTCCCTTTATGAATGATCAGAACGCGGTTGCAGACCTTCTCCACCACGTCCAGCACGTGTGAACTGTATAGGATGGTCTTCCCGGCGGACGCCAAAGCCGCGATCAGATCCTTGATCATGATGGACGCATTCACGTCGAGTCCCGAGAGCGGCTCATCGAGCAGGATGAGGTCCGGGTCATGGAGAAGCGCGGCGGCAATGAGGATTTTCTGGCGCATGCCCTTGGAATACGTGTCCAGACGGCTTACGCGATCCGACGAGAGATCGAACGTCTCCAGTATGCAGGCGATCCGCGACTGCAGCGTGTCTTCGGCCACGCCATGCAAGCGCCCCGATAATTCCAGAAACTCCTGGCCGGTGAGGCTTTCGAACAGGACCGCTGCCTCGGGCACATAGCCGATCCGCTGTTTCACATCGACAGCTCTTTCGGGCAAGGGGAGTCCCGTGACGGACACGCCTCCGGCCGTGGGAGCCAGGATGCCCGCGATGATCTTGATAGTGGTGGTCTTGCCGGCGCCATTGGGGCCGAGCAGGCCGACGACCTCGCCCCTGTGGAGAGCGAACGATATGCCATGCAGGACTTCCGCGCGGTCGTAGCAAAAGACGACCTTGTCGAACGCGGCTATGGATTCCGGCAAGAGCGAATCCTCTGGAGTAGTTATTGTAGCCGGGATTGCCGAGCAAACGTTATGCCATTTGACGGATAATTGAAGGCATGAATGCTGCGGAGCTGTATGATCGGGACTTCGCGGAGTGGGCCATGCAAAACGCCGAATTGCTGCGCTCCGGCCGCGTCGCGGAGGCCGATCTGGACCACATTGCCGAGGAAATCGAGGATATGGCCAAACGCGAACGGCGCGCCATGCAAAGCCGCTTAGCGCGGCTGATTCAGCACCTTCTGAAATGGCAGGTACAGCCCATGAAGCGGAGTGCGAACTGGCAGAGTACGATCGCCGAGCAGCGCTTCCGGATTTGCAAGCTGCTGAAGGAGAATCCGAGCTTCCGGCAAGAGTTGGCGAACTGGATCGACGAGGAATATGAGCACGCCGTGCACATGGCCACGCTCGATACGGGTTTCGAGCGGGAACGATTCCCAAGTTCCTGGACTTATACGGTGGAACAGACGCTCGACCAGGGCTTTCTGCCGGGTTAAGTCCAGTCGGCGGATGTCTCGTGGTATGGTGGCTTCCGAAGCCATGAAACGCACTCTCTCTCCAATCTTCGTGCTGCTGGCGACAGCGGCGCTCGCACAGACGCCGGCCGAGACCCCGAATACGGACATCTACTACAAGCTGGCGCCCGATGCGATCCCGCAGGATGGAGTTCCGAAGGGCGAGATCAAGGGGCCCTTCACCCTGCCGAGCAAAGCCTATCCCGGGACGCAGCATACCTACTGGGTCTACGTGCCGGCGCAGTACGACCCGGCCGTGCCTGCCAGCCTGATGATCTACAACGATGGGCAGGCTTTCATGGCTCCGGAAGGCGATGTCCGCGCGCAAGTTGTAATGGACAACCTGATCTACCGCCGCGAGATTCCGGTAATGATCGGAGTATTTATCAATCCGGGCCGCCGCCCCGATCAGCCGGAGCCGACCCCCAGCGAGTGGGGTGATCGCAACACGAACCGGCCCACTGAGTACAACACCTTGGACGATAAGTACGCGCGCGTCATCGTAGATGAATTGCTTCCGGTGCTCTACAAGGAGTACAACATATCGAAAGATCCCGAGCGCCATGGCATCGGCGGGTCGAGTTCGGGCGCCATCGCCGCTTTCACCGTGGCGTGGGAGCGGCCGAACGACTTCCGAAAAGTGCTGAGCAACGTCGGTAGTTTCACCAACATTCGCGGCGGAAATGCCTATCCGGATATCATCCGCAAGAGCGAGAAGAAGCCTATTCGTGTCTTCCTGGTGGATGGCCGGAACGATAATCGGAGTCTGAGAGCCGACGGAAACTACGATCAGGCGCGCGACTGGTTCTATCAGAACGTCCGCATGCAGCAGTCTCTCACCGAAAAGGGCTACGAGGTGAACTACTCGTGGGGCATTCAGCGGCACGGCCAGAAGATGCTGCAGACGGTTTTCCCCGAGATGATGCGTTGGCTGTGGCGCGACCACGGCGTTTCGACGGACGTTCACGATATGGTGGAGCGGTCGTTCAATGCGCCGAAGAAGCAGCAGTAGGTTCGGCTGTCCCACAAGCTGAGGCATCTGTGGCTAACTCCTTCCGGCGGATTCCGCGCGCCTGGTGGCTGGCGATTCCCCTGCTCTCGATCCTGTACTTCTCGGGCCTCACGGCGTCCGGAATGCTCGGACCGGACGAGCCGCGGTATGCCTCCATCGGCCGCGAAATGGCGCGCTCTGGCGATTGGATTACGCCGCGGCTGTGGAGCGAGCCATGGTTCGAAAAGCCCGCGCTGCTGTACTGGATGACGGGTGCGGCATTCCGTATGGGCTTCCGCGAAGACCTGGCCCCGCGCGTCCCCGTGGCGCTGCTCTCAGTCGCCTTCCTGATCTTCTTCCAATGGACACTGAGCCGCGCATTCGGCGCCCGGGCGGCGTGGGCGGCAACCCTGATCCTGGGCACTTCGGCGGCATGGTTAGGGTGCAGCTTCATCGGCACTACCGATCTGCCCATGGCGGCGGCGTTCTCGGCGGCCATGCTGCTGTCGCTCGATTGGATCGAGACGGGCGACCGTCGCCGCCTGCCGCTGGCCGCCGCGCTGCTGGGCGTGGCGGTGCTGGCCAAAGGCCTCGTGCCGCTGGTGCTCACTGTGCCGCTGCTATGGTGCGGCCGCCGTCGCTGGACCGATCTGGTGCGCCTGCGCGTCGCCGGGGCCTTCCTGATCGTCGCGCTGCCGTGGTATCTGCTGTGCTATCTGCGCAACGGCGCGGTCTTCTTGCGCACGTTCTTCTGGGAGCAGCATTTCGAGCGCTTCACCACGACATCTTTGGCGCATGGTCAGCCATTCTGGTTCTATGTGCCGGTACTGGCAGCCGCGCTGATGCCATGGACGCCGCTGCTTCTGCTGCTGGCACGCCGCGCGCTCTATCGCGATGCCCGCCGCCGGTTCCTGTTACTCTGGCTGCTTTTCGTATTGGTCTTCTTCTCGTTCTCGAAGAACAAGCTGCCCGGTTACCTGCTGCCCCTGGCGCCGGCGGCCGCGGCCTTGATGGGAATCGCACTGGCGGAAGCCAAGCGCGCGCGCTGGGCGCTACCCGCCGCGGCGCTGTGCCTGATGGCGATACCGGTTGCGCTGCCGATGCTGCCGGAGGCGCTGGCGGCGGGCCTTTCGCGCGCGCCCCTGCCCGCATTCCAATGGACTTGGCTGCTGCCGGTCGCGTTGGCGCTGGCCATCTGGTGGCTGGAACGGCAAGACTACCGCGCGGCTGCGCTGGCGATCATGGCGGTGGCGGCCAGCGCCGGCGTAGTAGCTCTGAAGCTGATCGACCTGCCGGCCATCGATCGCGCATATTCGGCGCGGCCTTTGTGGCGCGAGATCGCCGCCCGGCGCGATGGCGTGTGCATCCAAACCATGCACCGGACCTGGCGCTACGGGTTGAACTATTATTCCGTGACGCCGCTGCCGGGTTGCAGCCAATCGCCCCGGCCCCTCCAGGTGTGGCAGGAGCCGGGGCACGCGCCGCTAGTGCGAGCGAAATAGCCACGCTCACAGCTTGCTTACGGAAGCCGCCGCCACCGGCTGCCGCCGGCTTCAGACCCTTGCTTTCCTGTTTCTTGCAGCGGGTACAATGGCGTGACCGAAAGGAGATATCCAGATGACAAAATCCTGTGTTTTGGGGTTTGCTCTATTTGTGCTGATGCACACGCCCGCTCGGGCGGGTGTCATCTACAACAGCTTTCTGCCTGGGGACACGTACTCAGGAAACCGCGGCGACTTTGGATGGCGGGGGGGAACCGACTACTACGAAGAAGCGGCGGCATTTATGGTACCGTACGATTGTTCCCTCACCACGATTGATATCGCTCTTGGCTATGAGAATGGGCCAAACGCGATGACTGTCAGTCTTTTCAGCGACAACGCCGGAGTGCCAGGGGGGCAGATGGAGACATTTCTGCTAACCAATGTCGTGCAGCCAATGGTCACCCATGGATCGATCATAACGGTGAATTCTACACTGCATCCCATCTTGACGGGCGGTACGCAGTATTGGATCGAAGCGGAGGTAGTCGACCCGACCGCGACTGACATGACTTGGTTCCACGCAACATCTCCGCAACCGGGCACGACGCGAGCGTATTCCTTCAGCGGAGGACCTTGGGTACTCGACAACTCCGATATGGCCTTCCGTGTGAGTGCCGATCCGGTACCCGAGCCCTCAGTTTTCATGTTAAGCGGCATAGGTCTGCTGGCGCTGATGACTGCGGCGAGCCGCAGATCCAGGGCGATAGGCGCGCTGCGGCAGCGTGCGCCGACAAACTGCACTTCTACGATAAGCCGTTACGGCCAAGTGGCTTGTAAATATTCCGGCGTTTGTCACGGGCAGTGCGAGCCGGGGAGTGGTCTTGCGCACGCAAATTGGGTGGCGTCTTTGTGGGTTTGCTGTAGCGTATGGTCAGGCGCCATGGGATACGAACCTGAAGAATCGCCATGGACGCCCGTTGACGATGCGCCCTTTCTCTTCATACGAACCACGCGAGTGGCTCGAAATCGCGGTTCGCCAGAAGAGGACGGCTGGCACATTTGATTCGAGGACTCTGACGAGCCATTCGCCGGGACGTTCATTCCAAAGGAGCGTTGCCATTCTCTGTCCGAAGCCTCTCCTTCGAAATCTGCGGATAACAAAGAACTCGTGCACGTCATGGGCGCCAATGTCGCCTAGCCACTCAACTGCCGATCCGACAAGGGCAAAGCCTGCGATCGAATCACCAACCTTCGCCAAATACGCGTCGTAGCCGTTCTCCCATACCAAGGACGTGTCGTAAGAGTAGCTTCCGTCGGCCTTGGTATCGATTTCAAACCACTCTGCCATATCGTGAATGTAGTGCTCGAACAAATTCCGAAGCAAAACATCCGACTCGGGCCCGATCTTCGAGATCAAGAGACTAGACGGCGACATGAGGAATGAGCGCTCGACCGACGCAAGGTCCAGCTTAGCTCAGCCGAGATTGATTCACAGATACCTCCAAGATGGATATATCCGCTCCGGCGTCATCACCCAGCCGAGCCGGAAATCGGAGGCAGTCAGCAGGTGTTCGACTCGCGGGGGCTGCGCTCTAGTCGGGCAGCGTTTAGGGACGGTCCGGCGGTGCCGGAAGCCACTTGGCCGCGTAACGGCTGCGCGGACGACGCCGGATTCCTGGCGATGAATTCCCTTCTCACCAGTAGACGCTCAAATCAAAGGGTCCTGTTCGGGGGCGCAAGCCCTTCATTCGCGCCGGGTCGGCAACAATGGCGGTTCGCCCCACTCAGCGGGTTAAGCCCCCGAGCGTCCCCAGAAGTGGGGACGCGGCACGCACGAGTGCGTGCGCCACAAGAACTGCGCTACGATGGCCTATCCGGAGGCCCCGCATGGTTCTGTCGGATGTAGACATCAAGCGCTACATCGAAGCTGGGAAGATCAAGATTGCGCCCGATCTGCCGCCCGAGCAGTTCGGCAGTTGCTCGGTGGACTTCCGGCTGGGCAACGAGTTTAACGTCTTCGAATACAGCCGCCATCCTTATATCGATCTGCGCGACCGCACCAGTCTGCAACACATCATGCGCACCATTGAAGTGCCGCCGGATGAGCCGTTCGTGCTACAGCCGCGCGATTTTGTGCTGGCCGTGACGCTGGAATCGCTGGAACTGGATGCCGAAGTGCTCGGCCGCCTGGAGGGCCGTTCCAGCCTGGGGCGGATCGGCATTATCGTGCACGGCACGGCGGGACTGTTCGATCCCGGCTGGAGCGGCAAGGCCACGTTGGAGCTGAGCAATCTGAGCCGGATGGCGGTGGCGCTGTATCCGGGTATGCGCATCTGCTCGTTTACCTTCGAACAACTGTCGTCGCCGTCGGCGGTGCCCTACGGGAAGAAGCCGGGCAACAAGTACGCGGGGCAGTTGCATCCGGTGGCCAGCCGGCTGGGATCGGAAGTCTCCAAATGACTGACGTTCTGGGGCGCGACCGCCGGTCAAGAACAGGAATCCATGGACTACCACACCTCGTCTTATACGTGACCGCTCACGTAATTGCCGACTCCTGACCGCTCACGTATGATATAAACATGGCCTTAACGAAGAAGAATCCAGCCGCCGTTGCTCTAGGGCGGAAGGGCGGCAAAAAGGGCGGTCCCGCCAGAGCCGCCAAACTCACACCGACGCAGCGAAGTGAGAGTGCACGCAAAGCTGTCCAGGCGCGTTGGGCGAAAGCCAAAAGTGGCAGCGACGATGAGGCTACGCCTGCTGTCGCCGACACTTCCGACCACGCTGCTCTCACCCTGTTGGCGCGTATCAAGGCGACAAACGACCCAACTGAGATCCGGCACCTTTCCGATCAACTTGAACGTGTGATCTTCCATAAACAGTATAGGAACGCCAAAACCTAGAATAAGAATCGCCCTATTCCAAATCTCGCCGCACATTGATATTGTGCCGGTGTCTACATATCAACCGATCGCTTATTCCAAATGCCGAAAATCAGGAAGCCACCGCCACCGAGGATTTTGGATCATCTTATTAAGCGCTTCCATGACGGTCGCATTTCAGCCACAGATTTTTTGGAACCGAAACACTGGCTCGAATCCGATCCTGACGTGCCACAGGGAAAGTGGTACAAGCGTTTCAAAACTGGCACTCTTGCAGGTCACGGCAGCTCCGCCGTTTACCGCGAACCGCGCTATCATGTCTTGCGGAACGGTCAAAAAATGGTGGATGTCAAGATAGCGCCCGATGTGCCCCTACAAGAGCCGCTCGTGAGGTTGGGATCGGAAGCCGCCAAATGAAGCTGACGTTTTGGGGCGCGGCGGGCGAGGTGACCGGCTCCCTGCATCAGTTGGATGTAGACGGCAAGCGGTACCTGCTGGATTGCGGCCTGGCGCAGGGACGGCGCAAGGAAGCCGACCGGAAGAATCGCCATCTGCCTGTGGAAGCAGGATCGGTGGCCGCGGTGCTGCTGTCGCACGCCCACATCGACCACAGCGGGAACCTGCCTACGCTGGTAAAAAACGGTTTCAGCGGACCGATCTACACGACCCCGGCGACCATCGACCTGTGCAACGCCATGCTGCGCGACACGGCGCACATTCAGGAGAAAGACGCGGAGTTCGTCAATAAGCGCGCCGTCGGGCGGCACAGGGAAGGCCAGGCGAACGCCAACGGGCCGGAGCCGGTCGAGCCGCTCTTCACCATGGCGGATGCCGAGCGCACGCTGCCGCTGTTTCAGCCGGTCGGTTACTACACACCCAAGAGCCTCAACGAGCACTTGAGCTATGAGTGCTACGACGCCGGGCACATCCTGGGATCGTCGGCGCTGATTTTGAACTACCGGAACGGCGGGGCCCGGGTACGGCTGGCGTTTTCGGGCGACCTGGGCCGTCCCAACCTGCCCATCACCCGTCCGCCGGATGCGCTGCCTCCCGTCGAGTATCTGATCCTGGAAAGCACCTACGGCGGCAGGTTTCACAAAAGCGCCGCGCATGTGATCGGGAAGCTGCGCGATGTGGTGAACCGGACCTGCGCGCGCGGCGGCCGTATTATCGTGCCGGCGTTCGCCGTGGGCCGCACGCAGCAACTGGTGCTGCTGCTGCATCAACTGGCCAACGAAGGCCACATTCCGAGCATCCCGATTTTCGTGGATAGCCCGCTGGCGGTGAACGTAACCGAAGTGTTCCGTAAACACGTGGAGTGCTTCAACGCGGAAACCCGGCAATACCTTCTGGATGGCGAGGATCCATTCGGATTCAGCCGGTTGCAGTACATTCGGGAGGCCAGCGAATCGAAGAAGCTGAACGACCTGCGCGGTCCGTTTATGGTGATTTCGGCTTCCGGCATGTGCGAGCAGGGCCGCATCCTGCATCACCTGCGGAACAACCTGGAAGATCCGCGCAATTCGGTGCTGATCACGGGTTTCCAAGCGCAGGATACGCTGGGGCGCAAGCTGGTGGAAAAGATGCGCGAGGTGCGGGTGTTCGGCGAGCCGATGACGGTGCGCGCCGAGATTTCGAGCCTGGACGAGTTGAGCGGCCACGCCGATCAGGGGGAGCTGATGGAGTGGCTGAAGCCGTTGGCCCCGCACCTGAAGAAGGTTTTCCTGGTGCACGGCGAGCCGGCGCAGCAGCAAGCGCTGGCCGGCGTCATACGGTCGCAATACGGCGTTGACGTGGTGGCGCCATCGCCCGGCGAGAGTTTTCCGCTGGGGTGTGCGACATAGAAGTGGAGGTCAAGCCCGGCGCGCCTCCCAAGAGTCTTCA
>OCZU010001734.1_pt1 | contig 14138 bp, 16 predicted proteins | sample 1539001 | NCBI WGS metagenome assembly OCZU01 (sample SAMEA3539306, study PRJEB22396) | soil metagenome | biome: tundra; feature: field; material: soil | place: USA | collected 2010-05 | depth 0.15 m | reverse complement strand
GACTTGCTGTTAACGGACGTGGTGATGCCAGGTATGAACGGTCGAGCGTTAGCACGGCAACTGCGACCGCTTTACGCCAACATGCGGGTTCTCTACGTGTCCGGCTTTGCTGACCAGACTCTTGAGCAGGACGTTCTCGATACGAACGATGCTTTCCTGGCGAAGCCGTTTCTTCTCCGAGAGCTAGCGACGACAATTCGAGAGCTCTTCCGCGAACCGAAGTGTTGTACAACTCCGGAGGACACTCCCCAGTAATACTCATTGTTCGTTATATGAGGTGGTGCTGTATGACTTCGCCCAAACGACCTATTGTTGCATTTCCGAGGACGACTCCGACCAAACGACCAGTTACGCATAAAGTCCTGCTTGTGGATGACGACGATGCCGTTCTCGACATGATGAGTGTGACTCTTGAACGCAAGGGGTTTGACGTAGTTGCCGCCACCAGTGTGGCAGAAGCTCTGAAACTTATCACTAACGAGAGCTTCGACGTGCTCATCACTGACCTGCACATGCCGAACCCCGCTGATGGTTTTACGGTGATTACGGCGATGCGCCACTCCCAACCGCATGCCCTTACGCTGTTGGTCAGCGGCTACCCCGACGTGCAGGGCGCCATGGCCGCTATCCTTCTGGAAGCGGACGAAATTCTCGTGAAACTATTCGAAGCCCGGAAACTCGCCGAACTCCTCCGCGACAAGATGCTCACTCGCAAACCTGCCGCCCGGTGGGAAAAGGAAAGAGTGGCCGCGATACTGCAGCGTTGTATGACCGGTGTAGTTGAAGACTGGTTGGCGCGGGTAAGACAGAGCAATGAACTCAACCACCTTATACTTAGCGACGAAGAGCGCACTGGACATCTTCCTAAACTGGTTGCAGACCTGATTGCCCGCTTGGGAAAGTCCAGTGCTACCACGAAGGACAGCGATGCTCTTTCTTCCACCGCCGCCATAGACCATGGCGCGCTGCGATACCTGCAAGGCTACACTCCTGCGATGCTGGTGCATGAATCACGCATCCTCCAGGTGACCCTCTTCGGGACGTTGCAGAGCAATCTGGGCCGTCTGGATTTTAGCTTGCTTTTACCCGATGTCATGACCATTGCGGACGAGGTGGATGCACAGTTGACACAGACGATGGATAGCTACATGAACATTATGCGTAAGGAAGGGGCAGCGTGGGTGGCATGAAGAACAAAGTACCATTTACCGATCACTCGCCTGATTCAGACCAGCACCCTAATGAACCAAGGAAGTCTGAACCTCTAACGGCCAGACCCAAAGCTACGTTCCAGTGGCCGCCAGATTGTCTGTGGCCGTTCATAGATCGCGGATGGGACAGCGACACGTAGCAGACAACTTAGTAGGATGGAGCCATGAATACCTTCAGACAATACGAAAGCCGTTCGGGATTATTATTCCCTTGGACGAAGTGAAATGTCAGGTGCTGTCGCGGCCAACGCGTCTAATGACAGCATGTTTGGCGTCCCTCTAACGATCACTGATCCCCTCGGCAGCACGACTTCAATCATCAACGATACCTAAGGCCGGGTGTGTCGATCGTCTGTCTCGTGACAGTGTTGACGACAGCGATGACACTCGCCACTGAGATGGCCATGTCGTGTTTCCTATGACTTAACTATTACTCGGAGATGGACCGGTACATGCAATGCCTGACAGCAACAAACGAGAAGCTGATCCACAAGTCCACAAGTCAACCAGTAGCCTGTTCTCTTCGTCCACCTACTGAGGAGTTCTGATGTCGCATGCCAAAGAAGGTTCACCAACTCCAACAGCTTTGCCCAGAATCGCACTCGTCGCGTCAACGGAGACGCATATCCCGACGGAAGCGGAAATAAGCTTCCGCATGTTATTCATCAATCACCCGGAACCAATGTGGGTCTACGATCTCAAGACCCTCCACTGTCTCGAGGTCAACAACGCCGCTGTTGAGCATTACGGATATTCTCGAAATGAGTTCTTGTGCATGCCGCTAACAGACATTCGTCACCTAGAAGATCTGCCCGTTCTTTTTGAGGATATAGCTCGATCTCGCGCGGGAATGAAGCATTCAGGCGAATGGAGACATCTGCTCAAAGACGGCAGACTCATCGATGTCGAGGTAATTTGCCACGGCGCGGCATTTGGCGAGCCTCAAAGGCAGATGGTAGTCGTGCGCGACATCACGAAGCAGAAGCAGGCTGAACAAGCTCTAAGACAGGCGGAACGGAAGTACCGGCTCATTTTTGAAGAAGCGATTGTCGGTATGTATCAGAGTACCCTCGATGGGCACCTCCTGAGTGCCAATCCAGCCATGGCGCGGATGTTTGGGTTCGACTCCCCCGAAGAATTGATCGCCTGCGTTTCGGACGACTCTCAACTCTATGCGGATCCTGCACGCCGGCAAGAGTTAAAGCGTCTGTTGCGAGAACAGGGAGTCGTGAACCATTTTGAGCTGCAGGTCCAGCGCAAGGACGGCAGTAAGGTCTGGCTCTGGACCAGCGCTCAAGCAGTTCGGGAGGGAAACACCCTGGTCCGTTACGAGGGCACCTTCGAGGACATAACCGACCGCAAGCTGCTTGAGGGCCGACTTCTCCGGGCGCAGCAGAAATATCGTGACATCGTGGAAAATGCTGTCATCGGTATCTTTCAGAGCACACCCGAGGGGCGCTATATAACGGTCAATCCAGCGCTGGCCGCTATGCTTGGCTATGATTCTCCGGAAGACCTGATGGCGAGTATCACGGATTTTACACAACAAGTGTATGTCGATCCCAAATCTCGCGAGGAATTCAAGCGTTTAGCGAAAGAACAGGGAGCAGCAACGAAGTTTGAATCCCAGGCTTATCGCAAAGACGGCAGCAAGGTGTGGCTTTGCGCAAATGTCTGGGCCATTTCCAAAGATGGCGTCGTGGTGGGTTATGAGGGTATGAACGAAGATGTGACCCAACGTAAGCTATTAGAGGACGAGCTCCGCCAAGCTCATAAGATGGAAGCCGTTGGTCAGCTGGCAGGGGGAATAGCCCATGACTTCAACAACACGCTCAGCATAATCACGGGATATAGCGATCTCCTGCAAATGAAACTGCCCGTTGGAGCTCCCTCCCACAGGCATGCCGAGGAAATTGGCAAGGCTGGGCATCGCGCAGCCGGGCTGATTCGCCAACTTTTGGCCTTCAGCCGGAAGCAAGTGATCCAGCCGGTGGTTCTAGACCTGAACGCAGCCATCCGAGAGTTTGAGAAGATGATGCACCATTTGATCGCGGAAGACATCGAGATCACATTCAAGCGCAGCCCGGATTTGGGACGCGTAAAGATGGATCCCGGGCAAGTTGAACAGATATTGATGAACTTGGCCGTGAATGCCCGGGACGCCATGCCGCAGGGTGGCAGCCTTTGCATTGAGACAGCCAACGTCGAACTGGACGAAACTTACACTCGCCAGATCGCGCACGTGCCCCCCGGTCCTTATGTCATGCTGAGTGTCAGCGACACCGGCTGCGGCATGGACAGGGAGACTCAATGCCACATCTTTGAGCCGTTCTTTACCACCAAGGAGGTCGGCAAAGGAACGGGACTGGGATTGTCCACGGTCTACGGAATCGTGAAGCAAAATGCAGGGCACATCAGCGCCTACAGCGAACTGGGAAAGGGAACAACTTTCAGACTCTACCTGCCGCAGATAGGCGACACCGCCAAACTCTCTCTGCCGCCTCCAATGCCGGAGGCGATTCCCCGTGGGACAGAAACCATTCTTATAGTCGAGGATGAAGAGCCCTTACGCATGCTGGCCCGCATCTGCCTGGAGAGCAACGGCTACTCGGTGCTCGATGCTCCCCATGCTCCGGCAGCTCTCGAGCTTGCGAAAAAGCAGCGGGGCCGCATTCATCTCCTGTTAACCGACGTTGTCATGCCGGGAATGAGCGGTCGTGAACTGGCGAAGCGCTTAATTGCCCAGCGTGGAGTCAAGGTACTGTACATGTCAGGCTACAACAGCGATCTGACCGACTATCATGGCATCCTCGATCGTGACACCGTGTTGCTCGAGAAACCATTCACTCTGCACTCGCTGCTGAGCAAGGTCTACAAGGCCCTGCACGCTGATCCGTCCAGGCGCTAGAGCGCGAATGCTCTTTAATGATCGTGGGCTGTTTTGGCCGCCGTGACATGACGAAATGGAGGAACATAAAGAAGAAGACACAGAGCGTGGCGACCATTCTGGAGCGGGAACTCGATCTTATGTGCAAAGAATGGCTGAGGCGGGTGAAGGTTGTTCCAGAAGTGACCCGCATGCCTCTCACCGAGGAGGACCGCTGGGACGATCTGCCCAAGCTGTTTCACGGATCAGGAGCAGGTGCTTTTAGGCATAATGGTCATTGCGGACGAGGCGGACGCGCAACTCACCGAAACCGTGTGCAACTTGGTGGGAACGAAACGAGCTCGGCCCGCAGCCTAAGCGACGGATCTGTTATCACTATGGAGGGGGACGAATCTGGGCCATGCCAAACTCATCATCGAGCACGAACAGACGCTGGAATCCTCGCTCCAAAGTTGTGTTGACAGGGCGGGCATCTCGTTGCTCTGTGACTGGGATGTATTCGCCTTCGTATATCGCCACGTAACAAGTCTCACCAGCGCTGACCACATCGCACGACTCGTCGGTTACGAAAGCAAAGTTGTTGGTAGGGCGCTGGACCGATTGGAACGCCAGAAACTGATCGAACGGTCGCGGCCCTCACGGGGAGTTCGTCTTTACCGCGTCCTGGCTTCGAAGGATGCTGAGCGTCGGAGCTGCCTGCGGGAGCTCCTCATACTATCGGAAAGTCGCGCCGGCCGGCTGGAGCTGGCGAAACGGTTGAGCCCCGTCCGGTCCGAGTTGGTACGAGAAGCACCCTCGGCTTGAGTCCATGAAGTGAAGGGACAAGGCAATGTCTGAAAGCGCTGTGACGAAGACCGGTATTAAGGGTCTCGATTCCATCTTGCTGGGTGGGATCCCGCGAACGAATGTGATCCTGGTGCAAGGCGTGACAGGAAGCGGGAAAACTCTGATGGGCATTGAGTTTATCTATCGCGGCATAACTCAATTTAATGAACCAGGACTGATTGTGGTGTTTGAGACAAACCCCGACAAACTCATCCGAGACGCCGCTGGATTCGGCTGGAACCTGGAAGCACTGCAGCGTGAGAAAAAGCTCCAAATTATCTTTACCAGCCCACAAGTGTTTGATCAGGAATTACGCTCGCCGGACAGTCTGCTGCTGGAGACTGCGAGCGAAATGGGTGCCCAGCGGATTTTTGTAGATGGCGTTGGGCTGTTGACTCCCGACCCAGGGGGTATCAACTTTGTGAAAAGTGGGTTTCGTGAATTATTTCAGCAATTGATCGAGTCGCTGAACCGGGAAAACCTGACGGCCATGTTCTCGCTGGAGGTGGGGACTACCGCCGATTCGATTGCCACCGTGGAAATGGCCGATTTTCTTGCTGACACTGTCATCGAACTGGGCCGCAACCGGCGTGGCCGGCACATCCAGCGCAGCGTGGAAATCATCAAGAGTCGGGGACAGGATTACGAAGCCGGAGAACATACCCTGCAGATCATCGGGGGGCAAGGTCTAGAAGTATTTCGGCGTGTGCAGGCGCCTCTCCGAGCTCATTTAACACAACCCACATCCGACACCAAGCAATCATTGATCGGCGTAGATGCACTTGATGTTCTCACGGGCGGCGGAATTTTTGAAGGGTCCACGACGATGGTAGTTGGAGTGTCGGGCGTGGGAAAGACAGTGCTCAGTACGCAGATTCTGCGGGAGGGAGCGCGAAACCACAAAACGAGGGGATTACTCGTCTCCCTGGATGAGCACCCGGCACAAATCATCCGTAATGCGAAGACTCTGGGGCTGGATATAGAAGATCAAGTCGCTGATGGGACGATCCAGATCATGTTCGAGAGCCCTCAAGAGCTGGACATCGATGCACACTTCAATCGCATTGTCCAGCTTATCGAAAAGCATGACATACAACGGATGGTGATTGACGGGATGACAAGCTATAGCACCGCCATCGGAGAAATCAGCGTGTACCGCGACTTCTTCCATGCCATCGTGGCTTACACCAAGCAGCGTTTGATGACGGCTTTCTTTAATTACGAGAATCCAGAGTTTCTCGGGATCTCGTCCTATATGCCGGATTTTCCGGTCAACTCTATCGTGGATAACCTCGTTCTTATGAACCTGGTGGAAATCAACAACGCGCTTCACCGCTGCATTTCTGTGGTCAAGTCGCGCGGGACCAAGCATTCATTCGATACCCGCGAGTTCGCGATTGGCCGTGGGGGAATCTCTCTGGTGCCTCTGGAGGAGGATCTGGTCCCTGCCATACCGCTGCAAAACTACTCCAGCCTTCTGGGCCGAGCCCCCACAAGATTCTCTCTCCCCAAACGAATCAATGGCGCGGTCGCAATGCGGGAAAAACCATGATCCCGAAAGGGTTCGGGCGAATTGACGCGGGCGCGCGGTTGCCCCCTGTAGTGACGACATACTCTCCCCATCAACTGGGTTTGGCAGACGAGAATCGCGACTTTGAGCTGTCCGCCAAAATGCGGGCGGATTTGCTTGATTTCGACGCATGGGGCGGAGTCCTGAAGTTGTATGGCCGCACCATGAGAGTGGCGGTCGCCTTGACCGACTCCGACGGGCTGCTGCTGGGAAAATGCCACAATTCCCAGCCGGTCTGGAGCCTGATTCGTGACGCCGCGTCTGATTGGGATCCCGGATGTCCCTTCTGCATCACAAAGCGTCTGCCTTGCGCTGCCGTTGCCGATGCAGTGCGAACTGGAGCGGCTGTGGTGGTACATGATCAAGCCGGCCTCACTCATGTCGCCATTCCGCTGACGTTGGGCAAGGAAACGTTGGGGGCCATCATTGCAGGACAAGTGTTCGATCGATATCCTGAGCCCCTCCTCTTGCGACGCGTGGCAAGAGATTTCGGCATCTCGGCTCAAGAACTCTGGGAAGTTGCGAAGAAGGAGCGTCCCGTGGCCGGGTCGCTTCTCCGGGCATCCGGCGAGTTGCTGGGTGCGCTGGGCCATGCATTTCTGCAACAGCGTCACGGTGCGATCCTTGAGGAAAGGCTGGCAGAAACAAACGATCGTTTTCGATGGCTGGCCGACGGGATTCGGGACTATGCGCTTTTCACGATGGATACAACTGGAAATGTGACCAGTTGGAATGTCGGAGCGGAGCGCATGTTGGCCTATACCCAGGCGGAGATCATGGGCCAGAATTTCTCTTGCATCTTTCCACCAGAAGACATTCAGCATCGCGTGGCCGAGACCCAGTTACGCAAGGCCTTGCAAACGGGCCGGGCGGAATATGAAGGATGGAGCATACGCCGGACCCAGGAGCAGTTCTGGGCCAGTGTAAACATTACAATGCTATCCGGCCGTGAGGGATCGATTCAGGGCTTCGCGATCATCATGCAAGACACGACCGAGAGGAGGAAAGCCGCGCTCGTCCTCGAAGAATCCCAGCAGGAGCGCGGACGCCTGCAAGAAAAGTTTCTTTCTCACGTCTCCCATGAACTCCGTACCCCGCTGACAGCGATCTATTTCTTCACAACCAATGTACTGGATGGAGTATTTGGTGATCTCACTCCCGAACAGCACAAGCACCTGGCTTTGGCCCTTGATAACGTTACACAACTGAAGGATATGGTCAGCGATCTCCTCGACATTACGCGTGTTGACACGCATAAACTGACTTTAGCGCACCAGCCTACAAGTCTGGTCAAGGTAACCTCCGAGGTTCTCAGCACATGCCGCATAAACGCGGCCGCGAAAAATATCAACTTGCGGGCCGACTGTGCATCGAATCTACCCTTGGTCTGGGCCGATCCCGCTCGTGCGCGGCAGATTCTCACCAACCTGATCGATAACGCAGTTAAGTTCACGCCCGATAGTGGAACCATTTCCGTCAAGGCTAAGTTCTTTGGCGAAGACCATGATTTCGTGTGTGTATCAGTGTCCGATTCGGGATGCGGAATCAGCGCGGAAAACCGCGAAATCATCTTCGACCGGCTGGCTCAGGTGAACGGCAGTGGCGAAATCAGCCGCAGCGGTCTGGGTTTGGGGCTGTTTATCTCCAGAGAGTTGGTGTCAAGGCATGGTGGCCGAATTTGGTTGGACAGCCGCCCCGGACATGGCAGCACTTTCTACTTTACGCTGGCGGTGTTCTCACTGGCCAAGTTCTGTTCCCATATCTTCAGCGGGCCAAACCTGGGTGCAGGTTCCGTCACACTGATCGCGGTAGACGTGGTTGAGGTTACGGGAGGCTCACAGGTGGATATCGTGCGAGAGATAAGGCAGATTCTCGAGCGCTGCATTCATGCGGGTCAGGATGTCCTCTTGCCCGCGACCGGTGACGAAGGGCCGATCGTCACATTTTTCATCGTCGCTTGCACCGACCCCAAAGGCTCTGCGCTCATCGGAAGTCGCATTCTCAGGGATTTGCAGAACTTCGACAAAGCATCGCAACTCAACCCGAAACTTTCTTCAACGACAATCCTAGTGGCTCGCGGCCAGTCGCGAGAAGAGCAGATACGCGAAGTTGCTGCACGAATCGAAAGCTCGGTTCAAGAGCACCTGCTGGGTAAAGAGAGGAACAAATGACTCAAACGAAAAATTTGATAGCCCAAGGATCGGATCAAACGACAGAGAAGAAAATCTTGATCATCGACGACGACGAACATCTTCTGCTGGGGTTAACCCCCAGATTGAAAACCAACGGCTATGCGGTGGTGTGGGCCAGCGATGCCGTTACGGCTATCTCGGTGGCGCGCAAGGAGGCGCCGGACCTGATCATCCTCGATCTCGGACTACCTGCAGGGGACGGCTTCCTCGTGCTGGATCGCATGAGAACTCTATCGGACCTGGTTGCAATCCCGGTGATTGTGCTCAGCGCGCGAGATCCGGCTGACAACAAGAGACGTGCGCTCGATGCCGGGGCTGCGGCATACTTTCAGAAGCCTCCTGATAATCACGAATTCTTGATGGCAATTCGGCGGGCCTTAGGAGAAACCGTTGCCTTGTCAACCTTCCTCAAAACGTGAGTGCTTCGCCTTCGTGCGGTGCAACCGCATCGTAGAAGATCGACGTATTGCGGGGCACAAAATCCGCATCCGTGCACTTCGCACCGATCAAGCACATGCCCGTGTACCAGTTGCCCTGATAGTCCGCCGGGACCATCTGCTCGTAGTCCGTGCTCTTCAAGAACGACACCAGCACCACGGGAGCATTCGGCATATTGGGCAGGCGGCTAAAGTCGCCCTTCGCTTCTTTCAGCCGTTCAGTCAGGCTCACCATATTGCAGGAAGCGGCGACGTATGCCGACTGGAAAGCATCGCTCCTTTCTTCAAGCCAGTTGTCGGCAAACATGGTCCGCTTCTTGAGGTTCTTGCTGGTGGTTGGGCAGCCCCACACTAGCTGTGCCTTATCGCTATCGAGGAACCGGGTACCGCGCTTCACAACAGCGGGATAGGCCGCTTTGTTTACAAAAGAGACCCGATAGACCGACTCCTGTGCGACGAAGTTCGTCGTCCACTCCGCACAACATGCGCCACAGCTATTGCTCTTGGCTGGACGCTGTGGGGACTGCGATTGCCGTTCAACAGAAACTCATGCGCCATGCGTCCATCACCACCACGTTAAACATTTACGGCGATGTGGTGACGGATGAGATGTCCCAGGCGCACTCGAAAGTAGTGCAGTTAGCACTTCCGAAACAGTGATTCGGGTTTCAAGCGGGTTTCAATACCCGTAAGTGCTTTAGAACTGGCGGAGAGAGGAGAGAGTGGGATTGTGTTCCGACCAATTTCAGAAATCACAGCAACAATGGAAAAATCGTTCTATCCCTTTGTAATCGCAGATACTTTTAGGATTGCTGCCATGAAGTTCGACGGTGGTTAACGAAGTCCACAGCAGCCAAAACACGACGGATTATACGCCAAAAAAAGTAACAAAATAGTAACAGGGACTTCAAGAACTCAGCCGTTCACGACGGCGGGTTCGCGCTCGGACTCCGCATCCACATTCTGCCCGCGTTCTACGCACTCTTCTCTGACGAACCACTGCGACGACCGAGCCAGTTAAGCTCTGGGGAACCCCAGAGGTATCGGCGATGCTTGCCAAGCCGGAAGACCGGGATCGGATCGGCGGTCCGCGAAGGTTTGCTCTGGTCAACGACCCAGCTTTCTTTCACCTTGAGCCGCTCCGCAAGCTCCGTCGTGGCCAAAACCTCATAAGGAAATGCGGCAGCCGTCTGACTCTGGTAATGGTCTTTCATTCCCCCGCAACTCCATGTTGCTTTCCCTTCTTCAGTTGCTTGATGTACCGATCCACCGACCAGCGATTCCTCTCGCAATACGTCAGCAAGACGAAGAACAAAAGCACGTAGATCAGTTGTCCTCCGGCGACATCCCAGTTCTGCGCCAAGCAAGTCCCGATCTGTAACGTGAGCATCAACAGGCTGCCTGCGATCAGTGCGACCGATGTCCACAACCCAAGGATCATCAACAGACCCACAGTTCCCTCGCACCACGGAAGAACAACCGCGACGAAATGCACTAGGAATCCCGGCAAGGGAGTATTGTGCATCTGGCTTTCGACGTGGGCGGCAAATGCAGCATGGTCTCCGATCAAACGAGAGAAGCCATGCAGAAAGAGGTTCGCACCAAGAGTCACACGCAGTAGCAAATAGGCGATTTCATCCTTGGTCATGTAAAGGCTCCTCTTTATCTCCACTCGACTGCTCGAATTCCGTAATCAAGCTCGGCCCAGCCGTCGTGGCGCATGCCAGTGCCCTGCATGAACCCGCGAGCCCAGTCGTTGGCGTGCGCCATGCCAGCGGCTCGTGTTGGGCGAAGGTCTTCACGGGTTTTGCAGGATGGTCTTCGGCAAAGGTCTACGATACTACCCTTCGTTGCCCGTCGCCTTTTCAGACTGGCGGGCAGCGCCAAGGCAGGAGCCGGAGTTGCGGCTGACACTGGCAAACGTTCATACTCCGACCATGACACTCAAAAATGCGGCATTGCTGGCGCTGGTCGGAACGATTCTGATGACGGCTCTTTTAGTGTGGACATTCGTCTTCAACTTCCTCAATGTCCTGCGGGGTTTGGTTCCTGCGGCAATGCTGTTCTCATCACTCATCTATGCATTTGGCTGCTTCAGTGTGGCTGTGTTTTTTTATGTGTTCCACCGGGCGCAGTAGTTGTAATTGCTGCTTACTCCTCGCCCCTCAAGACTCGCCAGCAACCCCGAATACCGCCGTTGCCGGTCGGTCATTGCGAACTGCGATGCCCGGCGCCTTCTTCTGCCCGATCAGGACGACCAGCTTCTTGCCCCGCGTGATCCCCACCGCTGGGAACGCCGAAGCCCCTGCGACTTGTGGATCGTGATCGAGTATCCGAATGCGCGTCCCACAAGCTAGGACGGTCGTTCCACGAACGATCATGCAGCAGATCAAATTAGGGCACGATTACAGATTTGCGCTCTTGCGAAAAAGGGGGGCAGCTATCCACTTCAATCTTCAATCCGTGGACAACTGCCCTTTCCTTTTACACGTTTTCGATTGGGGTCTCTTGATTGAGATACAGGCAACGGCTGGTATCGGTTAGTGTTTGCCGCCAACTGCGTGACCGCGTCCATCCCGCTGTTCGTTTCCTTTGAAGTGGGCAACCTTATCGAGACGCTTTCCCGGCTCGGGTTTGTCGCCACGGTTTGGCCTTGGGCCGTTATAGCCATGCTCAGGATGGAAACGGTTATTTACGTGGCCTCGGAAGTTGTCAGCGCCATGAAACCATGGGCCAACGCCAATGAAGACGCCACCGGTAAACCATTCCGGGCCGTAGTAGCCGTAGGGGGCGCAGTCGTACGGAGCAACGTCGTAGTAACCGTAGGGACATTCAGGCGCAACTCCAATGTTGACGGCTACCTGAGCCTCTGTTTTGGGAGTAGTTACCATGAAGCAGATCGCAGCAACAGCAGCTAACGCAAAGAACTTAAATCTATTCATCGATTATCCTCTCCATCATTGGGGCGGCCATCTACTTACCTGCGTTACTGTAACGACTCAGATCATCTTGATCTGAGCAATATCGAACACATACGTGTGAGGTTGTGGTCATCATGCCGGGTAGTTCTTGGCTTCGAGGTTCAGGATTCCAAGCAGTACGACAGCCACAGGGCATGAGTTCACCCGTCGCCCCGCCGCAGCATTTCTTGTATTTCTTCCCCGACCCACAGGGGCACGGATCATTCCGCCCGACCTTGGCGACATTTCGCTCAGAGCCCGAAAATCCAGAGAATCACCGCCCCCGTTTTAGCAGCAAACATCCTCCAATGAAGGAAAATATGCCCACTACAACGCAGATGATCATGCCCGCCAAAAACAGAGGGGAGTGAAGAGCTTCGCCTGCATTCAAAAAGTAGTGGTGCAGCAGATGTCCGAAGGCTAGCGTCGTGAAGAGAACCGCCAGTCCGCTCAAGATGTTCAAAATCCGCATACCGACTACCTCACTTTTGGCTTAATTATCGCTTGGTTTTGGGATGCAAACTCTCTCAAACCGTCGCCTCCTCCCGGTGCCCCTTCGTTTTAACGCGAAGCACGCAGAACCCGCTGTCCTCGTTATGGTCAAGCAAAAGTTCGGCGGTTTGCGCTTCTATGTGAACCACGCGAACGACGCCATTCGCCAGCGCCTCGAATCCGCCACAGAGGAATCCTTCCACAGCTGCGAGATTTGCGGCCATCCTTGGAAGACGGCGGAAAGGCGATTGGATTACGACTTTGTGCGACGAGCATGTGAGCGAACCCGGAGAATGGAACTATGGCTGAGTTGACACACGGGCAACTTTGGCAGGTATGTCAGCGGAAGCCGGGCGATTGTGAGCCCTATGGGCAGCGATCTTGACAACAACTCTGACCCGAATTCGAGCCGGACTGATTACGAACTGAGCACTATTGAACAGTCAGCACTACTAGACAATTTTACAATCACACGCGAATTCGTAAGCGACTAGCTTTTCCCCTTCGGGCGTCGCGGTCTGAGCGGGAAACGGGGATTCGCTTCGCTAAAGTGAGGACTCTAGGATGAGATCAAATCGATGGTGGTAGAGAGTTTTCGCCGCTGCGCCCTGCTTGCTTCGGTTCGGAGGAGCAGCCACACGCTATAGTACTGCGGCGACTCTGACGGGATGGTTGGTACTCTTAAGCGTTGATCAAATTGTGACAATTTCAAAGAGGAGGAGGACTTATGGAGAGCGTGGTTGGAATTTTTCCCTCAGTGGTGTCGGCGGAGCGGGCTGTTCAGGGTCTGTTGAGCATTGGGATGACGGAGCGCTCCATCGTCTTCTTGAGCAGCGGATCGCGGGAGGACAGTGCGGTCGGGATGTTGTCTGACAAGGAGCTAGATAGGGTTCCGACGACGGATGCAGAAAGCGATGGAATGGGGATGGCGATGGGCGCATTGCTGGGCGGAGCCGTGGGGGCGAGTGCGGGATTGGCGGGCGGGGCGGCGATGGCGAGTTTGCTGGTCCCGGGAGTGGGCACAATTTTTGCGCTTGGTGTGGGTGCTGCCACGGTTCTGGGACTGGGCGGCGCGGCTGCGGGAGCGAAGGCCGGGGATGCTGCCGAACATGCGATGGGCGTTGGAGTTCCGACAGATGAGGTGAAGTTCTATCATGAGGTGCTGAGGCGTGGTCGGTCTCTGGTGATTGCGAATGCGGATGGCGAGGAGCTGGCCGAGAGGGCACGAACGGTGTTCAAGCAACAGGGTGGCGAAGATGTGGGGGCAGCTCGCAAGGAATTCGAGAAAGCGGCGTAGAGGGCACGAACTTGGGGAACCGTCATGCCAAACTGAGCCGCTTTGGTGCTCATGTCAATGGTCGTGCGCGGACAATCTATGCGGGACCGGAGGACCCTGCGAACGCATCCTCGTTCACGGAATGTTATTTGGGGAAAGCAGGGGAAGTATTGCCAAACTTGTTCGGTCCCTTGTGATGGGTCGAAAGGCGCTACTGCAACTTCGCGTACTCTGCCTTGGCTTGCTTCAGGATGGGTATGTCGGGGTCGGCGTCTTTCCAGAGCGTGA
>OCZU010001733.1_pt1 | contig 14140 bp, 12 predicted proteins | sample 1539001 | NCBI WGS metagenome assembly OCZU01 (sample SAMEA3539306, study PRJEB22396) | soil metagenome | biome: tundra; feature: field; material: soil | place: USA | collected 2010-05 | depth 0.15 m | reverse complement strand
AAACCCGCCGCTCCTGCGGCGGCTAAGCCGACCGTCGTCAAGGCGCCGATCGTTAAGGCAGCCGCGGCCAAGTTGCCGCCAGTGGCCAAAGCCCCGCTCAAGGTGGAGTCCGGAAGAGAACATGCCGTAAGACCGGCCCCGATCAAATTCGATATCCGTCCGCTCGTCATGCCGCGGGTCGCATCCGGCAGCGACGACGACGGCGATTTCGACTCGCCGGTTTCGGCCAGCTTGCTCGCCGGGCCGCGTAACGTAAAACCGTACATTTCGCGCCGCGGCGAACAGTACATGAACAAGGAGCAGCTCGAGCATTTCGCTCGCATCCTGCAGAGTTGGAAGCGCGATTTGATGGTCGAGGTCGACCGTACCGTGCTGCATATGAAGGACGAGGCGGCGAATTTTCCCGATCCGAACGACCGTGCGACCCAGGAAGAGGAATTCAGCCTCGAACTGCGCACGCGCGACCGCGAGCGCAAGCTGATTCGCAAGATCGATGAAGCCTTGAAGCGCATCGAAGACGGCTCATACGGCTATTGCCTGGAGACGGGCGAGGAAATCGGCATCAAGCGTCTCGAAGCAAGGCCCGTCGCGACCCTCTCGGTGGAGGCTCAGGAGCGGCGCGAACGCCGCGAAAAGCAGTACGGCGACCGCGACGACCGGTACCGCTGAGACGAGCGGCGCGGAGCCGGGCAGCGCGGACGCGGGCGACGGGAACGCGCGCACCGCGAACGCAGCGTATGTCGGCCGCTTCGCCCCCTCGCCAACCGGCGATCTGCATCTAGGTTCGCTCTATACGGCGGTCGCCAGCTACCTTGACGCACGCGCCCATAGCGGCCGTTGGCTGCTGCGCGTCGAGGACCTTGATCGGCCGCGCGAGATCCCGGGCTCCACGGACGCCATCCTCGCAACACTCGAGGTCTTCGGATTCGAATGGGACGGCGCCGTGATCCGCCAAAGCGCGCGTCACGACTACTACGCGGCGGCAATCGAGCGGCTGCGAGAGCGCGGGCTGTTGTTCGAATGCAGTTGCAGTCGCCAGGATCTCGCGGAGGAGGAGCGCTATCCAGGCACCTGCCGCGAGGGGCCGAGGCTGGCGGGCGCTGCGACGGGGAGCCGCCTGCGCGTGGAACCGCGGCAGATCCACTTCATCGATCGAATTCAGGGACATTTTCGCCAAGACGTCGCGGCGGCCTGCGGCGATATTCTGCTCAAGCGGCGCGACCGCATTTACGCCTATGTGCTCGCGGTCGTCGTCGACGACGCCGGTTCGGGGGTTACGCACGTGCTGCGCGGCGCGGATCTGCTCGACAACACACCGCGCCAAATCTATCTGCAGCAGGCTCTAGGCTTGCCCACGCCGACCTATGCGCACATACCCCTGATCAGCGAGCCGGACGGCGCCAAACTCGCCAAATCGAAGCGCAGCGTGCGGCTCGACGCAAATACCCCAGCGGCGCAACTGCGGCGGGTCTTCGATCTGCTGGGGCTCGCACCGCCGGCCGACCTCGCACAGGTCAGCATCGAGGCTGCCTGGCGCTGGGCTATCGCCCATTGGGAGCTGCGGCGTGTGCCAAAAAGCCTTTGCCTGCCGCTGACTTTGGGCGCGCAATTGCCCGATTGACCCGTCGCTGAGTCGGAAAACGCCGACTTGCCTTGTCGCTGCATTGCGCTATTCTTTGTTACTGGAGTTCAATCAGTTTATCAAGCTGGTCAGGCACGACCCGGTATCCCCCGGCACCGCGCAAACCAACACGAGCGAGGAGCCCCATGAGCGAACCGCGAGTGATCAAGAAATACCCGAATCGGCGTCTATACGACACCGTGGAAAGCCGCTACATCACCTTGGCGGAGATTCAGCGGCTGGTTGTCGAGAAAATAGACTTCGTCGTCGTCGACAAGAAAACCAACGCCGAGATCACGCGCAGCATATTGCTGCAAGTCATTTCGGAACAGGAGCACCAAGCCGACCCCATTCTGAGCCAGGAATTCATGATTCAGGTGATCCGCTGTTACGGCAGCAGCCTGCAGCCCGTCGTTAGCGCGCACTTGGAGCAGAATCTGAAGCACTTCCTGAATCAGCAGCCGCCGATGCGCGAGCGCGCCAAAGCAAGCGGCGGTTCGGATGCGGGGCAAGTGCGCGCCACCACGGCACCGCACCGCGAGGAACACGCCGATCAAAAATGAGCGACCGGGCGCGACGCCCGGTCCTTTCAATGCACGGCGCTGGCAAGCGGCCGGGACAACTATCCGCGTTCGGCGCTGATGCGCTTAGGCGGCGTCGACATTGCGCATCGACAAGCGCACGCGCCCTTGGCGATCGACTTCGAGCACTTTGACGCGCACGACATCGCCCTCCTTGAGCTTGTCGCCGACGCGCTCGACGCGCTCTTCGGATATCTGTGAGATGTGCACGAGACCGTCGCGGCCCGGCAGTATCGTCACGAACGCGCCAAAGTCCATCAAGCGGGCAACTTTGCCTTCGTAGATCCGGCCGACTTCGACGTCGGCCGTGATCAATTCAATGCGGCGCTGGGCTTCACGGCCGGCCGCACCCTGTACCGAGGCGATCTTTACGGTGCCGTCGTTTTCGATGTCGATCGAGGTGCCGGTCTCTTCGGTGATCTGCCGGATCACCGCACCGCCCTTGCCGATGACGTCGCGAATCTTTTCCGGGTCGATCTTCAAGGTGATGATCGTCGGCGCCCACTCCGACATCACGGCGCGCGGCGTCGACAGCACCTTATTCATCTCATGAAGAATATGCAGCCGGCCGTGCTTCGCCTGTTCGAGCGCGACGTGCATGATTTCGCGCGTGATGCTCGTGATCTTGATGTCCATCTGCAGCGCAGTGATGCCGTGTTTCGTGCCGGCCACCTTGAAATCCATGTCGCCGAGATGATCCTCGTCGCCGAGGATATCGGTCAGCACCTGGAAGCGCGCACCTTCTTTGACGAGACCCATCGCGACGCCGGCGACCGGCGCAGTGATCGGCACGCCCGCGTCCATGAGCGCGAGGCTGGTGCCGCACACCGACGCCATCGAGCTCGAACCGTTCGACTCGAGGATCTCGGAAACCACGCGGATCACGTACGGGAATTTCTCGAGGCTCGGCATCACCGCCTTGACGCCGCGCTTCGCCAAATTGCCGTGGCCGATTTCGCGGCGCTTCGGCGAACCCATCATTCCGGTCTCGCCGACGCTGAACGGCGGAAAGTTGTAGTGCAGCATGAACGGCTCTTTGCGCTCGCCGGTCAGTCCATCGATGATCTGCGCATCGCGCCCCGTGCCCAGGGTCGTCACGACCAAGGCTTGGGTCTCGCCGCGCGTGAACAACGCGGATCCATGCGTACGCGCCAACACGCCGGTGCGAATGTTGATTGCGCGAACCGTCTTGGTGTCGCGCCCATCGATACGCGGATGGCCGTCGAGAATACGCTCGCGCACGAGCCTGTATTCGAGATTGAAGAATTCGGTCGCGACCTGTTCGGGCGTGAATTTCAGCGCATCGCCGCTCGTCAAGGCCTCGAGCACCGCATTCTTGATTTCGCCGATCCGCGTGTGCCGCTGCTGCTTTTCCGTGAGCGCGTAGGCCTCCGCGAGACTCTTCTCGGCGAGCGCGGCCACCGCGGCTTTCAGCGCGACGTTCACGTCCGGGGCCACCCACGGCCATTTGGGTTTGCCCGCTTCCGCCGCGAGTTCGTTGATTGCCTTGATCGCGATCTGCATCTGTTCGTGGCCGAAGACGACCGCGCCGAGCATGATTTCTTCGTTGAGACCGTCCGCTTCCGACTCGACCATCAGCACGCCTTCGTGCGTCCCTGCGACGACGAGGTCCAACTGCGACTCGACGAGCTGCGTCGCCGTGGGATTGAGGACGTACTTGCCGCCGATGTAGCCGACGCGCGCGGCTCCGATGGGCCCGTGGAACGGCAATCCGGATATCGCCAGCGCGGCGGATGCGCCCAGCAACGAAGCGATATCGGGATCCACTTCCGCATTGACCGAGAGCACCGATGCCACGACTTGGACTTCGTTGATGAAGCCTTCCGGAAATAGCGGCCGGATCGGCCGATCAATGAGCCGCGAGGTCAGCGTCTCCTTTTCGGTCGGGCGTCCCTCGCGCTTGAAGAAGCCGCCGGGAATACGGCCCGCCGCGTAGGTCTTTTCCTGATAATTGACGGTCAGCGGAAAAAAATCCCGCCCCGGAATGGCTTTCTTGTGGGCCACGGCCGTCACGAGCACGACCGTTTCGTTCATGGTGACGAGCACCGCACCGTCGGCTTGTCGGGCCAATTCGCCGGTCTCGATGGTGACCGTGTGATCCCCATATTGAAAACTTTTCTTGCTAGCGCTCACGTAGGCTGTCCCTTTTATTGTCGGTAATGTGTAGTTGCACAGGACGGATCACGTCCTGCGTCAGCGCCTATTAGCGGCGTAGCCCTAAGCGCTCGACCAGCTGCGTGTACGCGTCCGGCGTTGTGCTCTTCAAATAGTCGAGCAGCTTGCGGCGCTGATTGACCATCTTGAGCAAACCCCGGCGCGACGCATGGTCGGCTTTGTGCGCAGTGAAGTGCTGGCTCAAGCCGTTGATGCGCTCGGACAACAGGGCAATTTGAACTTCGGGGGAACCGGTGTCTTGCGCGCTGCGCTGGAATTTACCGACGACGCCCGTCTTTTCTTCGCGAGTGAGTGGCATTGAAATCAATCCTCAATCAATAACTTAGACCTTTTAGGAAGCCGCGCATTGTACGCGTCGCGGCACTTGCTCTCAAGCACGATTCGCAGCCGCCGAGATAAGCCGCAAAGGCACCAGTCGCCCGGCCGCCTGCACCTCCCCAAGGCCTAAAAATCCCAGGCCCGCGGCGTAAATGCGTACGGTTCCCGGCAAACACCCCGGAACCTCGACGCTCTGGCCTTGCCGAAATGCCGCAACTCCGCCCGACGGCAGGTCGAATCGACGCCAGTCACCCAGTGCCGCGTCGACCGGCAGCAGCAATTGCCGACGCTCGGCCGGACTCAGCGCCTCCAAGGCTTCGAATGCCCAAAGCGTCTCGGCGCCGAACGGCGCGACCCCGACTCGTCGCAGCGCAACCAAATGCGCGATAGTACCGAGACGCGCCGCGATATCCTCCGCCAATACGCGAATATAGGCGCCCTTCGAACAGTGCACCTCGAAGTGGATATCGGGCGCGCGCCACTCGAGCAGCGTCATCGCATGGATCGAGATTTGACGCGCCGCGCGCTCGCGCGTGATGCCCGCGCGCGCATACTCGTAGAGCGGCTTGCCTTCCTGCTTCAGCGCCGAGTGCATCGGGGGCACCTGTGGGTAATCGCGCGGAAAATCCGCGAGTGCCGCTTCGATCTGGCTTGCGGAGAACGGCGGCAGCTCGCGTGTTTCGATGACCGCCGACTCCAGGTCCGCGCTCGAGGTTCGCTCGCCCAGACGCGCGGTGACCCTATAGGTCTTGTCGGCGTCGAGCATCTGCGCGCCGAACTTGGTCGCCTCGCCGAAGCAAATCGGCAACAGCCCCGACGCCAGCGGATCCAAGGATCCCGTGTGTCCGGCCTTGCGCGCCTCGAACAAATATTTGACGCGCGCGACCGCACCCGCGGAGCTCATTCCCAGCGGCTTGTCGAGCAGCAAAATCCCGTGAATATCGGCCGGCATTATTCCGCTTCGTCCGCCGTGTCGGCGCCTTTGGCGCCGGCGTCGGCTGCGTCACCGGGCGTACTCGAGCCGGCGGGCTTATTGGCCGCATCGATCAGTTGCGCCAAGCGCACGCCGTGTTCGATCGACGTATCGAGTTCGAAACTCAGGGTCGGGGTATAGCGGATCATGAGCGCGCGCGAGAGCGCGTTTCGCAAGAATCCGGCCGCACTCTCCAATCCGCGCTGCACCTGCGGGTTCGGCCCATCGCGGCCGAAAATGAGGTAGAACACCTTGGCGGTGCGCAGATCGCCGGTGACGTCGACCGCGGTAATCGTGACGTTGCCGATCCGCGAATCCTTAACACCGCGGCGCAGCACCTCGGTGAGTTCGCGCTGGATTTGCTCACCTAATCGCCGGGCGCGCGGATTGTCACGTGGCATGTCGACATCAGGCTGCGCCGCACGCTACAGCGTGCGCGCAACCTCGACCCGCGAGTAACACTCGATCTGGTCGCCCTCTTGCACGTCGTTGTAGTTCTTGACGCCGATGCCGCATTCGGTGCCGGCGCGAACTTCGTTGACGTCGTCCTTGAATCGCTTCAGCGACTCCAACGCGCCTTCGAATATGACGACGTTGTCGCGCAACACGCGAATCGGAAAATTCCGGCGCACGTAGCCGTCGACGACCATGCAGCCGGCGACCGTGCCGAACTTGCTCGATCGGAATACGCTGCGGACCGCCGCGAGGCCGACGATCTGCTCCTTGACTTCCGGCGCAAGCATGCCGGTCAGCACCGCGCGGATGTCGTCGATCGCCTCGTAAATGATGCTGTAGTAGCGGACGTCGACGCCGTGCTCCTTGATCGCCGCGCGCGCCGCGGCATCGCCGCGCACGTTGAACGCGATGATGCGCGCCTTGGACGCCGCCGCCAGCGTGACGTCGGATTCGGTGAGTCCGCCCACCCCGCTCGCCACCACGTTGACCGCGACTTCGGCGGTCGACAGTCCGTTCAGCGAATCCCGCAATGCCTCGACGCTGCCTTGAACGTCGGCCTTGACCAGCAGCTGAACCACGTTCGGCTTGTCCTCGCCCATATTGGAGAACACGTCTTGCATGTTGGCGCTCTGTTTCGCCAGCTTGACGTCGCGAAATTTGGCTTGCCGGTGCATCGCGACTTCGCGCGCCTTGCGCTCGCTCTCGACGACCAACATCTCATCGCCGGCATTCGGCGCGCCGGACAATCCCAGCACGACGACGGGGGTCGAGGGACCGGCCGACTCCACGGGCCGGCCCGCCTCGTCGAACAACGCGCGCACGCGGCCGAATTCTTGGCCCAGCAGAATCGCATCGCCCAGCTTGAGCACGCCGCGCAGCACCAACACCGTGGCTACCGCACCGCGGCCCTTCTCGAGGCTCGACTCGATGACGAACCCGGCGGCGTAGCCCCCGGTCGGCGCCTTCAATTCGAGCACTTCGGCCTGCAGCAGAATGCTGTCGATCAGCTGATCGACGCCCTGACCGGTGCGCGCGGAGACGGGCACGAAAATATTCTGGCCGCCCCATTCCTCGGGAATCACGCCGTATTTCGTGAGCTCCTGCTTGACCTTTTCCGGATCCGCTTCCGGTTTATCGATCTTGTTGAGCGCCACCACGATCGGCACCTTCGCCGCTTGCGCATGCTGCAGCGCTTCGATGGTCTGCGGCATGACGCCATCGTCGGCAGCCACGACCAGAATCACGATGTCGGTGACCTGCGCGCCGCGCGCACGCATCGCGGTAAACGCGGCGTGACCCGGCGTGTCGAGGAACGTCACCATGCCCTTCGACGTTTCCACGTGATAGGCGCCGATGTGCTGAGTGATGCCGCCCGCCTCGCCCGCCGCCACCTTCGTGCGGCGAATGTAATCGAGCAGCGAGGTCTTGCCGTGATCTACGTGTCCCATGACGGTGACGATCGGCGGACGCGGCAAGACTTCGAGCGAGCTGTCCTCGGCTCCCTGCAGGTCGTCCTCGATGACGTTTTCCTTGCGCAGCACGGCCGTGTGGCCCATCTCCTCGACGACCAAAACGGCCGTGTCCTGCTCGATCATCTGATTGATCGTCGCCATCACGCCCATGTTCATCATGACTTTGATGACTTCGGTGGCCTTGACCGCCATCTTTTGCGCGAGTTCGGCGACGGTCATCGCCTCGCCGATCGGGACCTCGCGCACGACGCGTTCGGTCGGGCGCTCGAAGCCGTGCTTGGCGTCGCTCTCGCTGACCGACCGGCGGCGTCCATCGCGGGATTTTTTCTTCTTGTGGCGCGAACTGACGTCGCCGACGATGTGCAGCTCCTGCCGGCCGTAACGCGTGGCCTTGTCGTCGACGATCTCGCGCGCCGCTTTTACCGGCTTCGCGGCGGCGGCTTTGCGCTCGCGGTCCGCTAATTCCCGCGCCTGCAGTTCGGCTTGGCGCCGGGCTTCTTCCTCGGCGGTGCGTTTGCGCACCTCTTCGTCGCTGCGGCGGCGGTTCTCCTCCTCCTCGCGTTCGCGATCCAGACGTTCGCGCTCGCGCCGCTCGTTCTCCGCACGTTCCAGAGCGGCCTTTGCCTGCTCTTCGGTCTCGCGCAGACGGTCGATTTCCTCCTGCTGATGGCGCGCCTGGTCCTCGAGCACCTCGCGTTTGATGTAGGTGCGTTTACTGCGCACCTCGACGTTGACCGTGCGTGCGCGGCCCTGAGGGCTCGCGAGCTTCAGCTCCGACTGCGACTTGCGCCGCAACGTGATCTTGCGCGGCGCTGCATCCGCGTGGGATTCGTCATGGCCGTGGCTGCGGCGCAGATGGGTCAGCAGTTCGTGCTTCGCCTCTTCGCTGATCATGTCCTGTGCGCTGTCGACCTTGATGCCCGCTTGATCGAGCTGCTGCAGCAGCCGGTCCACGGGGACCTTCAGCACCTCCGCGAATTGAGCGACCGTTACATCTGCCATACTGATGCTCCTAAGCCTTCGCTTCTTCCGCGAACCAGTGCTTGCGGGCTTCCATTATTAGTTCACCGGCTTGCTTCTCGTCGGTACCGCCGATTTCGATGAGCTCGTCGACCGACAGATCCGCGAGATCTTCGCGCGTGCGCACGCCCTTGCCAGCCAAGCTCCTCGCCAAGGGTTCGCCCGTCAGCTCGATGAGATCCGCGCTAGGCTCGCCGCCGGCGGCCGACTCTTCGGTCGCGATGGCTTGCGTCAGCAGCACGTCGCGGGCGCGCGTACGCAGTTCCTTGACGATTTCCTCGTCGAATTCTTCGATGCCGTTCAGCTCGCTCGCCGGCACGTAGGCGATTTCCTCGATCGTCGAGAAGCCTTCCTGCACCAAAATGCTCGCCACATCGGCGTCGACATCCAATTGCTTCATGAACGTCTCGCGCAGCGCCGAGGACTCGGTCTCGCTCTTCGCTTCGGCTTGCGATTCGCTCATGACATTGAGTTCCCAACCGGTCAATTCGCTCGCCAGACGGATGTTTTGGCCGCCGCGGCCGATGGCCTGCGACAGCTTGTCCTCGGAAACCGCGATGTCCATCGAATGCGAGTCCTCGTCGACGACGATCGACGTCACTTCGGCGGGCGCCATCGCATTGATGACGAATTGCGCGCTGTTCTCGTCGAACGGAATGATGTCGACACGCCCGCCCGCGATCTCGTTCGATACCGCCTGCACGCGCGAGCCGCGCATGCCGACGCACGCGCCCACGGGGTCGACGCGCGGATCGTTGCTGCGCACGGCGATCTTGGCGCGAACGCCCGGATCCCGCGCCGCGGCCAGAATATTTATGAGCCCTTGACCCACTTCCGGCACTTCGAGCTTGAACAGCTCGATCAAGAATTCCGGCGCCGTGCGCGACAAAAACAGTTGCGGGCCGCGCGGTTCCGAGCGAACTTCCTTCAGATAGGCCTTGATGCGATCCTGCGAACGCACCGGTTCGCGCGGGATCAGCTCTTCACGCGGTACGTAGCCTTCCGCGTTCGCGCCGAGATCGACGAATACGCCGTTGCGATCGACGCGCTTGACGATACCGCTGACCAGCGTGCCGGCCCGATCCTTATAGGCGTCGACGACCTGCGCCCGCTCCGCCTCGCGCACCTTTTGCACGATGACCTGCTTCGCGGTTTGCGCGAGAATGCGCCCGAACGGCACGGACTCCATTGGCTCCTCGACAAAGCCGCCCGGTTCGACGTCTTTGTCGATATCGCGGGCATCGTCCAAGCGCAGCTCGCGCTCGGGAACCTCGAGTTCGTTGGACTCGTCGGCGAAAACCTTCCAACGGCGGAACGTGTCATAACCGCCGGTCTTGCGATTGATCGAAACCCGCACGTCCAACTCTTCGCCGTGCTTCTTGCGCGTTGCAGACGCGAGCGCCGCCTCGAGCGCGTCGAAGATGATTTCCTTGTCGACGCCCTTCTCGTTGGAGACTGCGTCTACCGCCATCAAAATCTCTTTGTTCATAGACCTCTACTCCTGGTCGCTATGGCCGAAATACCGCGGGGCCGCCCGACAGCCGCCCGCTCATTCCGGCCTCAATCTCGCCTTCTGAATCCGCTCCAGCGGCAGTCGATGCTCTTGCCCGTCGACCACCACGACGATCGAGTCCTTCTCGAGCACCTGCAAAACCCCCGCAAAACGCCGCCGACCGTCTTGCGGCAGCTTCAATTCGACGAACACCCGCGCACCGACGAAACGCTCGAAATGCGCACGCTTGCGCAGAATCCGATCGAAGCCGGGCGACGACACCTCGAGCGTGTAATGCCCCTTGATCGGATCCTCGGTCTCGAGCACCTCGCTGACCGCGTGGCTCACGCGCGCGCAATCATCCACCGTAATCCCGGCGTCGGCCTCACCGGCATTGCGATCGATGAATATCCGCAGCACACCGCCTCGGCCTTCTCGCGCAAATTCGATGTCCACCAACTCGCAACCCAGCGCCTCCACCGGAGGCTCCAGTAAGCGCATCAAAGCGTCGCGCATCGCTTGAATCCTTCGCAAACAAAAAAGGGGACCATCGGCCCCCTTTAACGAAAAAGCCCCATCGGGGGCCTTCTAAAAACCGTGCGCAGGAGAATGACCGCTAAAACGACCCCCGCCGAGGGCCGCGATTATAGGCAATGCTGCCGCAAGGGTAAACCCTATTGCGCAAAAGAAATCATTGGGGCTCTGCGGTTAATCCCAAGCCCCCGGATGCGATCGGGGCCACGTCATCGTGGCCCCGATCCTTAGCTTTACCTAAAGCTGTTCCCAGCTAAACGCCGTTACCAGCGCTTTGGGCCGCGTGACCCGCCGCCACCGCCACCGCCGCCGCCGCCACCGCCGCCGGTGCGCTCCTGAGCCTCGTTCACTTTCAGCGCACGCCCGTCGACGTCGTGGCCGTTCAAGGCCTGCATGGCGCGCGCGGCATCCGCGCTTGCCATTTCAACGAAGCCGAAGCCACGGGGCCGACCGGTGTCGCGATCATTGATCAACGCCACCGACTGTACCGCGCCATGCTTTTCGAACAGCGCGCGTACCGCGGATTCGTCCATCGAGAACGGAAGATTGCCAACATACATTTTCGTCATGTGAAGAATACCTACTACAAAAGAAACTATCGGCCAGTCACGCGTGCTCCAAAAGTTGAGCGGAATGCCGGCCACCTGGGTCGAAGAAACCTGCTTTGTGGGTTGTGGCCAAGGTGACGCCGGAGCGGCGCAGTGACCATAAACGGACCAAGTAGAAATTCACGAACCGCGGCGGATTCTACAGCAAATTACTGATTGGCACGAATATTTCGCAAGTTTTATGGGCCTACGCCAAGTCCCCGGCCACTCTTAAAAATACCCGAATGCCGCAAGGCCTTAATGCTGCGAAGCAGCATTACCCGGGCCCACATTTGAATACGCTCAATGCGCCAAGCGATCCGCTTAAGGGGCAGCGCCGAGCGTGCAGTCGATTGGCGCTGCCCTGGTAACGGCAGCACAAGGCGGCTATTCTTTGCGCGCATTCGCGCGCCCAAGCGCCCATTCGTAGGATTGCGCTTATTCGCATTAACGGGATCGAAATAGTCGGAGCCAAGCGTTCAGGCGTGAACCGTCGTTCCAGCCGGGCGACATCGAGGGCGCGCGCGCAGGTCCGATGCGGCTAAAGTTCCTCAGACCGCGGTACTGGCCGACATGGGTGGGGTTGTCGCTGATGCGCGTCGTCGAGCTGCTGCCCGTCTCGCTGCAGAGCTGGGTGGGTGCGGGATTTGGGCTCCTGATCCGGCACCTGCCGCTCGCTTACATACGCATCGCTCGGCGCAATATCGAACTGTGCCTGCCAAATCTCTCCGCGACCGAGCGCGAACGGCTGCTCGATCGGCATTGCCGAAGCTTAGGCCTGGCGCTGTGCGAAACGGCGATGACCTGGTGGAGCAAGGACGCGCGGGTGAACGGGCTCGCCGATGTCGAGGGGCTCGAACATCTGCAGGCGGCGCTCGAGCTCGGGCACGGCGCCATTCTGCTCGGCGGCCATTTCACCACCTTGGAACTCACCACCCGCATGCTCGGTACCGTGGTGCCGCTCAACATTATTTTTCGGCCGAGCAAAAATGCATTGCTCACCGACATCATGTACCGCAATTTCTGCCGGCACGGAAAGCCGATCGCCTACGATGACATCCGTTCGATGATCCGCGCGCTCAAGAACAACGAACCGGTGTGGTACGCGGCGGATCAGTGCTATCGCAACAAGGGCGCTGCAATGGTGAATTTCTTCGGCATCCCGGCCGCCACCAACACCGCCACCTCTCGCCTGGCGCGCATCACCGGAGCCCGGGTGATGACCTACTTTCCCGAACGGCTGGCAACCGGCCGCTACCGGGTCGTCATCAGTGCGCCGCTCGAGAATTTTCCCGGCCCGGACCCTCTCGAGGACACCCAGCGATTGAACGCGTTACTCGAGCAGCAGATTCTCAAAGCGCCGGAACAATATTTGTGGGTGCACCGGCGCTTCAAGGGATTGAGCGCCGATTACCCCAACTACTACGGGCGCGACGCGCGCAGGCCGGCGCCCCCTACCCGCCCAACCGAACGTTTGACGCGATGAGCAGCACCGCGACGCGATCGACCGGCCTAGTCGCGCACGAGCGCTATTTTTGGCACGACACGGGCAGCGGCGCCGGCTTCTCGAACAGCAGTATCTACATGCAGCCCGATCGCCACCCGGAGTCGTCCGACACCAAGAGGCGGATTCTGGGGCTTTTGGAGGTGAGCGGCCTTGCCGATCGCTTGGTCCGCATCAAACCGCGCCTGGCCGAACGCGATCAACTCAAATACTTTCATACCGACGCTTATATCGACACCGTGCGCGATCTGTCCGCGGCGCACGGTGGTGAACTTGGCGACAGCGTCACCATGGGCGCCGGCAGTTATGAGATTGCGTTGCTCGCGGCCGGCGGCTGCATCGCAGCGGCCGACGCGGTGCTCGCGGGCCGGGTTCAGAACGCCTACGCCCTGGTGAGGCCTCCCGGCCACCATGCCGAGGCGGAGCGAGGCCGCGGCTTCTGCATATTCGGCAACGCGGTTTTGCTGGTACGCCACGCGCAACGAATCCATGCCCTGGAGCGAGTCGCCGTGGTCGACTGGGACGTGCACCACGGCAATGGCACGGAAAGCGCCTTCCTATCGGATCCCTCGGTGCTCACCGTATCGATACATCAGGATCGATGCTACCCGGTCGATTCCGGAGACATGAGCGTGACCGGTCTCGGCAAGGGCGCCGGCACCAATTTGAACATCCCGCTGCCGCCGGGATCCGGCCACGGCGCCTACCTTGCGGCCTTCGATCGCGTCGTGTTGCCGGCGCTGCAGCGCTTCCGCCCCGAGCTCATCGTCGTTGCATCGGGACTCGACGCCAGCGCCTTGGATCCGCTCGGCCGCATGCTGTGCACCAGCGACACCTACCGGGGAATGGCTTCCCGCATCCTCGCCGCCGCCCGGGATTTATGCGCGGGACGGCTGGTGGCCACCCATGAGGGCGGCTATTCAAACGCCTACGTGCCATTCTGCGGTTTGGCCCTTCTCGAGGAATTCGCCGGTTTCAGAACCGAGGTCGCCGATCCTTATATCGAGGAGTTGATGCTCATGGCCGGACAGGATCTGGCGCCGCATCAAGCGCAGGTGATCGAGGCCGCGGAGGCCTTGGTGCGGCGTATACCGGCCGGCCGTTGACCGCACCCTGCGCATGGCCTCACAAAGGCGCGCGCAATTCCTCCCGATGTTTCGCCTTGAGCAGCGCCCCGTACAGCAGGCCGACCGAGAGCCACAGGCATCCGACCTTGACGGCGAGCGCGCTCATGCCGGAGAACACCGCGAGTACGACGACGATCCCGCAGACCGGAACCAGCCAATGCGTGCCCCAGGCGCGCGAACGCAGTGTAAAGGCAAAGCGCGCCAGCACCGACACGTGCAAGAACAGGAACCCGCTCAATGCGCCGAAATTGACGATCGA
>OCZU010001732.1_pt1 | contig 14141 bp, 12 predicted proteins | sample 1539001 | NCBI WGS metagenome assembly OCZU01 (sample SAMEA3539306, study PRJEB22396) | soil metagenome | biome: tundra; feature: field; material: soil | place: USA | collected 2010-05 | depth 0.15 m | reverse complement strand
CGTGGATAATCGCGACCCTTTCATCTACAAGACCACCGATTTGGGGAAGACCTGGAAGCCAATCAACAGTAATCTGCCCAAACACCCTTTGTCGTATGTACGCACCGTCGTCGAAGATCCCAATTGCGCGGGCCTGTTGTTCGCCGGTACCGGAAACGGTTTGTATTACTCGGTCGATGACGGAGGGCATTGGACAGCGCTGACAGCGGGGTTGCCGCATGCGCCTGTAACCTGGGCCGTCGTACAGAAAGACTTTCACGACTTAGTGGTTTCCACCTACGGGAGGGGACTTTACATTCTTGACGACATCACGCCGCTCGAACAGCTCGCCAAGGATCACACCGATGCGGCGGTCACCTTATTTGAGCCGCGCCCAGCGTACCGCTTTGCCCGCGCCGCCCAGGCGATGCTCAACTTCTCGCTGAAGACCGAACCCAAGACCGAAACGAAGACCGAAACGAAGACCGAAACGAAAACTGAAACGAAGATCGAAACGAAAACCGACACGAAAACCGAGCCAAAGAATCCCATCCAGTTCGAGATCCTCGACTCGCAAGGCAAGGTGATCCGAAAGCTCGAAACGACCGGTCACGCCGGCATCAACCGCGTGAAGTGGGATCTGCGTTACGAATCTCCGCGAGTGATTGCCCTGCGGACCATGGCTCCCAACAATCCGCACATCTGGGAGGAACCGCGCTTCCGCGATTCCGACTCGCGGCCTATCACCCACTGGGGAACCAAACCCGCCGAAGTTGGTCCGATTGTGGCCCCGGGAAAATATACGGTGCGCCTCAAGGTCGAGGGCCAGAGCTACACCCAGCCTCTTACGGTTGTGCGCGATCCCCGCTCACCCGGCTCGGATGCGGACATCGATCTGTCAGTTAAGACTCTGCTCCGAATCTGCGACAACATCAGCCGCGTTTCCGACACGGTCAACCAAATCGAGTGGCTCCGCAAGCAGCTCGAGGTTGTCGAAGCCATGCTGCGGCCACCCAAGAAAACCGAAAAGGACAAGCCCGCCATGGCCGAGGACGACGACGAGGATGACCCGGAGCCCGCGTCCGCCCCTCCCCTGGCGTTGGACGAAGCTCAGACAAAGCAAAAGGCCCAACTTCTAAAAGCTGCAGAAGAACTGGACAAAAAGCTCCAGGCGATCGAGTCCAAGCTGGTTTCACAAGCGCTGCAGAACAGCGACGACAAATACTTTGTGGAGCAGCACAAGGTCTATCTCAATCTACTTTGGCTGAACGCTGAGGTCGGGACCGGAGGCGGAGACGTTGCCGGAAGTGCTAACTTCGCCCCCACCGACACCCAAATGAACCTACTTACAACGTTTGAAACTGAAATGGCAGGAGTTGACGCGGACTATCGGAAGGTTCTGAAAGATGATCTTCCCGCGTTCAATCACGCTCTCGAGGGCAGCAACCTCGCTCCTCTGCTTGCCGCAGTCAATTCCGAGCCGGCGAAATAGGATTAATCGAACTGAGCTGAGTCCTGGGCCGCGGTCAGTAAAATCGGCGCACCCTTCGTGATCACGAGGGTGTGTTCGTAGTGCGCCGACGCCTTGTGATCCGCCGTGACCACGGTCCACTTATCCCGCGCCACGAACGCCCTGCCAGATCCCGCCGCAATGATAGGTTCGACTGTAATCACCAGGCCTTCGGTGAGCACTTCATTGGCTTCCGGATCGGCATAATTAGGCACTCTCGGTTCCTCATGGATGGTGCGTCCAATGCCGTGTCCTCCCAGATCGCGAATCACGGAGAATCCGCTGCGCCTCACCTCGCGCTCGATCACTCGCCCAATCTCCGAAACCCGAAATCCCGCTCGTGCCACCAGCATCGCCTTCGCGAAGGCTCGTTCCGCGCACGCGACCAGGCGTTGGCGCTCTTCCGTTACTTCGCCCACCGGAACGGTGACGGCAGCGTCCGCCATGAATCCATCTTTCTCGACGGTGACATCCAGCTTGACCAGGTCGCCCGGCCGCAGCGCGCGTTTACCGGGAATTCCGTGCACCGCTTCGTCGTTGACGCTGATGCAATTTACCCCGGGGAATCCGTAAACCATTGCCGGAGCGGATCGTGCTCCGCGCTGCCGCATCACGCCCGCGCCCACTTCATCCAGTTCCAGCGTGGTGACTCCCGGGCGCACCTTGCTCCTCATCGCCTCCAGCATGAGGCGAACCACAGCTCCCGCCGCGCGCATCCCGGCTAGTTCTTCCGGCCCATTGATGGACATGGATCACCTCATGGACATGATACTTCCCAGGGTAAATCAACGGCTCACAGGCTCGCGCGGTCCGAAGAAGAAAACCAGCGCAAATCCCCCGATGTAAAACGGGATGCTCTGCTGAAAATTGAAGCCCATGAGCCGCAGGACCAACCCAAACAACGCCAGAACCTCGCACAATGCGTAGGTCGCAAAATAGCCGTTCTTCCAGTGGCGGAGAGAGAGTCCATCGTCGGGATGAGCCGCCAGGCTTTCCTCCGAACGCAACACCAGGGTGCGCCTCACAACAAAGATCACGCCCACAAGAGCCACGCCGACGGTGGTGAAAACATAACTCAGGGAGGGGTCCACGGCCTTGGCGACCGAACCCACTAACTCCCCCACAACGGCACATAGCACGATGCCACCCAGCATCGTCCACTGCAAGACGCGTAGCGTCCTCAGCGTCGATTTCATTGCATGCCCATTCTCCCGCAATTCCGGGAAGGTGACCACCAAGTCTTTCAAAAAGAATCCGCCTAAGCAATAAGGAATTGTCCCGGCTAGTGATGAGGCTCGTTGGATGGCAATCCCGGCCGTACCCGCAGAAAGACCTGAAAGGACACAGGACGGTCTCCATAAGCTGCATCCAGCGCGGCTGGTTTCGAGTACACCGTCACATCCGCTCCCAGCCCCAGTTGGTAGGCACGCCTCTGCACCAGATCGCGCACGCCCCCGAAGGTGTAGGCCCCAATGCGGTAAGCCGGATGCACCGCCGCCTGGGGAAACAGTTCGTCCTTGTCCACCAGTTCCAGCCGCGTGAACGCGTAATCCCGCCGCAGAAAGTTCAGCGCGGATTCCAGAAGATAGCCGTTCAGGTTGGTGCCATCGGCGATCTTGTGCACTCTCCCCCAGACCACAGACGTTGCCCAGTTACCGCGCGCGAGACGCCTGTTGTATTCCACGGAAGCGGTCTGGCGCCACTGGCTCCCCGGCTCCAGCGCCTCCGGGTGCTCCAATCTTCCAATGCTGTATTGCGCCGTCCAGTCGCGCGCCAGCGCGACGCTCGCCCGCGTAGACCACGAATCCAGCGCGGCCGGCTGGATGCTCCAGCGTTCTTCATTCGGCTCCCGCCCGTTGAATGCCGAAGCCTCAAGCTTGACGCGGTCGATCACAAATCCTGTCGTAACCACTCCGAAGCTGGTATGCGTGGAGTCTTGCAAATGATGACTGAGCGGCGCCAGCGGCAGCTCCGAAGCGGAAGTGCGGTGAATGTAGGTGACCGGCCCCAGCGCCGGCTCCGCTGCCGGTCCGCCATACAATTCCCACGAGACTTTCTCCGAGAGCGGCAGCGTGTACAACAACGAAAGCTCCGCGAACACATTGTGCGGATGCTGATGGTCGACCAGCGGCTGTCCGTGATAAGTCTCTCCAGTCTGAAACAGCTCCGGGAAGCCGGGATGCGGCGAAGTCAGCGATTCCGCCGAAAACATCTGACGCAACAGAATCTTGCCGCGGCCCAGCTCGTGCTGCTCCATCAGCATGCCCCAATTCACCGATTCAGCCTTGCCCTCGCCTCGCGGTCCGCCCTGCTGGTTGTAGTCCGCGAAGATCACGCCATGGGCCATCAGCTCCCAGCCGCCATGCATCAGCATCCACTCGTGTTCCGGCACCGATGCCGGCTCCCAGCCCGTTCCCGACCCCGCGTGCGGAGCGGGAACCTGCACCGCTTCATGCTCCTCCATGTGCATTCCGCTCATTGAGGTGTCTTGCGCCGAAGCCATGGACGGCAATACTCCAATGATCACCAAACAGGTGACGATGGAGCACAAGACAGCTCTGGTCACAAGAACCTCGATCTCAAGAAGAAGAAAAGTTACTCGATGTCGTGACACACACACCTCGTTGAGTGCATGCCAGCGAAGAATGGAGAGAGAGAGAGCGGTGATCAGAGTCTAAGAATCAGAATGGGCGGACTGCTGGCAGGCGCAAGAACTGCGGGAAGCGCGTTATCGCCACACGCAACCACAGGGACAGGGATCGCCTCGGCCCCCAGTACGTGCAGCAAGGGTCGAGACGAAAAAACATTTGTCAGCAGAGCCGAGGGGTGACGACTCACACAGCATCGATAGTCGGCAGGCTGCGGACTGGATGGAACTCGCGCAGGATGACACCCGGCGGTGTGTGAAGGCGCAGCAGGCGACACGCACATCGCTCCCGCGCCGGCGACGACCACCGCGCCCAGCAGCACAAGAGTAACGATTTTGGAAACAGTCTGGGTCACCGCTAGGTTCCCGTGATCTTCACGCGAAGTTCTTCCGGCAGGCGCTCCCGAATCTCCTGCGGCAACCGGTCATGCACGCGGCGCGCGCCTTCCTTGGCCGCATCCAGCACGGTCACCGGCGCGGGTGTAGCCACCGCCACCACCAGCCAGATCAGCGCCGACAAGGCAAAGCCCGCCAGCGCCGCAATCTCCAGCCAGAACGCGTGTCGCGGACCAAAGTGGCGGATCACTCCAAAGGCCAGCAGAAACACGGCCCCGGAAACCGATGCCAGCCCGATCAGGCCTACATCAATCATGCGATGCATGCGCTGCCGGCTACGGCAGCGTTCGCAATCGGCGAAGTGGTTTTCGTAGTCACCGCGCATCTCCGGCGCCAGGCCGGAAATATCATAGCGCCAGCCCGCCAGGATCTTGCCTACGATTGGATCAATGCACTGCTGACTCATAGGTAACTACAGCTGAATGGGCGGCAGTACTTCCGACTGCACCGCCACGAGCACACGGTTCTGAAACAAGCCCCCTCGCTCGGCTAGCGCTTTTTCTGCCTCTCTCCGGGCGATTTCCGGATGATTGTTCTGCTCAGAGAGATGCGCCAGCACCACAAACGCTGCAGTATTATCATAGTCTCCAGTAAAGAAATCCGCGAGTTTCGCGTTCGACAGATGCCCCACGTTGCTCGCCACCCGCTGCTTCACCGCCCACGGATACGACCCCCCGCGCAGCATCTCCACATCGTGATTCGATTCCATGATCAGAATGTCAGACCCCCGCAAGTGGTCGCGAACGTTAACCGGAAGGTAACCAAGATCGGTGGCCACACTCACCTTGGCGCCCTCGATGCGGAAAGTGAACCCCACCGGATCGGCGGCGTCGTGCGGAATGGTGAAAGGTTTCACCTCAATATCGCCAACCTGAAAGCGGTGCCCCGACTCGAAGCGCTCCAGCTTCTCCAGTTGCGGCCGCTCGCCCTTTTCGTCCCGCATAGCCCGAGCCCAGGCCGCGTGCGTTGCCCCCGTCATAAACACTGGAATGCGCAACTTCTTCGCCAGAGTTGCTAAACCATAAACATGATCGGAATGTTCGTGAGTAATCAGAATCGCCGACAGCGACTGCGGCTCTTCCCCCAGCGACCTCATGCGCTTAAACGTCTCGCGGCAGGAAATGCCGGCATCCACCAGAATCCTGGTCCGCGCGCTGGCCACAAACGCGCAATTCCCCCGGCTCCCGCTGGCCAGCATCGAAACCGTCACACCCATGCTCGCAGCATACGCGCCCCGCCTGTGGAATCGGGAGTAACTTCCTGGTTATCTGCTACCTTGGGGCGCTTGGCTGGCGCGGTGAGTTTGCGAGGGTCGCCGATTTCGGGAAAGAGGCTCGTAGGTGTTAGGTGCTGGGTGTTAGGTCTGGAACGGCACCCGAATGGGCTGCCCAAGACCCAAGACCGTAAGACCCGCTCAATCACTTCCCCTGCCGCAAATTATCCACCACGCCGCGCACCACCGACCCGCCGTAAGCCCCCGCAACCCCCGGCAGCGCCGCCAGAAATGATCCATAAACCTGCGCCCGCGTGGGTTTCACCTTCAGGATCAGATAAGCGGCCAGTTCCGTCAGAGGGATGAACATCCCTACAACGATCACCCACCGCCAAGGCCACCGAGGCCGCAACAATCCCAGCAACATGCAAGCCGCCAACGCCAATAGAGCCGTAAACAGTAGATCGTTGACGGCAACATCCACCCACCCCGTGCCAATTCCCGCCAGCGCCGCCAGAAAATAAAAAGGCGCGTCGCCAATCGTTCCAGGCGAAGCCCGCGGCGAAGCTGGCTCAATCGTCATTCGTCATTCGTCCAGCATTTCTCATGGAGAGCAATGCGTGTAGTACCGTGGAAGAGCGGCGCTTCAGCGCCGCGTAAAGCGCGCTCGATTAATCGGGCTTTAGCCCCCGTGGGGTTCCTAATACTTATAAAACCCCCGCCCACTCTTCCTCCCCAACCACCCCGCATCCACCATCTTGATCAGCAACGGACAAGGCCTGTACTTAGGATCCCCCAACCCATCCTGCATCACCCGCATAATGTCGAGGCAAACATCCAGCCCAATAAAATCAGCCAAAGCAAGCGGCCCCATGGGATGCGCCATCCCCAGCTTGAACACCTCATCCACGGCCTCGGCGGTAGCCACGCCCTCCATCACCGCATACATTGCCTCGTTGAGCAAAGGCATCAACACTCGGTTCGAAGCAAACCCGGGCGCATCATTCACCTCCACCGGAGTCTTCTCCAGCTTCACCGCCAAATCACGCACCGCAGCAAAGGTTTCCGACGAAGTAGCCAGCCCGCGAATCACCTCCACCAGCTTCATCACCGGCACGGGATTAAAGAAGTGCATCCCGATGACTCGGTCCGGCCGCTTCGTAAGCGCGCCAAGCTTAGTGATCGAGATGGAAGAAGTATTCGAAGCCAGAATGACTTCCCGCCGCGCCACCCGGTCAAGCTCGCGAAAAATCTCCGTCTTGATCTCAAACTTCTCGGTAGCCGCTTCCACAATAAAGTCGCACTCGGCGAGCTTAGCGCGGTCAGTCACGGGCTCAATCTTCTTCAACGCGGACGCCTTGTCCTCCGCCGTGATCTTGTTCTTCGCCACTTCGCGGTCAAGATTCTTCGTGATGGTAGCCAGACCGCGCTCCAAGAACCGTTGCTCCACATCGCACAGGACCACGAAATAACCACTGCGGGCAAACACGTGGGCAATGCCGTTACCCATGGTTCCAGCGCCGACGACTCCGATACGTTCGATTTCCATGAAAGCCGCCTCTCCCGCGCGCGAGTCCTTCCTCAACTATGAAACGTTCGAGTCTATCACCCCCGTCGGACACCGACTGCGGCCCGACAGTGCATTTCTTTGAGTCGCGAAGCGACGCCATTCATTAGCCCCGCACGTAAGTGCTGGGAAGCGAGCCGCATCAGACACCAAGTCCCTTCAGAGACGGTACCCGTTGCACGTCCGAGTGACAATGTTTGATTTCTTGCGAAACTGATCGATCATGCGGGAGCAGAGATGTTTGCGAGCTAGCAGCTAGCGGAGAGAGTTAACGATGAAAGTTGTGTAGGCAAGCTAACAGGCATTTGTCCTGCCCGGGGAAACTTCTATTGTCGGCTTTCTTGCTCATAAACCCAAGCCCCTCACTTGCTTCTCATCGTGGCCGAGCCAGTGTGCTACTTCGTGCCAAACAACTCGTTTTACCTCGGCCCGCAAATCTCCTTTTGAACAGCGCAGGATTGGGCCACGAAAAACAAATATCAAATCGGGGGCCATCCTCAGTTGGTCGTGCGATTGTTCGGTCCTAAGTATCCCGCTGTACAGTCCCAACATCTCCTTCCCTCGGGGCCAGTTCCTTCTCTTCAATACGTCCTTAGGTGGCTCGTCGGCCACTTGAATGCCGGGAAAGTCCGGTAGGTCCTTGATCTCCTGAGGCAGGCTACTGTACGCCCACTCCACAATCTCATAAAAGCTTTCTGAATTTATGGCTTCGGCCATGAGACCAACTTTACACCACGACATTTCTATTTAAGCTGCCATCAATGAACACACACGCACTACTAATAAGATCGCCATTTCACCAACAACGTGGCGACCACACCGTCACGTCGCTCGTCCTCCAAGGTGTAAAATAAGCAAGACATCCTACTGCCCAACCTCCAGGGTTTGAAAAAGCGCGTTTGAAAGGATTACTCCCATGGCAACGCTAGAAGCGCCCGTCCGGCCGCGCACATCCACTCATCAAGGCCCGTTCATCAACGAGCCCTTTCACGATTTTCGCCACGAAGACAACGCCCGCAAGATGCGCGCCGCCATCGAACGAGTCCGCGGACAACTAGGCCGCGAGTATGACCTGATCATCGGCGGCCAGCGCGTCAAGACCACCGACAAAATCAAGTCGCTGAATCCCTCCAAGCCGTCGCAGGTAGTCGGAATCCACCAAAAGGCAGGCAACGAGCACGTTGAACCGGCCATGACCGCCGCGCTCAAGGCCTTCGCCTCGTGGAGCCGCACTTCCATCGAGGAGCGCGCCAGCCTGCTGTTCCGCGCCGGCGACCTGCTGCGCGACCGCAAAATGGACTACATGGCCTGGCTGGTTTTCGAAGTCAGCAAGAACTGGGGCGAAGCCGACGCCGACATCTCCGAGACCATCGACTTCTGCGAGTTCTACGCCCGCGAAGCCCTCCGCCTCGCCAAAGCCGAGACGCCGGTGCAGATGCCCGGCGAGCACGATTCGCTCACCTACATCCCACTAGGCGTGGGCGCGGTGATTCCGCCGTGGAATTTCCCCTGCGCCATCATGGCCGGAATGACTCTGGCCTCCATCGTCGGCGGCAACACCGTAATCCTGAAGCCGTCGAGCGATTCCCCCACCATCGCCGCCAAGTTTATCGAGCTGCTGGAAGAAGCAGGAATGCCTGAGGGCGTAGTGAATTTCTGCCCCGGCGCCGGCGCCAGTCTCGGCGATGCCATAGTCGCGCATCCCAAGACACGCTACGTCGCTTTTACCGGCTCCCGCGAAGTAGGACTGCACATCAACAAAACCGCCGCCACCCAAGCCCCCGGCCAGGTCTGGATCAAGCGCACCATTCTCGAAATGGGAGGCAAAGACGCCATCATCGTCGACGCCGACGCCGACATCGATTCCGCCGTCGAGGGTGTAGCCCAAGCCGCATTCGGCTTTCAGGGCCAGAAGTGCTCAGCCTGCTCCCGCGCCATAGTCGACGAACGTATCTACGACAAATTCCTCGAACAATTGAAAGCCCGCGTAGAAAAAATCACCGTCGGCGATCCCGCCGAAAACGCCAACATGGGCGCCGTGATCAACGAAGGCTCGATGAAGACGATTCTCGAATACATCGAGCAAGGCAAGAAAGACGGACGCCTGCTAACCGGCGGCGAGCGCGCCACCGAAGCCGGAGAAGGCTACTTTATCCGCCCCACCGTGATTGCCGATATCCCCGCCAACTCAAAACTAGAGCAGGAAGAAATCTTCGGCCCGGTACTCGCGGTGATCAAAAGCCGCGGCTTCGACAACGCCATGGAAATCGCCAACGACACCGAATTTGGCCTAACCGGCGCCATCTACACCAAGTCCCGCGACAAAATCGACCGTGCCAAGCGCGAGTTCCACGTTGGCAATCTCTACATCAATCGCAAATGCACGGGAGCGATGGTAGGCGCCCACCCCTTCGGCGGCTTCAACATGTCCGGCACCGATTCCAAATCCGGCGGCCCTGACTATCTCTACCTCTTCACGCAAGCGAAGTCGGTAGCCGAGAAGATCGGCTGAAAAGGTCAACGAAGAGAGTCAAACGAAGAAAGTCAACGAAGCCCAACGAAGAAGGTAGCTAGACTGGGGCGGCCTTCTGAATAGCTCGGGAAGGGCACGACTCAGTCGTGCCGTAAAGTCCGCGAGAAGCTTCGGGCTTCAGCCCCTGAGGGCCGCTAACTTTCCTCGGAGAATACCCAGGACGCTTCTACTTGCCTTCCGCGCCCAACGGAACCGCCAACGGATTCCTCTCCACAAACTGCCGCTGATGCCAATAAGGATAAACCGGCGTCACATCGCTGGCCCCGTCCAACTTAGCAACTTGCTCGTGAGACAAACTCCATCCCACCGCGCCCAGATTCTGCCGCAACTGCTCTTCATTCCGTGCCCCAAAGATCACAGTCGAAACCGACGGCCGCTGCAAAAGCCAGTTCAACGCCACCTGCGGAACGCTCTTTCCAGTCTCCGCCGCAACTGCGTCCAGCGCATCCACCACTTTATACAAGTACTCATCCGCCACCGGCGGCCCCTGCCCCGCAGTCTTGTGCAGCCGGCTTTCCGCCGGTAACGGCTGTCCGCGCCGGATCTTCCCCGTCAACCGTCCCCATCCCAGCGGACTCCAAATGATGGCGCCCACCCCCTGATCCAAACCCAGCGGCATTAATTCCCATTCGTACTCTCGGCCCACCAGCGAGTAATAAACCTGATGCCCCGCATAGCGAGCCCATCCAAACTTGTCGGCGACAGCCAGCGATTTCATCAAATGCCACCCAGAAAAGTTCGAGCATGCGATGTATCGAACTTTCCCGCTGACCACCAGTTGATTGAGCGTGCCAAGAACCTCCTCGACCGGAGTCAGCGCATCAAACCCGTGCAGATGATAGATGTCGATGTAATCCGTACCCAGCCGGCGCAAGCTGGCTTCACAAGCCCGGATCAGGTGATACCGCGACGAGCCCAGGTCGTTCGGCCCCGGCCCCATGCGGAAAGTCGCTTTGGTAGAAATCAAAACGTCATCGCGGCGTCCGGCAATCGCCTTTCCAAGAATTGTCTCGGACAACCCGTCCGAGTAGACGTCAGCAGTATCGAAGAGATTGACGCCAGCTTCCAGACAGATGTCCACCAACCGAGTCGCCTCGGCCACGTCGCTAGCGCCCCAGGCGCGAAAAAATTCGTTTCCCCCGCCAAACGTCCCCGTGCCAAAGCTCAAGGCGGGTACCTTCAAACCAGAGCGTCCCAGCGTTCGAAATTCCATGAGAAATAGATGCGCACGCAAAAGGAACGATGCGCCGGGAGAAAAGCACAAAACGTGGGAATCTCTACCCTGTCTCCCCCTGTGTTAAGGAATTTGGCTCTTGCCGGAGAACGCCCCAAACAGAAAAGGCCGCCGGTTAGGGCGGCCTACTTCCAATCGCATGAACCTTGTTACGGCATCACTCCCGCCGGAGGCTGAGGCGCCGGTCCCGCGGTCGTAGCTGCAGCAGCCTCATTCAAAATCCGGTGATGGATGGTAAACAGCGCCAGCTCCAGCCGGTCCGACACTCCGATCTTGTCATACACATTCCGCAGATAATTCTTGATCACCTGCTCGGTCGTCCCCAACTGCGTGGCAATTTCCTTATTCTTGTAACCCTGCACAATGAGCGCCACAATGCGCAGCTCCTTCGCCGTCAGCCGATCGCGCACTCGCAGTCCGACCATATCGTTTTCGGTGAGTTCGCTCGGCACCGCGACATCCTGCACCCAAGTCTCCCCGCGCGCCACCTTGCGCACGCAGTCCACCAGCGCCGCGCTGGTCACATTGCGGTAAACCACCCCATGCGCTCCGTTCGCCATGTGCCGCTGCGCGCTTTCGCCAGTATCGGCCAGCACCACAACGCGGGTCTTGGCGCGAACCGCTGCCTGCACGATGCCGGCAAAATCGTTGTGAAACCCCGCCGCCACCACCAGCACTGCGGCGCGGAACTTGTCCAGAGCCATAAACATCTGTTCCTGCGTCTGGGCCTGCGCCACAATGCGCATCTCATCTTCCACCGCCAGCACTTTGGCGATGCCGGCGCGGAAGATTGCCTGATTATCGGCCAGTATCAGTTTGAGCATGTTATCGGCACTCCAAGAATTCCAGTGTCATCCTGAGGCGGGTGCTTTTGCCCGCCGAAGGATCCGGGCGACCCGCGCGAAGCATCCCGTTCTTTGCGATGCAATAATCGTGCGTTTGGCTCGCTTCCTTATCAAAAGTCCCGCTCCAAGAGCTTAAGAGTTCCTGACGAACTCATATGAGTCGATCACGCAGGCCACACCCTTGCCTTCTTGACTGGCGCCCGTGGGGTCGGTGCGCACCACGCGCCCCTTGCATTGAATGATGACGTTCTCCTGCCCCCCGGTGACGTCGGGTGGAAGTGTGATCTCAAACTCCACCGGCGAACCAATCTCCAGCGACGCGTCGGCGCGAATATAAACCCCCGCCGCGCTTAAGTTTCCTGTAAGCCCCTTGGTGTCGCCGCTGGCATGCTCATCGTGAATCTTGATCGGCAATTCCAGCGGAAACCTTTTTCCGGTCCGTGCTTCGGACACAGTGCCTCCTCGTCGCGGCTGATTTCCCTGACTTGCCCGCTGCATCTCGCAAGCCGAGCCGACGCCACCAGAATACGCCCCTGGCAGGCGGATCAACCACTTTTGTTGCTCAGGGCAGGTTATATCACGGATGCAATCGGGATAAAAGCCTGATAACGAGTTAGTTAAGGGTAGAACCTAGATTCCCCCCGCGTACCGATGTAGGGCGGACGCCCTCGTCCGCCGCTTTTGACCTTGCCCTTGATCTTGCCCCACAGGCGGAATCCGCCGAAGCCAGCACTCTTCCATCCCCTGACCGACCTTTACATCGCAACCGAACCCGACGTGGTACCGTTTGATGGAAGCTTTTTCTTCTTTCCCAGGAGAGCGAAACTCATGCTCGATTCATCGCTTCCCCACGCGCACCCGACTCGTAAGCCGCGAACTTTCATTTCCCGACTGGCCGTTCTTGTTCTAGCCTCGACTACCTGCCTGACGTCCCAGCAGCCGCCGCCCCAGAACCCCACCAATCCAACTCCCGCCACAAAGCTCGCGGAAGGACGATCGAAGCCCAGCTCCGAGAATGCCGCCTCCGCATCCTCCCAGACTCTGGCTCAATTCAACGACGCCCTCGAAGGCCTTGCCGCCCGGGTGTCTCCCGCGGTAGTCCAGATCCTGGTAACCGGCTACGGCCCCCTGCACGAAGAAAGCCGCACCGAGACCGCTCTCATTGTGCGCCAGCACGCTGTCGGCTCAGGCGTAATCGTCGATGCCAGCGGCTACATCATGACCAACGCCCACGTCGTCGAAGGCGCGCAGCGCATCCGTGTGGCTTTGCCGCTGCCCAGCGACACTGGCCGCGCCGTCGCCGTGGGGAAACGCCGCATCCTCGAAGCCCGCCTGCTAGGTGTGCATAAAGACACCGATCTTGCCTTGCTCAAGATCGATGAGAACGACCTCCCCACGCTTGCGCTGCTCACCGAACGCCGCCCCCGCGTCGGTCAACTCGTCTTCGCCATCGGCAGTCCTGAGGGCCTGCAAAACTCGGTCACCATGGGAGTGGTCAGCGCCGTCTCCCGCCAGCCCGATCCCGAGAAGGCCATGACCTACATCCAGACCGATGCTCCCATCAACCCCGGCAACAGCGGCGGACCGCTGGTCGATATGAATGGATCGGTGGTAGGCATCAACACTTTCATTCTCTCGCAAGGCGGAGGCAGCGAGGGTTTGGGATTCGCGATCCCCGCGCGCATCGTGGATTTCGTCTACCACAGCCTCCGCAGGTACGGCCACGTTCATCGCGTGGAGATCGGCGCAGTAGCGCAGGAAATCACGCCTACCCTTGCCGACGGCCTCCAGCTCGCGCAGCACTGGGGAGTCATCGTCGCCGACGTCAAGCCCGATGGCCCCGCCGCCGCAGCCGGCCTTCGGGTTCAGGATATAGTTCTTACCGCCGACGATCGCCGCATCGAAACTCTTCCCGCACTTTCTTCAGCGCTGTATCTTCACCGCCTCGATCAGGTCCTGAAGCTCGAAATTCTGCGCGGCGAAGAGAAGAAAACTCTCTACGTTCCGGCCATCGAGCATCGCGACCAGATGGATCAACTCTTCGACTCTGCTGATCCCGAAAAAAATCTGGTCCCGAGCCTGGGCATTCTAGCCATCGATCTCACCAACGACCTGCGCAATCAGATCGGCCCGCTTCGAATTGCCTCGGGAGTGGTCGTGCTCGGCCGCGCCGCCGACCTAATCATGCCCGACACCGGCCTGCAAACCGGCGACGTA
>OCZU010001730.1_pt1 | contig 14152 bp, 14 predicted proteins | sample 1539001 | NCBI WGS metagenome assembly OCZU01 (sample SAMEA3539306, study PRJEB22396) | soil metagenome | biome: tundra; feature: field; material: soil | place: USA | collected 2010-05 | depth 0.15 m | reverse complement strand
GTATTAAAGACCTTAATATATTATCAAGATGTCGGATTCTGCGTCAAGCTGTGGATTATTCTGACACGGCTTTACCCAGGGCGCCTCGACGAAGGCTGCCCACCCAATTGGGGACATGTCGTGGAAATTGAGGCCGCTATTGCCGGAGCGCTCGATCCCTGAGGCGTTTGGCGTGGCTGATGGAAATGACCAATTTCTCGCCCATCTCCCTCAGCGTGATGTTGGATCGAAGGATTTTGAGCGGCCTGGGCTTGCGCCACCAGCCCGGATCGCGAGCGCAGTTGCCGAGCAGTTTCCTGCGCGTTTCGAACACCACCTGGATATCGACTTTGTGCCGCATGGCAAACTCACGCGCACTCAGCTCATCCAGGTCTTCGATACGCTCCATCCAAAACTCGGCAATGTCATCGAGATTGTTGAAACCAAAACGACGCCGTACTCGTTTGAGCGTTGTTCGTCCGGCCGGCAAGTCGAATAGCACGCCGTCGCGCTTTGTCCGGTTGGCTTCCCAGAAGTCTATGAGGGGTTGAGTTGCGATCAGACGCGGAAGACCACCCCTGTAGCTTCCCAAACGAGGTTCCGGCGAACCGAAAAGCAGATCGAAACCGTGCTTGGTGTCGCGTATCTGGCGCACATCCCAAAGACTGCCCTCGACATCCCGAACCTGGCCGAGGATTTTGGGGTTGCGTTTCATCCTTGCTACCGGTTTCGCAAATCCGACACGCCTGTCTAGAAAATACATGCCCATAGCTTGCCACTCTCCGTAACGGATTGATGCGGAGCCGAGGTCTTCGACAAACTCGCGACCGCGCCAATGCCAGGAAATAGCGCGAACCGCCTAAACAAAAAGCGCATAAGACGCCCCTACCTTTACTTTCGCCCCGCCCAGCAAGGCTCCGGCGGTTGATTTTTTGTATGTTATTGAAAACGTTAGTGATATTTTCGTGTGAACCGTGGTGACCGAAAAGCTACGGGTATATCGCCGGAATGGGTCTCCCTGCGAGTTTGCTTTCGGGTTCTGGCCGAGGGTGGAGTGAGCGGGCTGCTGGATGAACTTGCGGAGCTTCATTCAGGAGAGCCGGGTTCGAGGCCCGGCCCTCCACTAGGAGCTGGAAAGGCGGAAACGCTTTATGTTCCTTCTGCTGCTTGATTTCCGGCTACCTTTGGTAGGCCGGTTCAAGACGTTGGTGATCTGGCTTAAACGCCGGTAAACCAGCGCGAGGGCCGGTCTGCGGCGAATGTTAAGACATATGTCGCCCGGTGCCCGGTTTGGGCCACTTCGACCAGAACTACGCTTCCACTTTCCCGGCCAGAATGATAGAGATCGGCACATCCCCCACCTTTGTATCGAGAACCCAGTCGTGGTCCCCTTGCTTGCTGAAATTGGGGAACTTGTCGCTCGATGACTTCCAGATGCTCAATACGGCGGGATGCGGCGTGCCGGATGCCTTCGCGCTCAAGGCCACCAGAGCATCGAACCCGGCGGTGGCGCCGGGATCCGTGTCGTCGCTTATACGCACAAGCAACGCAAAATCTCTTTGCGGCGCCACACCCTGATGATCGCCATTCACGGGGTATTGGCTGTAGCGCAGGGTGTAGGTTCCAGCCTTCAAAGATTGCCCGCGCCGGTCCTGAGCCGGCCCTGCGAAGCGGATGACGCCCAGCAACGCGCCTTGGGGAATTGAGAGGGTCACGGCATCGTCGGTCGACTTCGGGCCGCTGGCCACCTGTGTGCGGAACCATACTTCGCAATAGACCGAACCGCCAGCGCCCAGGATCTTGACGCCTTGTTGCTGAAGCGCCGAGGCGAAGGCGGGCGCCAGATCGGTGGGCGGGGCGCCAGCCGGCTCCATCTTGTACTGGGCGAAGGCCAGGGAGGCGGACAAAACCAGGAGGGGGAAGAGATTCTTCATACGAAATTAGATGGCGCCGGCAAGCGTGCCGATGCGGCGGGCAGAAACGCCTGCGCCATGAACGGGTTGGAGCGGGAGACCGGATTCGAACCGGCGACATCGACCTTGGCAAGGTCGCACTCTACCAACTGAGTTACTCCCGCTCAGAGGAAGTACCATTATCCTGAACCGCCGGCGGTCCTGTCAAACGGTCTGTAACCATAAAGAAACAAAGGCGCTATTTTCTTGGTGGAAAATGACCGGGGTATGCTAGACTCAGGATCGGTCGGTGGCCCACCCCTATCGGCACTCCTCATAGGCAAGCGCTAGATATGAATCCTTGGGATCGCATTAGGAAAGAACTGGAAGCCAAACTGAGCCCCGAGAGCTACCAGAATTGGATCAGCCGTATTGAATACATGGGGATGGACGGCCTCACCCTGGTGGTCGGCGTGCCCGATGAAGGCACCAAGCGGTGGATCGAGACGGAATACGCCACTGAAGTCCTCCTGGTGGTGCGGCAGCTCGGGTTGGCTATTGAACGCGTGGAGTATGCGTTGCCCTCGTCGCGGGAGCCCGGCAACGTCGAAGCGCCGCCGGTCAGTTCGCTGAACCCCAAGTTCACGTTCGACAGCTTTGTCGTGGGAGCATGCAACCAGTTCGCGCACGCCGCGGCCCGGTCGGTCGCCACCAACCCGTCCCGCAGCTATAACCCGTTGTTCATCTATGGCGGCGTCGGGATGGGCAAGACCCACCTGATGCATGCCATTGGCCGCGCCCTCATCAACAATCATGCGTCGATGCGCATCATCTACACCTCCAGCGAGCGGTTCATGAACGACATGATCACTTGCATCCGGTTGGACCGCATGCCGCAGTTCCACGATCGCTACCGCTCCGCGGATGTGCTGCTGGTGGACGACATCCAATTGATCGGCAACAAGGATCGCACGCAGGAAGAATTCTTCCACACTTTCAACGAGTTGCACGATCACCAGAAGCAGATCGTGATCTCCAGCGACGCGCCGCCAAAAGATATCCCCGGCCTTATAGAGAGGCTTCGCTCGCGGTTCGAATGGGGCCTGATGGCCGATATCCAGCCGCCCGATCTGGAAACCAAGATGGCTATTCTGGACAAGAAGGCCGAGGCGGAAGGCGTGGCGCTCCCGGAAGACGTACGAACCTTCATGGCCACCAAGACCAAGTCCAACGTGCGCGAGTTGGAAGGCGCACTGGTCAAGCTGATTGCGTATTCTTCCCTGACCGGGTCGGCGATCAATTTGACGATGGCGCAGCAGGTGTTGCGGCACCTGGTCTACGCGCAGGATCGCAAAGTCACGATCGATTCCATTCAGAAGGGCGTAGCGGAGCGCTACGGCATCCGGCAAAGCCAACTCAAAGAAAAGAGCAACACCAAGAAGATCGTCGTGCCCCGGCAGGTGGCCATGTACCTCGTAAAAGAGCTGACACCGGCCTCGCTACCGGAGATTGGCAGGGCCTTTGGGGGCAAGCATCACACTACCGTGCTGCATTCGGTGAAGAAAATCGACAAGCTGCGCCACACCGACCCGGAATTGAACAGGATCATCCACGCCCTAATCGATTCACTACAATGAGGTTATATGAGTTTTCCACAGGGGCATGTGAGGATCGCCTGTGGACTCTGTGCAAGAACCTGGTCAATGCCTGTTTCTGCACCTTTCCGCGCCTGAAATCCTCAGTCCGGCAATGGCCAAAACTACTATAATTTAGTATAATTTAGGAAGCCTTCAACAATTTTCACAGGGCCTATGAATTCTGCTCTTCTACTGCATCTAAATAGACCGAGAGAATAGGAGTGAGACCACATGGAGTTCACCGTCAGCAAAGCAGACCTTGTTCGAGAACTGAGCCTCTCTCAAGGTGTGGTCGAGAAGAAGACCACCATTCCGATCCTTTCCAACGTGCTGTTGGAGGCTAAGAACGACCGGATTACGCTTACTGCCACCGATCTGGAGTTGGGCATCCGCTGCTCTTGTCCGGCTAAGGTCAAGAAAGAGGGATCTGGTACCATCCCGGCCCGCAAGCTGTTGGACTACGTGCGGCTGCTGCCGGACGTGGATCTGACCATCAAGTTCCTGGAGAACCATTGGGCCAGTCTGACGTGTGGCCGGTCGCGTACACGCATTGCTGGAATGTCGCGGGAAAGTTTCCCGGAGTTGCCGCAAATGCCGGAGACCATCGCGGAGATTCCGGTGAAGCTGCTGGCATCCATGATCTCGCGCACTGCGTTTGCCATCTCGCTGGAGGAATCCCGCTTCACTTTGAATGGCGCTTTGCTGTTGCTGAAGACGGATTCGACCACCATGGTAGCCACGGACGGTCATCGGCTGGCTTATGTGGAGATCGCGTCGCCCGCGGCCAGCACTGGCAAGAGTTTTCGCGCGCTAGTGCCTAAGAAAGCCATGGCCGAGATTGTAAAGCTGGCGGACGAAAGCGCCGCTGACAGCAAGCTGGTTTTTGCCGGTGACGAGAACCACTTGTTCTTCCAGTTTGGCGAACGGCTTCTCATTACCCGCAAGCTTACGGGCAACTTCCCGGACTACGACAAGGTTCTGCCAAAAGACAACATACACACGGCCAAGCTGAACCGCGACGAAATTCGCTCGGCGATCGAGCGTGTCTCGCAGTTTGCCGACGAGCGCTCGCGCGCCATCCGCGTGCAGTTCACCGCGGGCGAAGTCAAGATTTTCTCGTCCTCCGTCGAGACTGGGGAAAGCGAGGAGAGCGTGCCCAGCGAATATGCGGGTCCGGACATGGAGATTGGATTCAACGCCCAGTATTTGCTCGATTTTCTGCGCGCCACCAATCAGGAGCAGGTGGCCTTCGAGTTGAAGGACCAGAAGAGCGCCGGCGAATTGCGCCCGGTGAGCGACGGAACCGAAGACCATTACCGCTACGTGGTAATGCCCATGAGGATCTGACGCGAATTTGACAGGGAAGCATGAACCTTTGGGATCGAATCAAGCAGGAACTGGAAGCCAAACTCGGTCCCGCGAACTACCAGAAGTGGATTCGCCGGACGGTATTCGCGCGTCTGGAAGGCGGCACATTGTTCGTCAACGTGGCCGACGAAGCAGCTAGGAAATGGATTGAGACGGAATACGCGGCTGAAGTGCTGGCGATCGCCAGGCAGGTGGATCCGGCAATCGATCGCGTGGAGTACGAGTTAAACCCAATGGCATCGACGTTCAACGAAACGAGCACAGCAGACGTTTACGATTCCAGCAGTATCAAGGTCCTGGAAGGCTTGGAGGCCGTGCGCCTCCGGCCGGCCATGTATATCGGCTCGACTGGTGAGATGGGTCTGCATCATCTGGTTTACGAGGTGGTGGACAACTCCGTGGACGAAGCTCTGGCCGGCTATTGTACGCAAGTCGACGTCACCATTCATATCGACAATTCCGTAACGGTGATCGACAACGGCCGCGGCATCCCGGTGGATATGCACGAGGAAGGCGTTTCGGCCGCCGAAGTCGTGATGACCAAGCTGCACGCCGGCGGTAAGTTCGATTCCAAGAGCTACAAAGTATCGGGCGGGCTGCATGGTGTGGGCGTGAGCTGCGTGAACGCGCTCTCCGAGCGGTTGGAGCTCGAAATCTGGCGTGAGGGCTTTACGTGGCAACAGGAGTATGCTTGCGGCCATCCGAAAGGCCCGCTGACGAGGACGGGCAAAGCCGGCCGCAAGACCGGCACGCGCGTCACGTTCAAGGCGGATCCCACGATCATGGTGGAGACCACGTTCAATTACGATACGCTGGCGCAGCGGCTGCGCGAGTTGGCGTTCCTGAACAAGGGCCTGAAGATCATCCTGACCGATGAGCGCGTGGACCCGGTGAAGAACCACGAGTTTCTGTACAGCGGCGGCATCGCGGAGTTCATCAAGCATCTCAACCGCGGGAAGTCGGTGCTGCACGACAAACCCATCCACTTCGAAGCCGATCGGGAATTGCCCAACGAAGCGGGAACTCTGTCGATGGAAGTCGCGCTGCAATACAACGACGGCTATTCGGAAAGCATCTTCAGCTTCGCCAACAACATCAACACGGTGGATGGCGGCACGCACCTAAGCGGCTTCCGCAGCGCTCTCACCCGCACCATCAACGCATCCGGGCAACAGGCCGGGCTGTTCAAAGATGTCAAAGAGAACCTGACCGGCGACGATGTGCGCGAAGGCCTGACGGCCGTGGTCAGCGTGAAGATCCCGCAGCCGCAGTTCGAAGGCCAGACCAAGGGCAAGCTGAACAGCGATATCGCCGGATACATCACCCAGTTCGTCAACGACAAGCTGGGCGAGTATTTCGACAAGAATCCGGCGGTGATGCGCAAGATCGTGGGGAAGGCTATTGACGCGGCCCGCGCGCGCGAGGCGGCCCGCAAGGCGCGCGACCTGACCAGGCGCAAAGGTGCGCTCGATTCCGGTGGACTGCCCGGCAAGCTGGCCGACTGCCAGGAGAAGGATCCCGAACGTTGCGAGTTGTTCCTGGTGGAGGGCGAGTCGGCCGGCGGCACCGCCAAGCAGGGCCGTGACCGCCGTTTCCAGGCCATCCTGCCGCTCAAGGGCAAGATCCTGAATGTAGAGAAGGCGCGCTACGACAAGATGCTGGGCCACGAGGAAATCCGCTGCATGATTACGGCGCTCGGCACCGGCATCGGCAAGGACGATTTCGACGCGGCCAAGATCCGCTACGGCAAGATCATCATCATGACCGATGCCGACGTGGACGGCTCGCACATCCGCACGCTGCTGCTGACCTTCTTCTTCCGGCACATGAACGAGCTGATCAATCGCGGCCGCATCTTCATCGCGCAGCCGCCGCTCTACCGCATCAAGAAGGGCAAGACCGAGAAATATATCAAGGATGAAAAGGAATTTACGCGCGAAATCATGCGGCGCGCCACGGAGAACCTGACCGTGGAGGTCGGCCCGAATGGCACGGGCGTCAAGGCCACGCTGGAAGGCGGGGAACTGCGCGCGTTTCTGCTGAGCCTGGACGAATACGAGCAGATTTCCCACAAAGTGGAGCGGCGGCTGCGGGACGCCCGCGTGGTGGCGGTGCTGGGCAACGCCGAGTTGCGCGCGGACCACAAGGCCGATTTCCAGGACAAGGAGAATATGGAGCGCCTGGCGGCGGCGGTCAACGCCGCGCAAGTGCCGGCGGAGGTGGTCCCGGACGAAGAGCATTCGGCGTGGACGGTGATGTTCCACGATTCCACGAATGCCGAGCGGCACATCGGCGTGAACCTGGCCGCGCAGCCGGAGTACAAGAAATTCCGGTCGCTGGCGCGGCAGATCGCCAAGTACAACGATCCGCCGTTTGTGGTGGTGCGCGGCGAGCATCGCGACACGCAGGCCGACGCGGTCAGCCTGCTCGCCTTCGTGAAGGTGGAAGGCAAGCGGGACGCCTCGGTGCAGCGCTACAAGGGTCTGGGCGAAATGAACGCCGAGCAACTTGCCGAGACCACCATGAACCCCGAGAAGCGGACGCTGCTGCAAGTGCGCCTGGAGGACGCGGTGGAGAGCGAAGAGATCTTCTCCACGCTGATGGGCGAGGATGTGGAGAGCCGGCGGAAGTTTATTGAAGATAACGCGCTGGATGTTAAGAATCTGGACGTGTGATGAACGACGGCCGCCAGAATCATTTGATCATCGTATTCCTGCTTGTCTTTGGGGCAGTTGGTTATGTTGCTGCTGCAGGGCGTCAATTTTGGCTTCCAATTGTTGGCGGAGCTGCTGTATTGCGGCTTCGCCGCTCTGGCGCTCCTTCTCGACCGCCGTCGCGGTCCGGGCAGCCAGTTCCCCGGCCCGTTTGACCTCCACTGCGGAGACGTGTGCGCTGAAGGCGCTAAGTAACACACCGACTGCTATGATTGTCCCAACCATAACCAGAATGGCTGGCGTTACCCGCTCATACCACGCGCTCGGTTGCGGGCGTTCTCCGCGTGAGCGCTTTATATAGGGTAGGCTAGCGAACCACAGAGCGACGGCCGCGGCCCATACCGGCGGGCTTAGGAACCCCAGTTGATCGGAGGCCCTGGTTGCGATTATTCCCAACGCTGTAAATAGAACCGCGACGACGGTGAAGATTCGAGCCACAAAACTGTCAATCCGCATTTCGACGCTGCGAAACGACGTCTCTGTGCTCGTCTTGGCTTCAACGAGTTCAGTTCTTGTCGCATTTTTTCCGTCTTCAATATCCTTCTCGAATTCTTTAACTTGGGCTTCGATCCCGCTGCTCAGGGATGGGTAGTCCGAGAACAGAAGCATCTTCCGGTCCCGCCACGGAAACTCCTTGCATATTCCCTTCTCATATGGTGTTGTGGTCACGAAGTCAATCATGGCGAGCGTATCGCCAAACGCAAGGGTCACTTTCTTCGTTGAGAGGTTGTAGATTGGGCAACAGAGATGCCCACGGAATCCAGGATCTACCTGCGCGCCACCGACCCATAAAAGGCCCTCGTATGCCCTGGTGACGCGGACATTCCACCTGGCGACGAGGAATTTCGGCATGTTGATCGTCTCGCATGTCTCTATAATGGCAACCTGATACGGCTCAATCTCGAGTGTCTTGCCCTCATTTAGCGCTCTTCTCTCTCCGAGAACTGAGTAGTTTGCACCGACGGTCAGGTCATACCCCGCAGGTTTTAGCAGTTCGTCGTCGAATGGGTCAATGAGCTTGTACTTCAGGCAGTAGTGTTTGATTCGGTCGCTGAGCAGGACGCCCGTCTCGTCTCGGGGGCGCTCAGCGGGGAAATCCGGCAGCCGGGTCAGGCGCGCGCGCTCCGCTTCGCGGAATCCTGCTGTTTTCTCATCAGAGCTTGCGCTCATTGCTGACCTCGCGTGTGCAAGGTGGCGGGTCTGCAGTTCTGGTTCGCGAAACAGGACAGCCCGTCCAACGGCGTGCGCGGGATCGTCTCACAAAGCCGGGGACCGGTGCCAAGGTAGAACGCCGGGGCGATGCAAGCTTCTTCGAGCCGCGCGACAAATGCCCTCGCGCTGGGGGTGAGCGCGGCCCATTCTGTGGCTTCCCGATTTTGAAAGTCCAGATAGTCTAGAAAATTAGCAGCGATCTTCGTGGGCCGGTTGAGCAGCACGGCGCGGCGCGCCGACTCCCAGTCGAAGCGGCCCAGACGGCGCAGTTTGTGAGTGACGCTCGTGTACTCATGAAGGGGAAATGGGGAGCCGGACTCTGCCTGTAACTTCTCCCACGTGAGCTCGTCGTGCAGTGGGCCGGCTTGGGCACCAGCGACCCTGATTGGAAACGTCCGAAACACCAGAACGATCTCGGTAATGAGCAGAGGGCTCAAGCCCACCTCGCTGACAAAACCGGCGGCGTTTGTTTCTCGGGAGGTAGTCTTCGGGTAGTGGGGCGAGTGGTATAACGAGAGACCAGAGCCCTGGGTGCCCTCAATAAGGACCTTCTTCCCGCGGTCCACCGCCAGGTTGGCCTCGCCAGAAACGTCCGTGATAAAGGGCCGAAGCCAGTCGTTGGTCGCGGCTGCCCTTCCTGCAAGCTGAACGTCGGACGCTCGCAATGCGCGCCGCGCGACTGCCGATCCGACACCGCACAGGGTGGAGCTTAGGCGCGCGCCTAGCCCGAGTTGCTGCTCATGAGCGCGGTCCGATGCCGTAATGGTCATTGCGTTCCGGTCGACGCCGACTCGTTCGGGGCCGAGCCCAAGAGTGTCGATCTCCGCCCGCAACACGTCCAGGTCCACCAAACCGCCGGCCGGTATGAGAAGGCGCGTCTGGGGCCGTACGAAGCCTGTCGGCAGTTGGCGTACCAGAACCAATTCCCCAGCCTCGTTTTGGAACGAGTGCCCGGAGTTGGGCCCACCGCAGCGAATGCAAAGGTCGATGTCCTCCCGGAGCGTAATAATCGCGGAAACCTTGCCTTTACCTTCGGAACCAAACTGGCCGCCCACTACGACCCAAACGCTCACGTTTACTCCTCCGCTCCGCACGCGGCAAGCCATGCGTCCAATTGATTATATAAACTTTCCAGGGAGTGTTCGGTTGAGACGGTCAGCCGGGCAAGCGGTTGCAGACCGTCGATATGAGACTCGACAGGGTGTGAATCCGCGGCCTGGAATTCGGCGAAGCTTTCAAAACGGTCCCGCAAACGGTCGAAGCGGCGCTGTGGGCTTGCCTCAAGAAAAATCATGCTGAAGGACGTACCGAGGCTTGACGAAAGGCTGTCGAAATCCATTGGATGCCTTACGCCGTCGATTGCCGCGCTCCGTGATCGATCTAGCCCGGCGATCAAACGGGCGTTCAACTCGGCTTGCAGTCCTCCAGCCATCACATCCCACCCGATGATCTGGAGTCGACCGCGATCGAGGTTGCCGGCGGAAAGCCAGTCTTGAAGCACCTGGCTATAGCGCGCGTACTGGAAGCCGTGCCGCGAGCTCAGATATTTAGCAGCGGATGTCTTGCCCGAACCCATCCGGCCAGCGACCCCGAGGAAGATGGGGTGGCTAAGCCGAGGCGGCAATAGGTGCTGGCTTGGCATGAAGCTCACGTACACCAGTATCGGCTGCGCTCAGTTCGTCCAGGCCCGTCCGTGCGAGAATCTCGGAAAGCTTGGAGTAGTTAATCCTCGGGGACTTGGGCACGATCAAGTAGTCCTCCGCCTGAGTGCCGAGGGCGATGCAGTCGCCGGCCAGATAGAACAACCCGACGAGGGCCGATGTGACAGCATCTACTTCATCATGGCTGACGCGGCCCTTCAGATAGGGACCGTTGATGCCCGCGCGATTCAGGCCCCACTTGAGTTCCTCAAGGCTGGAACCCTTTCTGGGTATCCCGAGGATATCCTGCGCCGCTCCAGGGTAGCTCTCGATGACCTGGAGTCCCCGCTTTCGCAGCTCATCGGCGAGCCACATGCCCCGCATCGTTAATGACTTCATGCTGGGCAGAAGGGCCCAAAAAACGGATATCCCCATCCTCTTCAGCGCCAACTCGCACTTCCGGTATATCGAAGCGCCGGCGACCAGTTGCTCCTGCGCACGATTCCATCCCTCGGGCACAGAGAGGGGAGAGTCAATTGAAACGATGTCGGGCTTAGCGGCAACCGTTTCCCGAACAAGGTCGCCGTCGGTGACAAGGCTCTTGGTCTCAGCGTGCGCGCCTTGCAGCATCGCCCAACCGGTTGCTCTTCGCTCGCTGCCAGTCAGATCGATGCCCACTATCTTCGGCTCTCGAATCGCGCTCCGCTCGAGAAGTCCCGCCACCAACGTTTCTTTGGTGGCATGGACGGCCCGCCTGCGAAGCTTAGGCGGGTTTGGCGTAGCCGCCATTCCGCCATAGATCTCCCGTCGCTCTCCTAGATCTCCCGACACTTGCGTGGCCAGACGGTCGTAGGCCATTTCCATGATGGCCTTCAGATGAATGACGTCCTCGGTGTTGTAAGCGATCAGTTGCTGTAGCGCCGCGCGATCACCTCTCAGATACCGCGACCACAGCACAGTGGCGTCGTAGCCGTCCATGTCCTCAACGGCGTGATCCCGGCAAATCCCGAATTCCTTTTCGATTGATTTCAGCCCGCCCCGGTATCCCAAGCGGCGGGTGACCCAGCGCAGATCGATGTGGATGGGTGGCAGTTGGAGGTCCTTGAAGGCGAGCTTCAAGAAACGGAGGTCGAATCCCGACCCGTTGAAAGTGATGACGACGGAATATTCTCTCAGGCGATCAGGTAGATCCTGAAGGTTTTGCCCGTCGATGAAGACCTCGTAGCGGCGCCCGTCGAAAAGCCCTACCATCGTTACCGAATCGAAAACGGGCGAAAGGCCGGTTGTCTCGATATCGAGGAATACGGATCGGGACGCGAACTCAGGAAAGAGCCTCCACGCCTCGCCTAACGCCGATAGGCGGGCGAAGAATCCAGCGTCTCGTCTCCGCAGAGCGTCGACGGACTCGGGGATGTACTGATCGAGGCGACGACGGAGAGCCCGACCGAGCGGGATGGGTGGCGTGAGGACGCCCGCTAGGTCCTCCCATGACGTTATCCCCGCCTGCCACAGTTCACGTTCGGTCCTCGGCCCGATGCCCGGGATGTGGATGAACGTTTGCTCCAGCATACCTCAACCGACCTTGCGAAAGGCTCCGAGATGGAGCGCCAGTTCGACCCTGTGCGGCCCCTTCTTTTCCGCGCGTTCGATGGTGGCCTCCGTCTCAGGCGGGAAATCCAAGGCGGCCAGTAGCGACATTTGTATGGGGGGTGTGATTGCGGGCGTTGACGCGTTTCCCGAGCCGCATTCGCGCGCGCCGACCGAATAGGTAGGACCGGGGGTGCCTCCAGAGCCCAACGACAGGCCCGCTATCACGACCTCTCTGCGCAGCAGGACCAAAGCCGCAAGGAGCATGTCGGCCGGGGGCAGTTTCTCGACGCCATTCTTCAGGCCTCGATTGAAATAGTATCGGCGCTGCTTCGGTATCCCTACCTCCGTGAGAATCCTTCCGTCGTGGCGGAGGAGGTCGGCCATCAAGTCCTTTAGCTGCTCTCTGACAGCCTCGTCAATCGTCATTTCCAATCGCCTTAGCACCTATGGTAACAGATTTATTACCATATTGACAATAGGTAATAAATTGATTACCAAACGGTCCGGCCTAAAAAGGCCCGGCAGACGCCAAGTACAACGATCCGCCGTTTGTGGTGGTGCGCGGCGAGCATCGCGACACGCAGGCCGACGCGGTCAGCCTGCTCGCCTTCGTGAAGGTGGAAGGCAAGCGGGACGCCTCGGTGCAGCGCTATAAGGGTCTGGGCGAAATGAACGCCGAACAGCTTGCCGAGACGACCATGAACCCCGAGAAGCGGACGCTGCTGCAGGTGCGCCTGGAGGACGCAGTGGAGAGCGAAGAGATTTTCTCTACGCTGATGGGCGAGGACGTGGAGAGCCGGCGGAAGTTCATTGAAGATAACGCGCTGGATGTGAAGAATCTGGACGTATAGGGCGACCGCTAGCTTTCGTTCTTTTTGTCCGTTCGCGATCCGAAGATGTACCCCAAGATGCTGGTGAATACGGGCAAAAGCACCTTCACAACGATTGAGTCGAACAACGTGGTGAACGGTTCCAGCGCGATTTGCTGCAAGGTCTTGTAGTTTTCCAGCATCGCCTTAACGGCGGCCGGATCCGCGCCAGGTTGGGGCACCGGGAGCGTGGGCGCGTAGAAGATCCATTTACCGACGAGCGCCAGGATCACGACCGCAGCGACGCCACCCACGCAGCCGGCCAGGATGAGGCCTGTGCGTTGTAGGAAAGTTCCCTCGGTGACCGGCTTATCCGCTCCTGCGGCCTTCAGGATATCGCTTGCGGAAACCCTCTGCTCGTCTGGCATTCTCTACGGAAGTACGATTTCCTTCCTCAGTTTATCGTCGTCGGTGATGACAATCTTCGCGTCCTTGTTGTCCCTCTGCTGCTTCTTTAGGTAGCTGTAGCTGGCCACCGCGCGACGAATGACATCGGCCTTCGTTGTGGCGTCCGTAGACCCTACGAGGTCGGAAAGCGTTTTGTCGAACTCCTTGTCAAAATCGATGGTGTACCTTGGCATACTTAAATCATACTGCATTTTTACTGCACAGCGCAAGACCCGTGGAAACCCTGGCAAGGACGCTTGCAGCAACCGGTTCAGCTATCCCGATTTTCCGAATGCTCCTTTGATCTCGAATTCTACGCGGCCGACGCTCTTCTTGAGGGTGTCCATGTTTTGATCGAGGCCGGTCAGGGCATCGAATAATGAAAGCTGGACCGGTTCGCGCTTTCGCCTTTTGATTCCTCCTTCCAATGTCGCTGACCGAGAACTCACACCACGAGGGCTGTCCCTGATGGTCTTCGACCCTGATCACCCAATCCCACTTCAGGAAGGCCATCAATATTACGTCGGATGCCGGGACCGAGCCGCTCAGTGGAGTCATTCAGTCGCCACGCCCTGCGCCGCTGTTCCAATCCGATGCCGATCACCGTTCCGAACCACAACCGTAAAACTGATCGGCTTCAGATCGGAATGCTGATCGCCATCCCTCGGAATCCGCAGCTTGCCGAAACGACCATGAACCCCGAGAAGCGCACGCTGCTGCAGGTGCGCCTGGAAGATGCGGTGGAGAGCGAAGAGATTTTCTCTACGCTGATGGGCGAGGACGTGGAGAGCCGGCGGAAGTTCATCGAAGATAACGCGCTGGATGTTAAGAATCTGGACGTGTAGCGAAACCCGCTCACCGGTC
>OCZU010001727.1_pt1 | contig 14176 bp, 14 predicted proteins | sample 1539001 | NCBI WGS metagenome assembly OCZU01 (sample SAMEA3539306, study PRJEB22396) | soil metagenome | biome: tundra; feature: field; material: soil | place: USA | collected 2010-05 | depth 0.15 m | reverse complement strand
TGCTGTGATCCGCCAGCTGGCCAGGGCAACCTGGAGAAGTATGACCAGGCGGGAGTGAGCCTGATCACGTCGGCGGATGATCCGTGACTGCGACAAAGTCGCCATTCCGATCGCTTTTCTAGACGTCCACCTGGCTCTTACCCGGTCCGCCGCTGTGCAAATGCCCGGAGTCTGAGCGGATTGCCTTGGCGGGCGCCACACGCGGACGTACGATCGCGCTCGAACGTCTTTTTCATCCGGGCGCGGGTAGCTGGTCATGGACATGTGGGCACAGGCGCCGAACATCGGCGTCTATGTCCACCCCAAGGCGCAGACGTACGACGACCAGCTCCTCGTCTGCGGGTCCGCCAACATGAACCGCCGGTCGACCCAGTGCGATGCCGAACTTGACTGCGGTGACCTCGATCCGCGTCCGCTCCAGATGCACCTCGCCAACCTGTTCGAATGCGTGACGAGAGTGGCGTGGGATAACTTCAGCGACGGATGGCTCGGCCGATACTGGATGGGCATAGCCACGATCGCCGGGCGGGCGCTGATCCCTGACCCGTTCTTCGCGGCGACTGTCCGCGACCCAATGACCCCAACGGCGTGCCGATGCCGTACACGCCTGAGTATCCCGACTGGCTGTTCGAGCCCACGTCGATCGGGACTCCGGTCGAGTCGAGCACGTGCCAGTTTCCTGACTGCATCGGCGATCCGAAGGCGCCAGGCCGCCTCGACGAGGTCACGTTCTTGCTTGAGCGCTGCTACAAGGGCGACGACTGGCCCTCGCGGAAGGCGTCGACCAGCCTCTTCAGCGAGGATGACCGTGACCAGCGGGATTCCGTCAAGATCCCCAAGTTTCTGTAGCAAGCGCACGGGGTAGCCACCGTCGCGGCCAGATCCGGATAGCTATCCGGCCTCGACGGCGGGCGTCCTGGCCTCGAGCAGCTCGCCGCCGAGCCGGGGTCAGCGTGTGCCTGACCGCGCTGCCGTGCCGGTGAGTGCTGATCAGGCCAGCATTGCGCAGCACCGTGGCGTGCTGGCTTGCCGCGGCAAGCCAGACTCCGACCCGGCGCGCGAGCTCGGTGGTGGTGCAACCGTCCGCGATGCTGCTCAGCGTGGCGGCCCTGGTCCGGCCGACCAGCGCGGCGAGGGCCCCGCTGCCGGGCCAGCCGGGCCAGCCGCGGCGCCGGCTTACTATGCTCACGGACTGCCCGCCCGCAGTGAAGGGACGATCGAGCATGGCCATAGCGCAGCGGAGCCGGCTTAGCGGGACCGAGGTAGCCGAGCGGGCCTTCCCGCGGGTGTATGCCAGGAGCCGGCGGTTCGCGCTAGGGATTCCATCGGCGTTCACTGTCGCCCCTGACGGACAGCGGGTTGTCTTTCTGCGGACCCGCAGCGGTACCGACCCGGCCTCGTGCCTGCGGCAGCTCGACGTCGGCTCGGGCCGGGAGAGCCTGCTGGCCGATCCCGCGGTGCCGCTGGGGTTGGAGCCGGGTAATGCTCTTCCGCAGGAACTGCTCCGGCAGCTCTCCAGGGCGCCAGCGTGGGGGATCACCAGCTACTCGACTGACCATGCGGTCCGGCGCGCGTGCTTCGCGGTGTCCGGCCGCCGGTGGGTGGCAGGCCTGGACGACGCTGCTGGCCTGGACGACGCCACTGGACTGGCCCAAGCAGCGCGACCAGCGGGCTGGCGAGTCCGCGAGGTCGCCGTGCCGGCCCCGCCAGCGCCCCGTGCCTGGACCCGGCGGGCACCCAGCTGGCGTACGTATCGGCGGGTTCAGCCCGGATCGTCAGCCTGGCGGATGGACGTGATCGCGAGCTCATCGGCCCGGACGGTCCCGACGTGACCTTCGGCCAGCCTGATCGCTTCACGCTGTTGCAGAACCAGGGGCTGTGGTGGGCGCCTGACGGATCGCGGCTGCTGATCAGCCGGGTCGATACCAGCCAGGTGCAGCAGTACTGGATCAGTGACCAGGCCGATCCGGGAGCCAGGCCGGTTCAGGTGCGATACCCCCGGGTCGGGACGCCGAATGCTGAGGTGTCCCTGTGGCTGGTCGGTCTGGACGGCAGCCGGGTCGTCGTCCAGACCGATCAGGGCGAGTTTGAGTACCTGACGGCGGTGACCTGGGACGGCCACGGGCCGCTGATCGCCGTGCAGAGCCGGGACCAGCGCCGGTTGGAAGTCCGCGCCGTGGATCCCGGCACCGGCCAGGCGTCCGTGCGGGTCCATGCCGGACGCCGGGCCGCAGGGACTACGGTCATCGTCCGGCAGGCCCTCGGCCAGCCCGGCACCACGGTCATCGTCCGGCGCGCTGGCTCACCAGATCGTTCCATCGCGAGTAAGGCCGAACCGCCCGGCCTCGATCTCCGGATCGAGCTGATCCGGGTCGGCGAACGCGAGATCCGCAGCGCCCTGCTGCTGCCGTCCTGGCACGAATCCGGCGCGCCGCCCCTGCCGGTACTCATCGACTCCTACGGCGGCGCCGCGCAGCGCGTCTTCCTGGCCCAGACCGCGCCATTCCTGGTCTCCCAGTGGTTCGCCGAGCAAGGCTTCGCCGTCATCGTCGCCGACGGCCGCGGGACCCCCGGCCGCGATCCGGCCTGGGAACGAGCAACCCGCGGTGACATAGCCACGCCGGTGCTCGAAGATCAGATCGCCGCGCTGCAGGCAATTGCCGCCACTCACCCGGGAGTGCTCGACCTGCGCCAGGTAGTGATCCGCCGCTGGTCCCGTGACCGATCAGCGGCTCTACAACGCTCACTTCAAGGAACGTTACCTCGGCCATCCTGACTCCGAGCCGGGAAACTACGATCACTGCTCGCTGCTGAACGATGCCCCGAATCTGCGACGCCCGCTGTTGCTCATTCACGGCCTGGCCGACGACAATGTGGTGCCCGCCCACACGCTGAGGCTTTCCGATGCGCTGCTGCGAGCCGGGCGACCTCACGAGGTACTTCTCCTGCCTGGCATCACCCATACTCCGCTTCAGGAAACCATCGCCGAGCAGCTTCTGCTCCGTCAGCTCGACTTCCTCACCAAAGCGCTCACCGGGTCGGTTCACCCAGCCGCCGCGAGTGTTACATGATCTCGTTCTGCCGGGTGGTCGGGCGGTGACCTCGCCGCTCACCCGGCCGATGCCACCGTCTCAGTCGTGGCAGCCGCCACATACGCCACTTCCGCGAATTACTGACCCACAGAACGATCGAAAATGGTCCAATGTGGTCTTGACGGAACCGTGGCCTTTGTGCCTAAACTATGAGCCAGCTACCCGCAAGTGTGACGCGGATGTTAATGATCACATGAGCGGTTGAAGACTCGGCGTGTAGGAGGTTGGTCATGATTGCACATGTGACCGTTGACCCGGCCAGGCTGTTACAGTTCGGAGACCCGCAAGGCAGCGTGTTCTGCCTGGTTACCAATCATGGTCTCGAAGACAGCATCACCGTCGTGCGGGACGGTAGGTACGAAGACTACGTCACCGCGCTGCTGGAGCCGGGCGAGCACTTCGAGGATATCCTGGAGAAGCGAATCCCTGCGCCGGCGCATATTCTTGCGATCTCGCCGAATGCCTTCTTCGAGTCACCGTCTCCGGAAGCGCTCGGGCCCAGCCGCAAGCTGATGGGCATGGCATGTAATTCAACCCCGACTTCCCTAGACGTAATTCGGCACTTCATGGGTGCCATTGAGAAGACCTCCCCGGCCGAGCAGGATCGTTTCTCAGATACTTTCTTCGAGCTGCTTGAGGCGGCCGAGTACCTGGTCTATGTAGATGAGAAGCGGGGCACGCGGGCGACGCTGCAGCATCTCGACGAGCACCTTGTATGGAACCAGCAGGCCGGCTCGGTTGACTGGGGCGAGCAGCAGATAATGCCGTCCGGCGAGATCAGTGTCCTGCCCATCGAGATCACGGAATTCGACGAGAACCTGCGCTTGCCGCTGGACGGCGACATCACGATCCGTGGATATCCGATCCTGCACAGCGGTACGCCGTCGTTCAGCCGCAACGACCAGGCGCGCATCCATGGGCAGCTCACAGCACTGCACGGGCACGCGATCGTAGCGCGGGTCGAGGGCGGCATGATCGTTAACCTGCGCGCCGCGACGCCTGAGGCTGAGCCAGCGGTGGCAATGCTCTCGACTATGTTCGAGGTCGATTCTCGCTACCGGATCGTGTGGGAGATGGGGCACGCGCTCAACACGAGCCTCAATCTGCTGCCGGGCAATCACGCCATGAATGAGGTCTACGGCGCGACCGACGGCTGCCTGCACTGGGGGCTCGGCCTTACCCCGTACACACAATATCACCTCGATATCATATCACCTGATACGACTGTATATACCGATACTGGAGATCTTGTACTCGGAATCCCCGGCGGGTACGCCACAGATCGGGTGACGCCACTAACGTAGCCATCTTCCGCGCAGGAATTCCCCCATGCATCGGAAGGAGGTGACAGTCGTGAAGAAGATCAAGGTTCGCAAGAACAGCAACTACCTAGGCACGCTGCTGGGCTGAGTTCGCAGGCAGGTGGGTCAATCTCAAGGCCCACCTGCCAACTCACCGGCTGCCCAGGGGAATCGTCCCGGCGAGAAATGAAATCGAGATGACCAGAACGCTTGTGGTGACACCCGGCGCACAGCGGCAGTTCCCTGCGCCGTCCGGGACTTTCTGCGTGGTTACCACCGCTGAGCTGGCTGATGACATCGTGATTGACGATGGCCACGCATACGACAAAGTCATGGTCATGCCGATCGGATCGGGTGACGAGCTGACCACCGTGCTGCAGGCCGGCCTCCCGGACCGGGCCGATGTCCTCGTGGTCTGCCCCGGGTTGTTCGTTACCTCCCCAAGCGCGGCGGCCATCGGCGATGAGCGCCGGGTCGCGATCATGCCCTGCGGATCCACGCCCACGACGCGGGAAAACATCCGCTACTTCCTCGACGTCATCGAGCGTACCGACCCAGCCGCTCAGGCGGACCGCGCCGAGCGGTTCTTCTCGGCCGTGTCCGACGCGAAGGAGCTGCTGCTCGTCGACGTCGAGCGCGGAACGACGTGCCGGTTCGACCCTGGGGATGACGACGACTGGAACCAGCAGGCAGGCCCACTGGCGTGGGGCGAGCAGCAGATCGCTCCGGCAGGTGAGCTGAGCGTGCTGCCGACCGAGATCACGCAGTTTGATTCCGCCCGCGCGCTCGCCCTGTCCGGCGCGCTGACGCTGCGCGGCTGGCCGATCGTGCACGCGGGCTATGAGATGGCGCTGGCGGACGAGCAGGCCGAGCTATACGACAAGCTGGTTCCGCTGCACCGGAATCCGGTGATCGTGGACATCGAAGCCGGCGTGATCGTCGCGTGCCGTCCTGGCGCGGACACAGCTAAGGCCGCGGCGGCCGCGGCGGTGCTGGACAATCTCCTCACCAGGGATCCGCGTTACCGGACGGTATGGGAGCTCGGGTTCGGGATCAATACCGCGATGAGCGTGGTGCCCGGCAACTGTGGCCTTAACGAGCCATACGGCGGCACCGATGGCGTCATACACATCGGTCTCGGGCTAACCCCTTTCACGCGTTTCGCACTGACTTTTCTTTGCCCAGACTCCGCACTCACCGACCAGACGGGCACTTCTCTGATCGGGCAGCAGCTGGGTTCCGCACCCGCACGCCGGCGCATCAAGCGCACCTACGAAGCGAGCTGCGGCTGTCATTGATGACGTATCCAAGGCCGGAGTGAGACCGGAGGTAGCAGGACAGATGACAACGCAAGGGTTCATGACCACCAAGCCGGAGATGCGCGAGTTCACGACGAGAAACCATGAGCTGCGCGCCAGTATTGATGCATACCTGGACACGTGCATCAAGGACTTCTACAAGAACGTTCCGTTCGCACGCCACCAGCTTGATTCGAGCGACATCAACCTCGACTACTACAAGCGCCACAACATTGAGACGATCCTGCGCTTGCGCCGCAAGCGCACGGTAGACGCTCTCGCGATAGGCTACTTCACCAAGGTCGATCCGGTGGCCGCTAAGGCATGGGCGCATTACACCGACGACGAGATGCTGCACGATGTGCTCTTTGCCGCAGACCTGAAGAAAGTCGGCGTGCTGGACGAGGAAATCTACTCGACCGAGCCATTCCTCTCAACCAAGCTGCTCACCGGTTACCTGCAGTACGGGCTGGAATATGAGGGCACGCCGCTCGCTCTGATCGCCAGCGTCTACTTCGTGGAGTACACCACTACCCGCACCCAGCCGGACTGGCTGGACAACCTGGAGAAGTCGCTGGGCAAGGAGAAGGTCAGGGGCCAGCGGGCGCACGTCGGCACGGACCTGACTGACCAGCACGACGACTTCGTCTGGGGGGTGCTGGAATCCCTGATCAAGGAACCCGCCGACGAGCAGAAGCTGATGCGGCATATCGGCGACGTCTACCGCCTCTGGCAGATGTATTTCACCGAGCTGTACCAGGCAACAGCCGGCAGCGACGAGCCACTCCGGCTTCCCTCGCCAGTTCCCGCGCCGGCTTGAGCGCGTCGTTAGCAGGGCAAGGCTAAGGGTGCCTCGCGAGGGGCGCCCCCGAGCCGGCCGGGGGCGCGCAGATGGCCGCTGAAGACGTTGCCGTGGCCGGGATCACTAACTTCCTGCCCGAGGAGATGACCCCGGCCACGCAGGAGTGGCTGATAAACGGCCTGATCAAGGCGCTGCCCATGCTGCGGATGGCGGCGCTATTCGCCCAGCGCACGGACATGTTCACCGAAGCCGACCTGGTCACAGCCGCCGTCGCAGCGGACGGCAGCGCGGCAGGCGCGCTGTCCTCGCGCTGGCTGAAGCTATCGCAGGATGATATCTTTCTTCATATATTGACGCAGTTCGTCGGCGAGGATCATCAGGGCGGCACGATGTTTGGAGGCTGCTGGGCGGCCCACCTCTCCGCCCTCGCGGCGACGGAGCGGGGGATGCCGAGCCTCTTCGTCCTCAAAACGTATAATCCGATCGTCTTCTGCGCGATGCGCGCTTTCACCGCTATCCCTGACGTATGGATGTATCCAGATCTCCGGGCAGGGACGCCAGAGCCGACCGCGGCCAGGCTCGCGGCTGAGGTTGCCGGGGCCGTATCGCCAGGGCTCTTCTTCTCCGCCGAGACCGGGGTCATCCGGGGCGCGGGCGTCCCGGCCGACCTCTACCCGGCGCTCCCGATCTCATCCGACCTCGCGGTGAACGAGTACTTCACCGCTGTGACGCGGCCGGGAGATCGGGTGCTGTGCCTGCTGGCGGCGCCTACTGTCGCCACCCGGCGGGCGATCCTCGCCGCCTTCGGGATCACGCCGGCCCTGGGCGGTGACCGTGGCTGAGCCGCGCCGGTTTGCGGACTGCTACCTCGATGCGCGGGAGCGCTTCCGCCGGGCCGCAGCGGACCGCGGGGCGCGGCTGACGGAGTTCGCGAATGACGAGTGCCGCGGACCGGCGGGCGAACGGTTGTTCACTGACGTCGCGTGCGTCACCCCCGCCGCCGCGAACCGGGCGCTCGTCCTGGTCAGCGGGGTTCACGGGATCGAGGGATTCGCCGGATCGGCCGCGCAGGTGCAGTTCCTCGATGACCACTGGACAGACCTCCCGTCCCGGACCGCTGTCGTTCTCGTGCACGCGCTCAACCCGTTCGGGTTTGCACACCAGCGCCGGGTCAACGAGGACAATGTGGACATCAACCGCAACTTCGTCGATCACGCATGCCCCCCCGACAATACCGACTACGAGGCCGTGCATGCCGCTGTGCTACCGCCGGACTGGGCGGGGCCGGGCCGCCGCGCCGCGGACGCGGCGCTGCAGAAGGTTGCGATAGAGCGCGGTCAGCGATACCTGCAGGCGGCTATCACCCGTGGTCAGTACCGTCACCCGGACGGCCTGTTCTATGGCGGCTCGGCGCCCGTCTGGTCGAACCGATTGTGGCGCGACGTCATACGCGAGTACATCACCGGCTTCGCGCGGGTCGCGTATATCGACCTGCACACCGGCCTGGGCGAGCGCGGGCGCGGGGAGCCGATCTTCCGCGGTGGCCGCGATCACGGTGCGCTGGATCGCGCCCACGCCTGGTACGGCGATGCGCTGACGCAGTCCGAGGACGGCACGTCGAGTTCGACCCCGATCGGCGGGAACACGGCCAGCGCGCTGGCCGACGAGCTGCCGCCGGAGACCGAACTCACTGCGATTACGCTGGAGTTCGGCACCGAACCTGGCGTCGTGGTGCTGACCGCGCTTCGTGCGGACAACTGGCTGTACCAGCGCGGACACCCGCAGGGACCGGACGCCGAGCGGGTCAGGCGCCTGATGAGCGCGGCCTTTCACGCCGATGACCGCACCTGGGAAAGTGCCGTGCTGGCGGAATCCCGGCGCTATATCGCGGCCGCTTGCACTGGTCTGGGCCAGCTGGCTGGAGCGGAACCTGGTCCCACCTAGGGAGGCATCCGGTGATCCTCGTCGTGCACACCACGAACCTGAGCCGACGCCCGCATCTGCGCACGGCGCGGTCGTATGTGCCGCGCCTGGCCCTGCTGCAGGACGGGCCCACCTGGGAGCGGACGTTCGCCGACCGGGTAGCTGACGTCGGCACGCACGATCTGGACGCCTGCGTGAGCGCGGCGCAGCGGCTGCACCAGGATGAGCCGATCGAAGGTGTCGTAGCGTTCGTGGAGCACAGCGTGCTGGCCGCGGCAACGATCGCCGCGCAGCTGGGGCTGCCGGGCCCAGGCGTGGAGACGGCGACGCTGGCCAGGGACAAGTACCTGATGCGCTGCGCGATGGATGCGGCGGGCATCCCGTGTGCCAGGTACGCGCTGGCGAGCACGGCGCAAGAAGCGCTGGACATTGCCGTGGCCTTCGGATACCCGGTCATCCTCAAGCCGATCATCGGCGGTGGCAGCCAGTACGTGCGCCGGGTAGACACCCCGGCTGAGGTCATCGCCCACTTCGCCGGGATCCAGGAGGGCGCCTGGGACACCTATGACTACGACCCGATGTGCGCTCCGTCCAGGGCTTCCTATCACGACGCGATTCTGGTCGAGTCCTACATCCCTGGCGGTGAGGCGAGCGTCGAATCACTGATCGTGGACGGCGAGACGGAGATTCTCGCCGTCCACGACAAGCCGATGCCCATGACCGGCCCGTTCTTTGACGAGATTTACTACTCGACGCCGTCGCGTCTGGCTCCGCACGTCGTTACGCGATTGCATGAGCTGACCAGGCGCATGCACGAGGCCATCGGCCTGCGGGTCGGCGCGACGCATGCCGAGTTCAGGATCCCCCCGGACGGCGACCCGGTCGCCCTGGAGGTCGCGGCCAGAATTGGCGGCGGGGCCATCTACCGCTCCGTGCTGCACAGCGTGGGCGTGGACATGGTCGAGGCAGTCATCGATCTGGCTCGTGGCCGTCGTCCCCGGCTCTCGCGGCACGAGCCGCGACCGACGGGTGAGTTCTCCCTGATCGCGACGGACGAAGGCATCCTGGACGGACTAGACGGCCTGGACGAGGCGAGGGCTGACCCGCACGTGCTGGAGATCGCTATCTACAACCAGCTGGGGACCGAGATCCACACGCCGCCGCGGGCGTATCAGGCGCATGGCCATATCCTCGCCACCGCCGGCACCATGCAGGAACTCGATAACGTCACCCAGCGACTGGCTGACCGGATCAGGTTCCTGGTGCGTCCGGTCCCGCCGAAGGATCCGTCGCTGGCGCACTGACGTCGGCGCGAACCTGCGTGCGGAACTCGATGACGTCGGCCAGTCTCTGGCGGACGGACCATACGAGAAGGCCGGTCACCAAGCCGATCAGCGCGAAGAGTGCCCAGTAGAACGTCAGGAGATCGTGCCTTGCGGCGACGCCGAACGCCGCTCCGGTCAGGCTGCCCACAACGCCGCCGATAGCCCATGCCATGGCGGAGAAGCCGAGATAGGTGCCGGTACTGCCAGGTGGCGCGAGCGCCGCGACGATCACGTCGACCACCGCCATGAACAGCGCTTCACCGAGCGAGACCACAATAATCGCCAGGGCTATCGGCGCTAGGCCACTGAAGGAGCACAGCAGCCAGCCAGCACCGAGCACCACCGCGGAAACCGCGAGAACGTCGAGTCGCTGGATCGGGCTGCGCCGCACTACCCAGCGGCCAAGGAACCATACTGCGACCATCACCACCAGGGCGTTGGCCGCGTTGAGCGGGCCAAGCATGGCCGCGGGGAGCCGCTGGTGCTCAACCGCCAGCGGCAGCGCCACATAGTACTGAGCGTCGAAGAACCAGCAGCCCACGGTCAGGCCGCAGTAGATGAGCAGGGTCCGATCGCGCAGCGCTCCCGCGAGCGCGCCGGCCCGAGCAGGCGGAGACGCTGCCGCCGGCTGGGCGGCGACCGCTCGGCCGCGCAGGACTGCCCGGGCCAGGATCGCCAGCGTGAAATGCAGTGCCGCCGCCGTGGCGAACGCAACCCAGACCAGATGCTGTTCGAGGAGCACGGCACCCAGCAGGGGACCGATCAGGGCGGCGGCATTGACCATCGTGTAGTAGCGGCTGAACGTGATGGCAGGGTCTTGCCCGGGATCGTTGGCGAGCAGGCTCCGCGAGCCCATATTCGTGAGCGATCCGGCCGCCCCGAGCAGGCTGACCGCAGCCAGCCATAACCAGAACGAGGTGGCCGCGGCGAAGCCGAGGTAGGCCGCTGCTTCGCCAAGCAGCCCGATCACGAGTGCGTGCCTGGCACCGAAGCGATCGCTCACCGCGCCAGCCGGAATCCCGAGTCCGCGGCGGGTGAAGTTGAGCACCGCGAACAGCAGGGCCGCCTCCGCCACGCTCATCCCGACATCAACCGTGAGGTATATGGTGAGAAATGGTACAACTAAGTAAAAACCGATACTGGTCATGAAACGTCCGCTGACCACGACAAAGGTCGGCCCTCGATCCCGGGTTAGCGTGGTCGCACTCACGATGCCTCCGCGGCGGAGATTGGGTAAAGTGCTATTATGGCAGATGATCGTGTTACGTCCGGGACTGCCGTCACGTGCGGGATGACCGATGTGCCGCATCTCGTCCTGGTGGGCGCGCGCACCGAAGTCGTGGGTAAGCTGGTCGGATTGCCATTGGCGCTGACCGTGATTCAGCCGCCCGGTCCAAGCACCGCGCTTGAACAGCTGGTAGCCCTGCGGGTGATTTCGCTTGACTTCACCGATGTACCATCGCTGGTCGAATGTGTAAGCGATATTCACCGGTCACGTCGGATTGACGCGATTCTCTCGCTGACCGAGCCAGGCCTGTACCCAGCCAGTGTGGCGGCCCAGGCGGTGGGTGCCCGCGCGAACCCGCCCGAGGCCGTCGCCGTCACCGTGGACAAGTCATCCATGCGCAAGCGGCTGGCCGAGAAGGGCCTCGACACAACGGCCTACCAGGTATGCCACCAGCTCGACGAGGCGGTCCGGTTCGCCGGGAAATGCGCGGCAGGCGTAATCGTAAAGCCGCTCAACGGCTCGGGCAGCTCAGGAGTCGCGCTTGCCAGGCATCCGGCTGACGTTCCAGCCGCCTGGGCGTGGTGTGTCGCGGCCGCGGCCGACGGGACGGTCCTCGCGGAGGAGTACCTGCGGGGGCGGGAGTTCAGCGCCGAAACCGTGACGGCCGGCGGAGAGCATCGGCTGCTCGCGATCACTGCGAAGCACACGACCGGACCGCCGCATTTCATTGAGACCGGCCATGACATCCCGGCCCAGCTGGCCGGTCACGAGGTGAGCGCCATCAGCGGCGCTGTCGTCGCCGCGCTGGATGCGGTCGGCCATACGTGGGGGCCCTGCCATACCGAGCTGATGGTCAGCGAACGACGGGTGAGCATCGTCGAGATCAACACCCGGGTCGGCGGAGACAGGATCTGGGAGATGGTCGAGCTCGCCACCGGTACCGATCTCGTGGCCGCGTCGGCGTGTGCCCTCGCGCTCGGCGCACTGCCGCCCGCCGGCGCTAGCCGCACGGCCGGAGCCTCCGTCCGGTTCCTGACCCCACCACCCGGGCGAGTCCGCGCTGTTCAGGGCCTTGACAGCGCCCTTTCCGTGTCCGGCGTCGTCCGAATAGGGGACTTGCCCCGCGCAGGGCAGGTGATCCAGCCGCTCGCCAGCTCTGAACACCGGGCCGGCTACGTGCTCGCGGTCGGTATGGACGCTGAGTCCTCGATCCGCTCAGCAGAGGAGGCGATCGGGCGGATCGTAATTCGGACGCAGGCTTGATCAGGCCGGCGCCCGCCGATCAGGAGCCGTCGATCGGGCCGCCCTGATAGCGCTGGTCGATGTCGGTCCATCCGCCATCAACGTAGAGCTGGGCACCGTTGACGAAGCTCGCCTCGTCGGACGCGAGGAACACCGCCGGTGCCGCGATCTCTGCTGGCTGGCCCCAGCGCTTCGCCGCCACCCTGCTCGCATACGCGTCCTGCCAGCCCGCGTCATTGCGGATCGGGACAGTCAGCTCGGTCTCGATGGGACCGGGCGCGATGGCGTTGACCCGCACACCGTATGGACCTAGCTCGGCCGCGAGAACCCTGACCATCGCCGCGAGGGCGGCCTTCGTGCCGGCATAAATGACCTGCCCGGGCTCGACCACCCGGCTGCTGATCGATGAGATAACGATGATGCTCCCGGAGCGCTGCTCGTACATGATGCGGCCGACGGCCCGCAGCACGTTGAAGCTGCCCCGCAGGTTGACGTCGGTCACCGCATCGTAATCGGCGTCGGTGTAGCGGAGCATCGGCTTGCGGATGTTGATCCCCGGGGTGCATGCCGCTATGTCCAGGCGGCCGCGGGCCGATACCAGCTCGCCCATCGCCGCGTCGACGGCCCTGGAGTCGCGGACATCCAGCGCCGCAGCCGACGCTTTGCCGCCAAGTGCCTCGATTGACTGTGCGGTGGCATGGCAGCCCGCCTCGTTAATATCGAGGCAATCAACGGAGGCACCCTGTTCTGCGTAAGCGATGGCGATTGCCCGCCCGATGCCAGAAGCAGCGCCTGCGACCACGGCGACTTTGCCGGTCAGATCAAACATACGCAGTATCCTTGTCCGCCGTTGTCCAGGTCCGCTATAGGCGCGGTTCCGGCCGCATCAATCAGCGCACCACCATAGCTATCAGGATAGTCCAATAATGGCAGACATGGCATAGCTCAAGCCAGCCGGGCGCAGCGCGCTGGGTGCGCGGCGACCATGGCTGCGGCGAGGCCGGAGCGGCGGGCAGACGCTCTGCCTGCCCGCCGCTGGCCGCCGAGCCGGTCGGTCAGAGCCGGCAGGTCACGTCGCTGCACGCGCAGCACGCGAGGCCGCCGACGATGTCTTCCAGTTCGGCATCGCTGACCTCGGCCTGGCCGCGCGTGCTGCTCGGCTTGGCTGTGGTTGCGATGGTGAACTTGGCCATCTGTTCACCTCCTTTCGCCGGTGTCGCCGGGTGTGGGACCGCTGCGGCCGACAGCGCGGGCTGACGTACCAGTGCCCGTGCGATGGCCAGGCGCTGGCGCTGGCCGCCGGACAAGCCGCCGCCGCGCTCGGCGAGATGGGTGCGGTAACCCTGCGGCAGCGCGGCGATATCGGCATCCAGCGCTGCCAGCCGTGCCGCGTGCGCGATGTCGGCTGGCGTGATGGCCGGATCGTGGAAGGCAATGTTGTCGCCGATAGTTCCGGCGAAGATGAACGGGTCCTTCCCCTGACCCCAGGCAGAAGCAGCGCCGCAGCCAGCACCACAGCGAAATAACACTGGACCCAAACGAGACCGAGCACTCAGGCAGACCGGATCCACTCAGCGAGAAAGGCCCGACCAGCCAGGACACCAGCTCACTGCACAAACAACACAAGATCACCCGACCTTGCAGACGCCCTGACGGCCTGAACCAGCTCGTGCACGCTCCGCTGATCGGCGGTAGCGTCGACATCGTCTGGGCGGTTAACGCAGTCTGCTGGCTGGTCCTCTTCGCTGGCGGCGCGATCTGGCGGTTCAGGAAAGACACGGCCAGAGTCTGATCGGAGCGCACCCGTTGACCGAATCCGTGATCGACTTCGACGCTGGTTCGCCGGTCGCCGGTGACATCGAGGTGCGCTGGATCCACGGCGCGCCCCGCGGCCGGCCAGCGATCCGCCGATCCAGGTGCATGGTTATGACCCGCACACGTTCGTGCTCCGGCAGAGCAAGACGA
>OCZU010001725.1_pt1 | contig 14179 bp, 13 predicted proteins | sample 1539001 | NCBI WGS metagenome assembly OCZU01 (sample SAMEA3539306, study PRJEB22396) | soil metagenome | biome: tundra; feature: field; material: soil | place: USA | collected 2010-05 | depth 0.15 m | reverse complement strand
GCCGGCATCGCCGAGCGGGTCGCGTCCTGCGGCGGCAGCCTGACCGTCGGCCCCGGCCGGGCGGGCGGGTTCGCGGTCACGGCCAGGCTGCCGGCGCCATGACCGGCGCTGGCCCGGTCCGGGTGCTCGTCGCCGATGACCAGGAGCTGGTCCGCACCGGATTCTGCGTGATCCTCGAGGCAGCGGACGGGATCAGCGTGGTGGCCGAGGCGGCCAACGGGGCGCAGGCCGTCCTGGCCGCCGCCGACCACCAGCCCGACGTAATCCTTATGGACGTGCGGATGCCGGAAATGGACGGCATCGAGGCCACCAGGCAGATCACCGGCGGAGACCGGGCCGCCCGGCCCAGGGTGGTCATGCTGACCACCTTCGACCTCGACGAGTATGTTTACGAGGCGCTGCGGGCCGGGGCGAGCGGATTCCTGCTCAAGGACGCGCCGCGGCACGACCTGATCGCGGCGGTCAGGATCGCCGCCGCGGGTGACGCGCTGCTCGCGCCGTCGGTGACGATGCGGCTGATCGACGCGTTCGCTCGCAGGCCGGCGCAAACGCTGCCAGCGCCATCCCGGCTGGCCTCGCTGACCAGCAGGGAGCGCGACATCCTGCTGCGGCTCGCCCGCGGCCTGACCAACGCGGAGATAGCCGCCGACCTGGTGATCAGCGAGGCGACCGTGAAGTCCCACGTCGGGAACCTGCTGGCCAAGCTCGGGCTGCGGGACCGGGTGCAGGCGGTGATCCTGGCCTACGAGACCGGCACCGTGCGCCCGGGTGAGCCGGACGCGGCCGACTAACCCACGGCCCTTCGTGTGGACAAAAACTGCGGAGGAGATCCTGAACCCCCTAGCAGAATATAGGTTTTCGATCATCGTCAAGCCGACCCAGCCGGGTACCGAGGATTCGGATCTTGACGGCGCAGCTGCCCCAAAGAGGTCCATCCCTACCAGCCGGGCTCGAGTGCCTTCAGATCTGCTCGCCGGAACTCCGGTTTGACGTGGGCAGGACGCTGTGGTCTGGTTCTGTCGTTCATTCCTGCCGAGCGCCCGCCACCCGATGCCGTGCATCCGCACTGATGCCGCGGCGGTCTTGGCTTGCCCTCGGGCTACTGCTCGGCTCCGCTCTCGACGCCGCCCTCGGCGATCCTCGCCATGCGCATCCGGTGGCGGCTTTCGGTAAGGCGGCGGCCCGCGTCGAGGACCGGATCTGGGCGGACTCGCGGACGCGCGGCGCGATGTTCACCGCGGCATGCGCGGGTTCGGTGACCTCTGCTGGCTTTGCCGTGCAGCGGCTGAGTACACGCAGCTCAGCGGGTCGGCGCACGCCGGTGGCCCACGTGGCCGCGGTGGTGGGTGCGGCCCTGGCGACCTGGACAGTGCTCGGTGGCGCCAGCCTCGCGGCTGAGGCGTCCCACATGGCAATGGCTATCGAGGCGGGTGACCTGGACAGTGCGCGTCGGCGACTGCCCGCGCTGTGCGGGCGGGATCCCCAGGGCCTTGGCGTGGCGGAACTGGCCCGAGCGACGGTTGAATCGCTGGCCGAGAACACGTCCGATGCCGTGGTAGCACCGCTGTTCTGGGGAGCCGCTTGCGGCCTGCCCGGCCTGCTCGGATACCGCGCGGTGAACACCCTGGACGCCATGGTCGGGCACCACAGCCCACGCTACGAGCGGTTCGGCTGGGCTGCAGCCCGGTTGGACGACGCCGCTAACTTGTTGCCAGCCCGGGTGACCGGCCTGCTGGCGGTGGCGCTGGCGCCTGCCGTCGGCGGCAACGCTCGCCACGCCCTGCACACCATGCGCCGCGACGGCGCAGCCCACCCAAGTCCGAACGGTGGGCGCTGCGAAGCGGCATTCGCCGGAGCGCTCGATGTGCGGCTCGGCGGTGTCAACACCTACCAGGGCCGGGTCGAGCGGCGTGGAACGCTCGGCGACGGCGAGCCGCCGACCGCTGCGGATATCGTCCGTGCCATCCGGCTCTCCCGGCTCGTCAGCGCCGCCGCGACGATGTTGGCGGCCGTCATGGCCTGCGCGCGATGGGCACGGCTGCCGTAAGCGGGCCTAGCGCTGACTCGGGCCCAGCGCTGACTATCGCGCAACCGGCGCCCGGGTGCTGCACGCTGTCGGGACGTTCGACGGCGCGGGAGGGTCAGGTAGGAAAGGGTAGAGGCATGGCGACGCTCGGACCCGAGGGCGGGAAGACATCAAGCGCAGCCGAGGCCACGCTGACGGCCGAGGCCACCAGGTCAGCCGAGGGGGAGGCGCACCGCGTGCTGGTCCTCGGCGGCGCGCGGTCGGGCAAGTCATTCACCGCGGAAGGACTGCTGGCCGAGTATGCGCGGGTCCAGTATGTGGCGACCGGCGCGGTCCCGGAGGCAAGTGACGTCGAGTGGGCCGCCCGGGTACGCGCGCACCAAGAGCGACGCCCGCCGGGCTGGCAGACGCTCGAGACGCTCGATGTCGAGGGCGTGCTCAGCGGACCGGGCCCGGTCCCGGTCCTTATCGAATGCCTGTCCACCTGGCTGGCCCGGATGATGGAGGACTGCGGCATCTGGAAGGGCCTACCTGGCGCCGATCAGGCACTGGCGGCCCGCCTGGACACGCTGGTTCAAGCGTGGCAGACCACGCGTCGGCACGCCCTGGCGGTCAGCAACGAGGTCGGCTCCGGGGTGGTACCCGGCACTGTCTCGGGGCGGCGCTATCGGGATGAACTCGGGCGGCTCAATGCCCGCATCGCCGCCAACAGCGAAGATGTATGGCTCTGCACCGCCGGCATCGCGCAGCGGCTGAGATGACAGACGGACAGCCCAGACACGGACAGCCCAGACACGGACAGCCCAGACACGGACAGCCCAGATACGGACAGCCCAGATACGGATGAGGCAGCAGCGGACAGGGCAGGGACCGATAGCCCAGACACGGATGAGGCAGCCACGAACGAGGCAGAGACGAACGAGGCAGAGACGACTGCCAACGCCAGGGTGAGGGTACCCGGGCCGTGGCGGGTCGCACTGAGCCTGTTCACTGTGATTCCGGCTGGCGTCCCCGGCGCGATCCGGCGAGACGCGGCCGCCCGGGCGCTGCCGCGGCTGCCCGCAGTGGGCGCGCTGGTCGCGGTGATCGCCGCTGGGGCGATGCTCGCCGTGCAGGCTGGCGGCCAGGCCGAAGGCCGGCGGCTGCTGGCGGCGACACTCGCGGTCGCGGTTCTCGGCCTACTCACCGGCGGCCTGCACCTGGATGGGCTGGCCGACACCGCAGATGGGCTCGGCAGCCACCGTCCCCGCCGCGAGGCGCTGGCTATCATGCGCCGGCCCGACATCGGCCCAATGGGAGTGGCAGCGCTCCTGCTCGTCCTCTTGGTGCAGATCACCGCTCTCGCCGCCATCCCGCCGGGAGGGCTCAGCGCGGCGGCCCTGATCCTTGCGGCCGTCACCGGCCGGGTCGCCGTTGTACTGGGCACCGGGCCCGGTTCACCCAGCGCCCGTCCGGGCGGATTTGGCGCGCTGATCACCGATACGACCACGGCACGGGTCAGAGTGGGCACCGTCGCAGCCTTGCTGGCCGCTGTCGCGCTGGGTGCCTTCCTGCTGGGCGCAGTCCCGCCGGCTGTCATCACACTGGGCGGGGCGACGAGCGCCGGAACGATCAGCAGCCTGCCTGTCGCCGCCCGTGCGCTGGTGGCCACGCTGACTGGCCTGCTGGCCGCCGATCTGCTGCGCCGCACGGCTCGGCGCCGTCTCGGTGGCATGACGGGTGACGTATTCGGAGCTGTCATCGAGGTGTGCACGGCCGTAGTCCTGCTGGTTCTCGCGTTGTCCAGCTGAGTGAGCGGCAGTTGTAACAGGCGGTAATCAGATAGTTGCAGCGCGCCTCGCCGCACCGCTAGAGTCCTCAGCGTCACTCTCTGACCTGCCCAAACGCAAGAATCAGACTCCCGGCCACCGGGCGGACTCTCTGCCGCGCGGCCGATCTCCCCAAGGATCAGGAACGCATGCGAGGACGCATGACCGGCGGAACGCCGCGAGGACACATGACCCGCGGAACAACGCGAGCGCACATGATCGGCGGAACGCCGCGTGCGCACGCCCAGAGGATGCCCGTTTCCCTGGCGGCCGCCGTTTCCTTGGGGGCAGCCCTGGCGGCCGCCGTTTCCCTGGCGGCAGCCGTTCCCCCGCGGGTTACGGCGTCCACCTCGGCACTGATAACGGCTCAGTCGCTCGCCGCGGCACCGACGTCAGCTGCCGCGGCGCCCGGTGCGGCACCGCGGCTGATGACACGCGCGCTGACCAGCCCACTATCCCAGAATGTCACCAGGCGCGTCATTGTGATCATGAAGCGCCAACTCCCCCTCGCCCCGGACGGCAGTGCGGCAGCCAGGGCGCGTTCGGCTGCGCTAGCCCGTAACCAGGAACCGATGATGAGCGAGCTTAGTCAGGCGCACGCCGCGCACGTCAGGAGCTTCCGGCTGCTCAACGCCATCGCCGCTACCGTGTCAGCGGCCGAGGAGGCTCGCCTGGCGGCAAGCCCCGCGGTGGCCGAAGTCGTTACGGACGAGACCATCCAGGGCGCGCGGCCCGAGCAGCAGCTCGGCAGCGCGGCGGGCCAGCCCCTGAAGCCGGCCGACGTGCCCCTGGGCACATCCCTGACACCGAACAACATCCCAGGGGCGTGCGGGCGCAGCGGCCAGGCGCTTCTGGATCCCGAAGGACTGGCGCTGACGTCTACCGATTCGGACGCCCCGCAGGCGAAGACCGCGCGCTCGCTCGGCATCACCGGCGCGGGCGTCAAGGTGGCCTGGATCGCCGACGGCGTCGACCCGAACAACGTGAATTTCATCCGGCGGGGCGGCACGTCAGTGTTCGACCCGGCCACTGGCGGCGACTACAAGGACTTCACGGGCGATGGGCCGGGCCAGACCACCAGCGGTGACGAAGGGTTCCTCGATGCCAACACGATCTCCGGCCAGGGCATCAACGTCTACGACGTCAGCCATTTCGGCGACCAGCCAAACCCAGCAGCATGCAACATCCGCATCGAGGGCGTAGCCCCCGGCGCCTCGGTCGTCGGGCTCGACGTGTTCGGCACGCACGAGGACACCAGCCAGTCCAGCTTCCTGCAGGCCCTCGACTACGCCGTGCTGACCGATCACGTCAACGTGGTTAACGAGTCGTTCGGCAACAACCCGTTCCCGGACGTGACCGCGCTGGACGTGATGAAGCAGTTCAACGACGCGGCGGTCGCGGCGGGCGTCACCATCACCGTCTCCAGCGGTGACGCGGGCTCGACCAACACCATCGGCTCACCCTCGACCGACCCTAAGGTCATATCGGTCGGCGCATCGACGGACTTCCGCTTCTACGCCCAGACCAACTACGGAGCCGCGCGTTACTTCGCGACCACGGGCTGGCTCGACGACAACATCAGCTCGCTCAGCTCGGGAGGCTTCAACGAGACCGGCGGCACGGTCAACCTCGTTGCTCCCGGTGAGCTGAGCTTCGCCTCCTGCGACGCCAGCCCGGCCTACACCGGCTGCACCAACTTCGTCAACCAGTCCTCCGACGTCGAGGAGAGTGGCGGGACCAGCGAGTCGTCGCCGTTCGTGGCGGGCGCCGCGGCGCTGGTCATTCAGGCGTACCGCAAGACCCACCGCGGCGGCACACCGGCACCCGCGCTGGTCAAGCGGATCATTGACAGCACTGCCACTGATCTCGGCGCCCCCGCCACCGAGCAGGGCGCGGGCCTGCTGAACAGCTATAAGGCAGTCGAGCTGGCCGAGTCCGTACCGACCTCAGGTGGCTCGCCGTCACCGGCAGGCGACACCCTGCTGGCATCCACCGGCCAGCTCACCGCGACCGGGCTCCCGGGCAGCGCGCATCGCTGGCCGGTGACGATCACCAATACCGGGGCGCACACGCAACGGGTTGATCTGCGTGGCCGGACGTTCGGGCCGGACCGCAACGTGCAGTCCGGGGCAGTCACGCTGACCGACGGCACCAGCCCGCAGTTCGCGAACTACCAGGGCCTGCAGAACAACTACAGCGTCATACACTTCGGTGTCCCGCCGGGGCAGGACCGGCTGGATGCCTCGATCGCCTACCCGGCACCGCTGTCTGGCGTCCTCGCGTGCGAGCAATCCAAGCCATGCAACGCGCGGGTGCGGCTCATCCTGGTCGACCCCCGTGGACGGCTCGCCGCGTCCTCTGTTCCCCAGGGAGTGGGCAACTTCGGCAATGCCGACGTGAGGTACCCGTCCGCTGGCGCCTGGACCGGTGTCATCTTCGGTGATGTGGCCTCGGTGGGCGGGACCAACGGGATCATCCCCTGGCGGGTGGCGACAGAGCGGTTCGCCCCGTTCGGCTCGGTCTCACCGTCAACTCTCGTGCTTGGCCCCGGCCAGAGCCGGACGGTCACGGTTACCGCCGACGCCCCGCCGTCCCCGGGCGACGCGGCCGGCTCGATCGTGCTGGACTCGGCCGTGCCAGGCTCTGCCACCGGCGCCTCGGCCGCCGGCTCCGGCGGGGTGACGTCCATCCCGGTGACCCTGCGCGCCACCGTGGATGTGGCCCGCGGCGGCGCGCTGCGCGGCATGGCGACCGGCGGCAACGGCCGCGCACCCGGTGAGGGGCAGGAGGACTTCTACGAGTTCAACGTCGGCCAGGGGGTGCGGGACATCACCGCCAATGTATCGCTCACCAATGACGCCGGTGATCCCGTGCACACCTACCTGATCAGCCCGGACGGCGACACGCTCGGCTCCGCACAGAACAACCTCAACGGCACCAACGGAACCTCGCTGACCGCCTACACCCTGCACCCCGTGGCCGGCACCTGGACGCTTGTCGTGGACTTCGCCGAGCCTGTGGTCGGAGATGAGCTCTCCCAGCCGTACACCGGCCGCATCCAGTTCAACGCCGTAAACGTGAGCGCTTCCGGGCTGCCGGACAGCGCCAGTCAGAAGCTGGCCGCCGGCCTGCCGGTAACCGTCCCTGTGAAGATCACCAACAACGGAGCGGCGCCGGAGGACTTCTTCATCGACGCCCGGCTCGACTCCACGTCGAACGTGACGCTGGCCCCGCTGGACGCGGCCGCCGACCTGATCCTGCCGCTGACCGGCAGCCAGCCGGCCTGGCTGGTTCCGACGCAGACCTCGAGCGTCTCGGTCTCGTCGAACGCGACTCAGCCGATCATGTTCGATTTCGGGCCCAACGTCGGCGACCCCGACGTGGCCAGCGCGAGCAGTGGTCCTGGGCCGCTGTGCGCGGACAGCGAGTCAGCGCCCTACCGCCCGCCAGGCGGCCGGGTCACGGCTGGTGTCTGGTACGCCGAGCCGGATGAGTGCGGGCCGTATACAGGGCCTGCCCCGGCGGGCACTGTGAGCACGACCATGACCGCGCAGACCAAAAAGTTCGACTCCGCGGTCACGTCCGCTACTGGTGACCTGTGGCTGACGGCGGTGAACCCTTCGGCGACGTTCTCGCCAGTGGTCATCGCCGCGGGCCACAGCGCCATCGTCAACGCGACCATCACACCGTCCGGTGTGGCGGGCACGGTGGTCAGGGGCACCCTGTACGTCGACGAGATCGTCGGCACCGTGCCCCATTCCGGCAGCGCGACCGGAACCGGCGACGAACTAGCGGCCCTGCCGTACACCTACGCCGTCAAATGAAGCCAGGCGAGATACACGGCTGGCGGACCGGATCAGCTCAGCCAGCGGCCGGCCTGGGGATCCCATGAAGCATTCACCGGGCCGGCCAGAACCGGATCGAAGAGGCGGCGGGCGAGATCGACCGCCTGCCGGAACGAAGGAACCGGGGTGGGGGCGTCGGCGGCGCGCCGGGTGTAACCGGTGCGCCAGGCGTCCAGGTCGGGCACCGCGAAGCGGGGCGGCAGGGCCAGACCGCGATGCGAGGCGCCGGTGACCAGCGCCAGGCGCAGCGCGGGGCCCTGCATGTACTGGCTCCCCGCGATGAGCGCGACATCGACCAGGTCCTTGACCCTGGTGCTGGCCATGACCGTGCCGTCCGCACGCGGATGCGTCTCCGTGATCGCGCACAGCTTGTCGGCCAGGTGATCAGCGACGGGGAAGACGCGGTAGGGCGGGCGGTGCAGACCCTCGATGGCCAGCGGGGTCAGCGGGCCCGCCAGGTCGGGATCACCGCTTATGGCCGTGCCAACGAGGATGTCGACGTGAAACGTGGCGAAACGCGCTCCCAGGTAAGCGCCGAGGCGCAGCCGCCGCCCCCGCCCGTGCTCCTGCAGCGGGCTGGTGCGGGTGATCTCGAATCGGAAGTGATCGCCGAGGTCGCGGCGGGCGGCGATGAGGAACGCGCCAACCGCCTCGCCGATGCTCGCGGACGGCTCCGCGTAGTACAGGTCGATGTCCTTGCTATGCCGGGCGTGGCCGTCCAGCCTGGCCAGTAAGGCGATCGCGCCCTTGAGAACCCAGCGATCCGCGTCCTGGCCGGCGAAGCAGCGGGCCAGCACCCGGTCGTAGGCGAACTGCCGCTGCATCTCCTCCACGCGCAGCCTGTGGTCGCCGTTGGTGAATGCACCGAACCGGTCCCGCAAGGCGGCGCGGAAAGCATGCGGCGTTGCGTACTGGAGAGCCACTTATGCCTCCTTTCCCCCATCCGCCGATCCCTCACCCGCGGCGGTGCCGAGCAGTCGCGCCGCGAGCGTCACGGCGTCCGCCACCCCGTAGGCGGCCTCATGCGGCGCCACCAGCCCGGCGAGATGCCCGGGATCCAGCAGGCCAGCGTGCACCGCATCCTGGCATATCCCGGCGACAGCGGACTCGTCTTCCCGGTCGGCCAGCAGGTCGGCGACCATCCGGTCGACCATGCACACCGGCAGGCCATCGGTCACGTGCCACTGATCGCGGCATAGCGTGCCCCACCCTCGCAGCCGCAGGTCACCGCGGCGCGGCTGGCGGCGGCTGGTCACGTAGAACTCGTGCACACCAGCGATAACGTCTCCCAGTCCCAGTGCGACGGCCGCCGACCGGTGACTGGTGACCGCGTCAGGATCACCAAGCCTCAGCACGGCGGGCCGATCACCGCCCAGTTGCAGCCATGCCCCCCGGAGCGGGTCAAGCTCCGGATCCGGCGGGCTGCCCGCCAGCCGGTACACCCGGGCCGCCCCCCCGACCAGTTCCAACGACCCATCAGCCAGCAACCGCCCGATATCCACGCGTGATACGCCAAGCCAGCGGGCCTGCGCCGCCGTCACCATCCCCCACTGCTCGGCGGTCAGCGCGCTGAGCGCGGCCAACGCCCTCCCTCTGGACACGCTGCGAACGTATCAGCAGTGCGCCGATGACAGAAGGACGACATGCCTGGCACGGCGCGTAGTAATGACCGGAGAACACGTGCAAATTTTCGTCAGCCAACCTTCGGGTTACCTGGACTTCACGTATGGGGTCTATCCCAATCGCCTGTTCAAACGGCATACCCGCGTTACAGGCAAGTCCGCTGATGGAGGTCGCGCCCTTGGCTAGCAGGACCCTTCTCCGCGTGGGCAGGGGCCTCGCCGGGCTGTCGGCCGAGCGGCTTCATCAACCGCTACGTCCGGCGGATCTTCGGCATGCGCCCGAAGCCGCCGCCCAAGTACCGGAGGCTGGTCATGATGGCGACCAACCTCCCGGAGGCGCTGGACGAGGCACTGCTGCGGCCCGGCTGGATCGACCGCATCTACCGCAGCTCCGTCCTGGGCCTCGCGCACGCGCTGGAGACGCACAAGACGCTGACCGGCGCGGAGCGCCTGCTAGCGCACGAGGCACGGCATGCCACGCAGTTCGCCTGGTGCGCCGGGCCGGTGATGCTGCCGCTCTACTTCATCGCCGCGGGCCTGTCCTGGGCGCTCACTGGCGACTTCGGCTCGCGCAACGTGTTCGAGCGGCGGGTCGGGCTCGCCGACGGCGGCTACCGCGATCGTCCGCTGCGGCCGGCCCTGGCCCGGCTCACCCGCCGGCCGACCGGCCAGGACCTACCTGACCGCAAAGTAAACGATCACGGCAACAATGACGACGAGGACAGCAACCAGCGGCAGCAGGCGCTTGTAGACCGAACTCCCGGCAATGCTCATCAGGTTGAGGGCCTCCGGCTCCGCGGCCGGACTGAACGCACGCACGGGTTCCGCACGCACGGGTTCCGCACGCACGGGCTCCGCACGCACGGGCTCCGCGAGCACGGGTCCCGCAGCCGGAGATCCCGCAGGCACGGGTTCCGCGGGCACCGGTACCGCAGCCGGAGATCCCGCAGACAGCGGTCCGGCGGGCGCGGGAACGGCCAGCCCGGATACCTCGGCGGCCAGCTTCCCTTCGAGGCAGTCGACGAACTGGCCGAGCAGCTTGGTGGACACCTCCCTGATCATGCCGCTGCCGAACTGCGCGATCTTGCCGGAGATCCTCAGGTCAGTGTCGACGCTGACCACGGTGGCCGCCCCTTCGGCCCGCAACTGCGCCGTAATGGCCGCAGCGGCATTGCCCGCGCCCCGCACGTCCCGGCCCCTGGCGTCGATCACCGCGCGGTAGCTGGCCTCGTCCTTCTGGACGAACTGCGCGGTTCCCATGTACTCGGAGGTGATGGGGCCTACCTTGACCTTCACCTTGCCGGAGTAGACGTCCCCTTCCACGCCAGTCAGAACGGCCCCCGGCATGCACGGCGCAATGCCCTCCAGATCGGTGAGCACAGCCCACGCCCGATCGATTGGAACGCCGACCGTGAACTCGTTGTCGATCCTCATCGGTTCCCCTCAATTTGTTAGGTTCTAGCATGCACGCAGAACCAGTCACCACGGGGCCGGTCACCCCGGAGCCAGTCACCACGGAGGCCGCCCGCCAGGTCCGGCGGTCGCTGCTCACCCAGCACTGGCTGGATCTCACCTTCCTGCACTGGGCCGTCGCTCCTGACGCCGTGGCCCCCCTGCTCCCGGCCGGGATCAGGCCCGATCAGTTCGGCGGCACCAGCTACGTGGGCCTGATCGCCTTCCGGATGCACCGCGTCGGCTGGCTCGGCCTGCCCGGGCTGCCCTACATCGGGTCGTTCCCGGAAACCAATATCCGGCTCTACTCGGTCGGCCGCGACGGCCGCCGCGGTGTGGTCTTCCGCTCACTGGAAGCTTCCCGGCTGGTGCCGGTGCTGATCGCGCGCTTGGGGTTCCGGCTGCCCTACGTCTGGGCCCGGATGGCGGTGCACTACCGCGATGACACGCTGACCTACACCAGCCAGCGCCGCTGGCCAGGCCCCCACTGGGCCGCCAGCCGGCTGACCATCCGCATCGGCGAGCCGGTTCCCGAGCCGTCGGACCTGGAACTGTTCATGACCGCACGCTGGGGGCTGCATGCCGCCTGGCACGGCAACAAATCCATATACGTGCCCAACGAACATCCCCGCTGGTCCCTGTACCGTGCGCAGCTCCTCGATCTCGATGAGAACCTCATCCGCGCCGCGGGCCTCCCGGTGCCCTCGGAAGCCCCATTCAGCGTGCTTTACTCACCCGGCGTGCCGGTCCGGTTCGGCATCCCCCGGGCGATTGAGGTGACCACGTGACCAGTCGGGCAGACTGTGCTCATGGCGAACGACGTGCCCGTAGCGGACGATGCGGTCAGGAGGAACCCGGAGCCCCTGCCCATCGTGTCGTGTGGCGACCCAACGCTGCGCCGCCCGGCCCGGCCTGTCGATCTCGCCCACCTGCGCAGCGGCGACCTGGCGCAGCTGATCGCCCGGATGAGGGTGACGATGGAAGCCGCTCCCGGCGTCGGGCTCGCCGCACCCCAGATCGGCGAGCCACTCCAGCTGGCGGTTCTCGCCGACAACCCCGAGCGCTGGGGTCAGCTGACCGAAGATGAACTGGCGGCCAGGGAGCGCTCCCCTGTTCCATTCACCGTGCTCATCAACCCCCAGCTGAGCCCCGTCGATGGCTGCGGTGTAGTGAGCTTCTACGAGGGATGCCTCAGCGTGCCGGGGCTGGCCGGGGTGGTCGCCCGGCACCGCTCGGTGCGGATCGACGCCTTCGACGCCGACGGCCAGCCCTTCTCGGCCGTTCTGTCCGGCTGGCCAGCCCGCATCGCGCAGCACGAGATCGACCACCTCCGGGGAATCCTGTACCTCGACCGGGTCGAGACCCGGTCGCTGACAACATTGGACAACTTCGCGACGCACTGGGCCGGACGGCCTCCGGGCGAGGCCGCGGCCGAACTCGGGTTCCCGCTTGACGGTGATCGGCGGTTACCGCTGGCCGAGCTCAGCCGACACGTCCAGGCACACTGAAGGCTGCGATGACCACGCCCACTGGCCCGAACGCCCATCCCCAATACGGACTCAGAACCAGGACAAGGCTGGATCGGGTGCTGATAGGCGCCGCGATTGGCTGGGGCATCGTGATCCTGATTCTTGCCATCGTCTATCCGGTCGAGTCGGTCAATACGGGACGTCCAGGCGTGCAGCCCATGCGCAGCCTCGTCGCCGTTAACGGCTATGGCGTGCTGTTGCCTGCGGCCGTCCCGCTGCTGATCGCGATAATCGTGGGTCTCCTTCACTGTGCCAGGCCAAGCGCCCGCTTGGCCGCGACTGCCGCCTGGATCCTGTCTGGCGCGCTCCTGCTGGCCAGCCTCGTTGGCTTCGTGACATTCCTCATCGGCATCTATGTCCTGCCGACCGGTGCGCTGCTCGTCGTAGCCCTCGCCCCAGCGACCAGCCGACGGTCAGGTGCGGCCAGCGCGCCAGCGCCGCACCACAGGTAGAGTGCGCCCGTGGCTTCCGCGTCGGCGACTCGGTTCCGCAGCCGCCATCGCCGAACTGGCGCCCGCACACCCCGGGCCCCGGGCCCGGCGCGTCCATCGATGTGCCGTTGAACGTGCTCTGACCCGTTCAACGGCACATCGATCTGGTCTGCGATGGTCTCGGCTATCCTGGGTTAGCGTCCGCTACGCGAGGCCGCGGAGGACGCTCAGCCACTGCCCGGGACGTCCACGGGCAGGCGAGGCCGTTCGAGACAGCCTCGGTGATCTTCATCATGACTCTGCCCAGCCGCACCGTGACCAGCACAGGGACCTGCCCGGCCGTGTCGTTCCGGCATCTGCAACGGCTGACCGATCAGGTAGGCCTGGTGGCGTCCGCCGAGGGCATCGTGCCCCGGCGCGAGCACGGGTACCGCGTCGACGACGCTGCCCGCGGGCTGGTGCTGGTGTGCCGTGAGCCGTCGCCCTCCGAGGATCTCGTCACCCTGGCCCGGCGCTATCTGTATTTCCTGGCCCAGGCTCAGGCGTCCGACGGAAGGTTCCGCAACCACCTCGGTAACAACCGTAACTGGCTCGACCAGCCTGGTACCGACGACTGCTGGGGCCGGGCCCTGTGGGGCCTCGGCACCGCTGCGGCCCGGGGCCCAACCCCAGGAATCCGCGCCGAGGCCCGGGACCGGTTCAATCTGAGCGCGCAACTCTCCTCCGAGTGGCCGCACGCCATGGCGTTCGCGGCGCTGGGCGCCGCCGAGGTCCTGGACAGCTGGCCCGCAAATGACGGGGCGCTCAGGTTGCTGGCTGGAGCCGTCGCCGTGATCGGTGAACCGGCTGTGGACCCAGCATGGCCATGGCCAGCGCCACGCCTCACATACGCGAACGCGGCTATCGCCGAGGCCGTTATCCTGGCCGGCTGGAAGCTCAGTCGTGACCCGGTCCTCCGTGGCGGCCTGCAGATGCTCGACTGGCTGCTGACCGTCGAAACCCGCAACGGCCACCTGTCGGTCGTGCCGGCCGGCGGCTGGGGCCCAGGCGAGAATCGTCCTGGCTTCGACCAGCAACCGGTCGAGGTCGCCGCGCTGGCCGACGCGTGCGTGCGTGCGGCGGCGGTCACCGGCGAGAAGCACTGGCTGTCCGGCGTGGACATGTGCGTGGCGTGGTTCCTGGGCGACAACGACGCCCGGATTCCGATGCTCGACGAGCGAACCGGCGGCGGCGCCGACGGCCTCGGTGCCACCAGCCGCAATCGCAACCAGGGGGCGGAGTCAACGTTGGCGATGATCTCCGTGCTGCAGCAGGGAAACCGCCGGGAAGCGCAGCGGCGCTGACGAACCCGGGGTCAGCGCCCGCGGCGACCCCGGTACCCGGCGGAAAACGCGGCCGCGCCGCGGCCCGTGGCCTTGGCGGCGACGATGGCCGGAGGCCTGGCCGCGAGCCGTGCCACCGGAGCG
>OCZU010001724.1_pt1 | contig 14181 bp, 16 predicted proteins | sample 1539001 | NCBI WGS metagenome assembly OCZU01 (sample SAMEA3539306, study PRJEB22396) | soil metagenome | biome: tundra; feature: field; material: soil | place: USA | collected 2010-05 | depth 0.15 m | reverse complement strand
GCCGGCACCGCCGGGGAAGGCGACCTGGCCGGCACCGCCGGGGCCGTGCCGCCGACGCTCACCCTGGCCGAAACCGACGCCGTGTTCACGGCCATCGGCGCCACCACTGGGCCCGGCTCGCAGGCGGATCGCCGCCGGCTCCTCACGGAACTCTTCGAGCGCGCCACCCCCGGCGAGCGCTCGTTCCTGGTCCGGCTGCTCGCCGGCGACCTGCGCCAGGGTGCGCTGGAAGGCTTGATGCTGGAGGCGGTGGCTGGTGCGGCGGGAGTTCCCGCCGACGGGATCCGCCGGGCGTATTTGCTCGGCGGATCGCTCCCTGCGGTGGCCGAGGTCGCGCTGGCCGGGTCGGGCCCGGCGGCTGCCTCCGCGGCCTTGCGTTCCGTTGGCTTGCAGGTGGGCAGGCCGCTGCGGCCGATGCTGGCCGCGTCGGCGCCCAGCATGGCCGCGGCGTTCGAGCGGCTGTCACCGGCCGCCGCCGAGTGGAAGATCGACGGGATCCGGATCCAGGTCCACCGGCAATCCGGCCAGGTCAGCGTTTTCACGCGAACCCTCGACGACATCACGGCGCGCGTTCCCGAGATTACCGACACGGTGCTGGCTCTCGATGTGCACTCCCTCGTGCTCGACGGGGAAGTGGCCGCGCTGCGCCAAGACGGCCGCCCTCAGCCGTTCCAGATCACCGCCAGCCGGGTCGGCAGCCAGCTCGACGTGCGCCGGCAGCGCGCGGACGTGCCGCTCACTCCGTTCTTTTTCGACCTCCTGCATTTGGATGGCAGGGACCTGATTGACGCCCCGGCCAGCGAGCGCAATTCCCTGATGGCGACGGTCGTGGGAGCCGGGTTGCTCGTCCCGCGGATGGTGACAGGAGACCTCGCGGCGGCGGAGGCCTTCTTCGGCGACGCGATCGCCCGCGGGCACGAGGGCGTGGTGGTGAAGTCCCTCGACGCGCCGTACACGGCCGGCCGCCGGGGCGGCGACTGGATCAAGGTAAAGCCCCGGCACACGCTGGACCTCGTCGTGCTCGCAGCCGAGTGGGGGCACGGGCGGCGCCGCGGATGGCTGTCCAACCTGCACCTGGGAGCCCGGGATCCCGCCACAGGTGACCTGGTCATGCTGGGTAAGACGTTCAAGGGACTGACCGATCAGATACTCGGCTGGCAGACCGAGCGACTGCTGGAACTCGCCGATCCGGCCGAGGCGCGGCCAGCGGGCGATTTGCACGCCGCGCACGGCGTCCTGCGGGTGCGCCCCGAACTGGTCGTGGAGGTCGCCTTCGACGGCGTGCAGGCCAGCTCGCGGTATCCAGGCGGCCTTGCGCTCCGTTTTGCCCGGGTGGTCAGGTATCGCCCGGACAAGGGCGCCACCGAAGCCGACAGCATCGATGCCGTCCGGGCCCTGTGGACGGGCGCGGCGGAGAGTGATCACTCCTAGGACGATGACGACCGGTAACGCGGCATCAGCCGCACGCCGCCCCTGAGCATCATCCGGCCGCGTCAGCGGCGGTCTCCCGGCTCACTCAGCGCGAAATGATAGGCAGCGCGCAGAACCCGCCGAGCTTCGCTATGCCTACTTGATCTCACGGGCCCACATGGCCCGTTCCGGGGCCGGCCGGTCCCGGAAACCGCCAGTTCGGTAAGGAGATCCATGTGAGAATCACCCGGCCACTAGTTGGCACCGCCGTCGGCGCCGGTGTCCTCGGCGTGAGCCTGGGCCTTGGCCTGACCATGGCCGGCGCGTCCACAGGCTCGGCTTCCACGGCGGGGACATCTCACTCGACGTCCTCGACAACGTCTGTGTCCACGTCGGCGTCGGCGTCGCCGTCGTCGTCCGGCAAGTCCGGCTCGTCCACGACGCACAAGTGCACGCACATGTCCGGCGGTAGCCGTCCGTCGGGCAGCGCTTCCTACGGCGGCAGCCAGCCGTCGGGCAGCGCCGCGTCTGGCAGCTAGGCACCGCCGTCGCGCCGGGCGTGGCGCATGTTCGGTTATCCGGTCTAGGCGCCCCTGGCCGCGCCGATCCTCGCTCGGGCGGGCCCACTGGGCCCGCCCGGGAGGTGACCCTGCCGACCGCTCTCGGCTAGCGTTGTCGGGCGCGCGCATTTTCCGGCCGGCCTGCCCCGCGCTGGCGCGTTGCGGCCCACCCGGCCCGATCCAGGGATCCCCATGGCACTGCGAGAACTCGCCGATCTTCCCTATGTTGCCGCGCTCACGCCGCACTCGGGCGGCCTGGCTGCCGATGGGAAGTACGACACGGTCCGGTTCAGCGAACTAACCTTTGACCAGCCCAGGGCCAGGAATGCCAAGTTCCTCGAATGTGCCTTCACGCAGGTGTCGTTCCACGGCGGCCAGCTCAGGGGGGCCCGGTTCGGCGATGTATGGCTCCGTGACGTCCGGCTGACGGGTGTCGACCTGGCCGAGACGACCTGGCTGGACGCGACGATCATCGGGGGAGTCGCCGCGGGGGTCTCCGCGTTCGGGGCACAGTTGCGCAGGGTTACCTTCCACGGATGCAAGCTCGACTCGGTGAATTTCCGTGGCGCCTCGCTCGCCGAGGTCAGTTTCGATGAGTGCCTGCTGCGCCACGTGGACTTCGCAGGCGCGAAGCTCACCAAGACGGTCTTCACGCGATCACGGCTGGTCGAGTCCGATTTCACCGGGGTGACGCTGGACCAGGTTGATCTGCGCGGCGCGGAGCTCGGCATCATTATCGGCCCCGACTCGCTGCGCGGAGCCATCGTCACTACCGCTCAGTTGGCTGAGATAGCCCCGCTGATCGCCGAGAACCTGGGCATCGTCGTCGATCCGTCATCCTGACGGCCGGCGCCCCGGGTTCAGGCCAGCCGGGCCGGGAACCCGCCCGTCGCGATAGGCCCCCACCGTTCGATCGTGACCCGGATAAGCGCCTTGCCCTGGCGCCGCATCGCCGCCCGGTACTCGTCCCAGTCGTCGTGCTCGCCAGCGATGGCCCGGAAGTAGTCGACCAGCGGATCGAGTGCCTCGGGCAGGTCCAGCACCTCGGCTCGGCCGTAGACCTGCACCCAGGGGCCGTCCCAGTCGTCGGAAAGAACCAGGAGACCGGCCTCTGGGCGGCGCCGTGCGTTGCGGGTCTTGGCCCGCTCAGGATAGGTGGCGATCACGACGCGCCCGGCGCTATCCAGGCCCGCTGTCACCGGGGAAAGCTGCGGTGTTCCGTCGTGCCTCTCCGTGACCAGCACGACCTTGTGGCGGCCGCGGACGAAGTCGAGTAGCTCGGCCCGCCCGACCACGTCCGACGTAGCAATCTTGGGGCTCATGGGCGACTCCGCATGACGGCAATCATGACATCAACGATCTCACCTGGCAGCGAACGGCCAGGCGGCCGCGCGGCCACCCTAGCTGTCAGTCAGCGTCGCGGTACCGACTTTGAGCGGGTGGCCGACCCAAATCCAGTTCATGGTTATCTCGCCCGATCCGGACAGGGTCAGGGTCAGCCGCGCCCGGGCCGTACAGCCCGTGTTCACCACGCTGGTCGTGGCCACCGCCGCCATGGTGGACGTAGCCGTCACTGGCATGGTCAGCGTTCCCGAGCAGCCAAGCCCCGGCGCGCTGTAGCTGCCGACACGGCCGGCCGCTGGAATGACCAACTCAACCGCCCAACTGGGCACGGTCCATCTGGGTTGGCTCACGGTCCCGCTCCAGGTCCCGCCGAAGGCCGCCCGGCCGGAGGGTGGGGGCGCAGCAGACGGGCTGGGCGCGGCTCGCGACGTCACCGGAGGCTGGGGTGCCGTCTTGGCCGGCTGAGGCCCGGATATCGAGCCAGACGGCACTGACAGCGACGAGCCTGCCGGTGCGCCGGGAGCGCTGGTTGCCTGCCCGCGGGGATGGTGCGCGGGGGCTGCTGAGCTGTGGACAGCGCTGGGGTGCGGCGAGTGGCGCGTGGCCCCGAGGCTGGCCTGGTCGACTGGGCGGGCCGTCAGGGCGACACCGGTGGCTGCCGCGGCCACGAGCAGGACCACGACGGCCCCGCCGACCAGGAGCCCTCTCCATCTCTTCCGGCCATCGCCGGGCGCACCGCTATCAGGTCCCTGGCCGGGCGGCCCTGGCCCGGGCGCCGCGAGCAGCGCCTCGTGCCCTGCGGCATTACCAGGCCCGCCCGGGATGGGCACAGCGGGCGGCACCGGGCCGGGCGGCACGCGATCGCCCGTGTGCGGCATCCCAGGGTCGGAGGGGCCCGCGCCGGACCGGGCCGGGCGATCGCGCACCTCGCCGGAGACGGTGCCCTCGTTCGGCACTCCTCCGGCGGAGTAACCGGTCCCGCTGGGAAACGTCGATTCCGCAGCGGCCGCGAGTCGCCTTCCGGTGCCCGGGAAGAGCGGGGCGAACGGGGCTGCCGGGGCGCCTACCGCGACCGCGAATACTGCCGCTGGCAGCCACGACTGCTCGAACACCAGGCTGCCGTTGGCCGTTCTGGCACGGCAGGCATCGATGATCTCACTGGTCTGGGGCCGCTGTGCTGGGTCCTTGGCGAGACAGCGCTCGATCAGGTACCGCAAGTCCGGTGGGCAGCCGTCCAGATTCGGTGGCTCGTTGAGCACCCGGTAGAGCACCTGGACCGGGTCGTCCACACCGAAGGGAGGATGCCCAGCGACCGCGAATGTGGCCAGCGAGCCTAGCGCGAACACATCGACCGTCGGCGTGGTTGGCTGGCCACGCGCCTGCTCAGGAGCCATGAACGGGGGGGAGCCCACACTGATGCCGCTGCGGGTCAGTGCGGGTGCGGTGGCGGCCCAGGCGATCCCGAAGTCAATGACGCGCGGACCGTCCGCGGCCAGGATCACGTTGGAGGGCTTGAGGTCACGGTGCACGATGCCAGCCGCGTGGATCGCCTGGAGCGCCTCCGCTACCCCGGCGACCAGCAGGAAGACACTGTCCGGCGGCAGCGGGCCGTAATCGGTGACCGCCTGCTGCAAAGACAGCCCGGGGACATAGGCGGTAGCGAGCCAGGGCTGCGGAGCGTCCGGGTCAGCGTCGATAACCTGCGCCGTGTACAGGCCATGCACACGCTGGGCGGCGGCGACCTCTTGGCGGAACCGGTCCCGGAATTCCTCGTCGTCCCCGAATTCCGCTCGCACTACCTTGATCGCGACAGGCCGCCCGGCCCGCGTTAAGGCGAGATAGACCAGCCCCATGCCACCGGCACCGAGTCGGGCGCGTAGCTGATAACCGGCGACCTCGCGAGGATCGTCGCCGGTCAGCGGCTTAGCCAACCAAGCCCACCTGCCTCCAGCCCCTCCACGGCTACGCTGCCGGCTGACGTGGTTCCCGCAACGGCCTGGCCAGCCGGAACGATCTATTGGCCAGAAAGCGCTGTTTTCCCCCGGACACGCCACTTCTGCATGTGCACGCTAGATTAACCCCCGTTGGCAGCAGAGCGGCTCAGAACCTGTATATGTCACAGGTCTGAGACCGCCCCGTGACTGGGCCCGCTGCGCTATTTATCGTCTCCCCGCGGCACGCCGAACAGCCGCGCTCTGAGCGGCCCCGACGGGAAATGAAGGATTCCGTGCATCGCGTGCGCGCGGCGCACCGTGAGATGCAGGAGATGGTAGGCCACCGCGAAAAGCAGCGTGGCGAGGGGCAGTTCGAGGAGCACGGCAGATGCGATCGCGATGACGGTGTCGGCGCGCCCTGATGCCGTCGTGATGTCGAACCATGCGTCGCAGGCGAGCAGCGTCGCTGTCATGAAGGCAGCAATCACCACGGCCTGGCGGCGGCGCCAGGCGAGCCACGCGGTGAGGCCCAGGCCGGCCAGGAGAAAGACGTCGAATCCGACCCAGGTCAGTCTCCAGTGGCCCGCCATATAACGATGCGGCAGTTGGATCCCGAGCAGCACGATCCATGGAATGAGGCCGACCGAGGCGCCGGTCAGCAGCACCACGAGCCGCCGCCGCCGCTGATCGCTCGCGCTCAACGACGGCAGGTCGGCATCGAGCGCGGCGAGGCAGCGGCTCAGGTCGGCCCTCTCTTCACGAGACATCTGGCGCAATATGTCTTCACTGATCATTGCCGCACATCCCAGTGGAAGCGTCCGGTATTGCCCGTGGCTCACGATAACGCCACTCCGGAACAGCCCCCAGCGGTCAGCTGGCCGGAGCGGGCGGAGGAGTTCGCGTGAACCCGGCCGGGAGGCCCCAGTGGCTGGCCACCCAGCCGGTAATGAGCTCAAGGACCTCGGGGCTCACTGGCCTGCGCACTGCCCGGCGGTAGCCGCGCGGGCCTACCGAGTCAGGATCGGGCCGGAGCAGATGACTGAGATCGCCGACGATGTGACCTTCGAAGGGCCCTTTGACGAGGCGGCCGATGGTGTCGACGTCCTCGGGTGGCACCTGGAGGTCCTGCCCGCCGGTGACCGCCAGCACCGGGACCGTGATGCGGTCCAGAGCCGGCGCTGGGTCGTAGGCGACGAAGTCGCGGATCCAGCGGGCGTTGGTCCGTACCCCCGCCAATGTGGTGATGGCCCAGCTGCTGCACCTCGAATCGGCCAGTCCCGACCTCGAGATCAGCCTCTATATCAATTCTCCTGGCGGCTCATACAGCACGCTGACCGCGATCTACGACACGATGCAGTACATCCAGCCTCCGGCGCAGTACCTCGCCGACCATCGTCCGCAGCAGGGGCTTGGACCGCTGCTCGCGTTCCCCCGGGCCGATCATGGCCGGACCAGCCATCGCGGTTGCCTCCCTGGCTGCGCTGATGACCCGCCGTACGGGCCTGGGTCAGCCAACCGTAGCCAGTCCCCCCTGGCCAGAGAAGTGTTTTCGCAGCTGGCGTAAGGCGCCCGCAGGCCGCGCGGTGACCGGCATCAGCAAGCCCTGGTCTGGTGCCGCGAGGCTCTCAGCCTGCACCGCAAACTAGGTAACGATCTTGGTGCGGCCATCACCTGGGCGGCCGACTATCTCGCCTGGATCACTGATGTGCTCGTTGAGCAGGTGCCGGCCCGGCGTGGTCGGGTGACTGGTCTGTCATGGGAATGCCGCGGAGCGAAAGCACGACCGCGAGCACGGCCCCGCACGTCAGGCAGCTGTCGGCGATGTTGAAGGTCGCGAAATGCTGCAGGTAAATGAAATCGACGACGGCGCCGCGGCCGAAGCCGGGTGCTCGCATCAGCCGGTCACACAGGTTCCCGACGGCTCCCGCTAGCAGCAGGCCGAGTGCTGCCGCCCACCCTGCCGAGCGCAGCCGGGACACCCTAGTGACGATCAGCGCGGCGGTTGCCACCGCCAGGCAGGTGAACAGCACCGTCGCGGCAGGCGCGAAGGAGAAGGCAGCACCGGAGTTCCGAGAGACATAGATGGTCAGGACCTGGCCGATCAGGCGAATAGGCGGTCTACCCTCGATGGTCGCGACCATGAGCGCCTTCGTCGCCTGATCAAGGCCGATACCCAGCAGCGCGGTCCCGGCGAGCACCACGGCGCAGCGAGTCTTCACAGACATTGGGCCAGTATGACAAGCCGGCCTGACCGGCTGATTAACGAGGTTGGCTCGTCCAGGGTCTCGGATAGGAAGGGACACCGTTCTGAACGCTGGTCATCAATCGCAATGGGCGTCGCCCGACACGGTGGGAAACGACCGGGATCGGGCTGCCTCGACCAATGGCATTCGCGGCCACAGCGGCCGCCAGGGCGCCTCACTGCCCGAACTGGCAGAATCCTTTCCCTGCACCAACAGGTGCCGCATGGCCGACGGGAGATCCGGCTGGACGCGGGCGACCACAACTCCGGAGGCCGCCGATGGTGATGAAGTCAGTGAGTCGCCGCAACCGTAAACGGCCGCAAGGCCGCAGTGCCGTCCAGTTCGCCAACAGCGAGGTCGTCGATACATGAGAAGAGCACTTTTGCGAGCAGCTTAGTGTCCTCCCACATCTCCAGTTCGGGTAGCCGCCCAGCGGAATACCAGTCAAAGGGATGCGCGGACGGGCTGGTCGGCTCTCGGGCGTCCGCGACAGCTACGTACTGGTGGTCCACGTGCATGTGGGGCTCGCTGAGATGATTGTCCGCAGGGACGTGCTGCTCAGTGATCCACCGCGCAGTTCGGCGTCAGCCGGGCCAGAGTGGCCACGCTGATCGGCTCGCTCAACGGAAACAGTGATCCGAGTGCTGTCCAGGCGCAAGTACCAGCGTCTACGTACACTGGTTGACGTGAGCGAACCTGCGCGCGACATCCCCGCGGACAGCGAGGCCGTGACGGCTGCTGTCGCCAACGCGCGCCGTGGGGTCATCACTCACCTGACGGTCGCTGGTGAGCGTGTCGCCGCCATCGTCCCGGAGTCGGTGATCGAGGCGCTCCGCTCCGCGGAGGACGCTGAGGACATCGCCGAGGCTGACGCCGCCTGGGATGAGCCCGGTGAGTCGGTCCCCTTGGAAGAGCTCGAAGCCGAGTTCGGGCGCTGACCTGGTGGCCGTCTATGCCGTTGAGGCGCGTCCGCAAGGCTCTGCGCCAGCTCGACGCGGGCACCCGCAAGGACCTTCTAGAGGCGATGCGCAGCCTCGGCGCGAATCCGCGGCCACAGGGGGTCAAGCCCTTAAAAGGCCACCGCCCATGGCTGCGAATACGGGTAGGTGACTACCGGATCATCTACGACGTGGACGACGACGCCCGTGTGGTCACCGTTTCGGTGGTCGGGCACCGCCGTGAAGTGTACCGGGGGCTGGATCTGTAGCCCGTCGTGGCGTTGAGATCGCTTGTGCAGGCCCGGCCCTCCGGGGTTGATCGTGTGCTCGGCATCAGCCTCCAGCGGGGTGCTCCATGTTTGCCGGTGCCGGGCCTGCTGGCCTGGCCGGTTCACTGCCGGGCAGGCCAGGACCGTAGAGTCAGCGGCTGTGGCAGCAGGTATAGAGTCCGGCGAGGCCACCGCCCCGCGGTGGTTCAGCCGGGGCGTGGCGGGCATCGGTACCTCCAGCTTCCTCGCTGACCTTGGTCACGAGATTCCCACGGCATTGCTGCCGAGCCTGCTGACCGCCACCCTGCACGCTCCCGCCTCGGCGCTGGGACTGATAGAGGGCATCTCCGATGCCGCCGCCGGGGTGGCCCGCCTCGGCGGGGGGCACTCGCGGATGACCCGGGCCGCCGGCGCCGGATCGCGGTCGGCGGCTACACCACCACAGCCGTGCTCTCCGCGGCGATCGGCGCAGCGGCTCAGCCTTTGGACTGCTCGCCACAGCACAAGCGGGCGCCAACCTGGCCGCCAGCGCCATCGCCGCAGTCATGTGGACCGCAGTATCCCCGTCCGTCGCGTTCCTCTTCCTTGCCAGCGCCATGATCATCGCCGTCCCGCTCATCCTGGCCAGCGGACGCACCCGCCCGTCACCACCGGACACGGAGAACCCGGCGCACCAGTCCGGCTAAGAGGGCTCGCGAAAAATAGGTCAGGAGCGTATCGGCATCAGCGTTCGCGAGCGGGTGCTGATTCAGCGTTGGCTGTATAGTACAGGAATGACTGTATCGGTTCAGATGGACCTGGGAACCCTGACCCGCGTGGGGACGGCGCTGGCCGATCCCACGCGCCGCCGGGTGCTCGTGCACCTGATTGACGGTCCTGGTTATCCGGCGGAGATGGCCGAGGAGGTCGGGACCACCCGGGCTAACCTGTCCAACCACCTGGCCTGCTTGCGTGAGTGCGGGCTGGTGACCGCGACCGCCGAAGGCCGCCGGGTCCGTTATGAGCTGGCCGACCAGCGCCTGGCGGATGGCCTCCGCATCCTCGCCGCTCTCGACCTTCCTGGTACCTGCCCGTGAGGCGACACGACTGCGACCCCGACGGGCTGGCCTGGGAGCATTACACCGTTCTGGAACACATCGAGACGCCATGATCTCGCTGCGTCCTCAGCGTCTCCGCACCGTCGGCGTTGGCAGCCGCGCCACACCTGGGATCGGCCGATGCGACAGCGCGGGGCCAGTGCCGGTGTCGGCCGATTGGCTCCGCCTTGCCCGCCTGGCCAGGGCGCTGTCCTGGATCACGCTGGCCTGGATGGGCATCGAGGGCGGGGTCGCGATCGGCGCGGCGGTGCTAGCCGGGTCAGTGGCCCTGCTCGGGTTCGGCCTGGACAGCGGCATCGAGGCGCTGGCCAGCATCATCGTGATCTGGCGGTTCACCGGCACCCGGCTGGCCAGCGCCACCTCCGAGCGGCGCGCCCAGCAGCTGGTGGCGGTCAGCTTCTTCCTGCTCGCCCCCTACATCGCCGTCGAGGCGGTCCGGGCGCTGGCGGCCGGTGACCGTGCCGAGACCAGCGTTGCCGGGCTGGTGCTCACTGCTGGCACCGCCGTCTTGGAGCCTGCGCTCGGGGTGGCCAAACGGCGGATCGGCGCCCGGCTCGGATCAGCGGCCACAGCAGGGGAAGGAACACAGAACCTGCTCTGCGCTTACCTGGCGGTCGCGGTGTTCGCCGGGCTGGCCGCCAATACGCTGCTGGGTGCCTGGTGGCTCGACGGCGTGGTCGCGCTGGGGATCGCGGGCTGGGCTGTGGTAGAAGGCCGGCGAGCGTGGGCCGGGCGATCTTGCGGCTGCGCATCCCAGACCGGCACGCAGTGCTCATGGTTAACGTCATAACCCTGCCGGGAATGGCCCGACCCGCTGCGGTCGCCGTCTGCGCCGACCACGCGCACGTCACGGCCCGCTGGCTGACCCGGACCATGGTCATCAACCGCGTCGTCGCCGTCGAGCCACCCCGCACCATCCGATGCGCCGTATGCCAGGCCGCCCGCGACGCTGCACCGGCCATGGCTACGGGCGGCCGGCTGAGCAGGGCCGGGAGCCATGCCCTCCCGTAAGCCCGATCAGCGCCGGGCCGGGCTTGCCTGCTGCGTTCAGCCCAGGAAGTGCGTCCCCTGCGGCCCGGTGACCTGCTGGAGCATGGTACGGGCGAGTTGCCGGACCTGGGCTGGCAGGGGCACATAGAGGTTCGCGGCGGCGTAGGCCTGGCCGTCGTGGGTGAGCCAGTCCAGCATGGTGACCAGGTCCTGCCCGGTGGCCTGGCTGGGCTGGCGGGTGTAGACCAGCGCCCAGCTGTAGCCGCTGATCGGGTAGCTGCTGGCGCCGGGCTGATTGACGATCGCGAAGTCGGTCGGGGTGATGTCGGGTTTCTGGGCGGCGGCAGCGGCGATGGTCTGGGTGGACGGGAGGACGTAGTTCCCGGCCTGGTTGCGGATTTCGGCGAACGGCAGGACCAGGCCCTGGGAATAGGCTTGCTCGACGTATCCGATGGAGAAGGGGGTGCGGAACACCGTGGAGGTCACGCTGCCGTTGCCTTCGGCGCCTTCCCCGACCGGCCAGTGCAGCGTCTTGCCGGTGCCGACCTTGGCCGCCCAGGCCGGGGCGACGCTGGACAGGTAGTTGCTGAAGATGTAGGTGGTGCCGCTGCCGTCGGAGCGGTGCACGACGGTGATCGGCGCGGGCGGGAGGGTGATGCCGGGGTTGAGGGCGGTGATGGCTGGGTCGTCCCAGCGGGTGATCTGCCCGAGGAAGATGCGGGCAAGCACCGGGCCGGTCAGGTGCAACCGGGCGCCCGCCGGGAGGTCCAGGTTGTAGGCCACACCTTCGGCGCCCAGGGCGTCGGGCACCTGTGTGACCCGGCCTCCTTTGGCGGCTGCCAGCTCGCTGGCGTTCATGGGCACGTCGGAGGCACCGAAGTCGACCTGCCGGGCGCTGATCGCGGCGATGCCCGCGCTGCTGCCCACCGGGGAATAGTTCACGGTGACCGCAGGGTGCTGCTGATGGTATTTGGCGAAGGCCAGGGCGAAGAACGGGGCGACGTACGTCGAACCCGCCCCGGTGAGGGTGCCCGTATCACCGCTGGAGGCAGCGCTGGCCGCGGTGCTCGTGGCAGGCGTGGTGGTCGTGCTGGTGCATGCGCCGAGGGCGAGGGCGATGATCGCGGCAGCGCATGCACTGAAGGTGCCGACGCGTGCACGGTGAGTGATGTGATGATGCCGTCCGTCGTTGGCTGGCATGGTTTTCCTCTGCTGACGTGAGGTGGGTTAGGGCTGCCCGGTTTCGCGGAGCCAGGCTTGGGCGCCTATCTGGATGGCTTCCCAGGGGCTGCCGAGGGGTGGCGTATAGGACAGGTCCAGGTCGTTGAGCCCGTCGATGGTCATGGCGTGGAAGATGGCGGTGGCGGCGATGTCGATCCGCTTGGCGATCTCGGCGTGCCGGTGCCCGAACAGCTGCACGCCGAGGAGGCGGCCGGTTCTGCGGTCGCCGGTGAACCGCATGGTGATGCGGTGGCTGCCGGGGTAGTAGGCCTTGTGGTCGTCGGCCTCGGACTGGACGGTGACCGGGTCGAACCCGGCGGCGGCAGCTTCGTGGTCGCGCAGCCCGGTGCGCGCGGCGGCCTGATCGAAGATCTTCACCACTTGGGTGCCCAGGCTCCCCGCGAACTCCCGGTTCCCGCCGACCGCGTTCTCACCGGCGACCCGGCCCTGCTTGTGTGCGGTGGTGCCGAGCGGCAGGTAGGTCTCACCAAGCAGCCGGTGATAGGTGACCACGCAATCCCCCGCGGCGTACACGCCGGGGAGATTTGTCCGCATGCTCCGGTCCACAGCGATCGCGCCCTTGGCGCCGAGGGCGGCCCCGGCGCTGGCGGCGAGGGCCGTGTCGGGGCGGACGCCGACGACGACCAGGACCGTGTCGGCCAGCCGTGACACGGGCGTGCCGTCGGCTGCTTCCGCATCGACTCGCAGCCGTCCGCCGTCGCCCGCGGCGGCCCGGGTGATCTGGCGGACCGTGGTGCTGGTCAGGACCTCGACGCCACGGGTGGCGAGCTGCTCGTGGACGAGCCGGCCAAGCGCCGGGTCAACGGTGGGCAGCACCTCGGGCAGCTGTTCCATCTGGATGACCTGGAGCCCGCGGGTGGTGAGGGCGTCGGCCATCTCCAGGCCGATGTACCCGGCACCGACGATCACCGCGCTGGCCGGGCTGGCCTCCTCAAGCGTGCGCATCAGCGCGAACGTGTCGCCCATCGAGTGCAGCAGGTGCACCCCGTCGTCGGGGCCCAGGATGTCCGGATCGTGCAGGCCGCCGATGGGCGGCCGGACCGGCACCGCGCCAGTGCCAATGACGAGCTTGTCGTAGCTGAGCACTTCCTCGGCGCCGTCGGCGGAGGTGACCAGGAGTTTGCGGCCGGCCACGTCGATGCGGCAGGCGGTGGTGTCCAGGCGCAGGTGCATCCCGGTGGCTTCGAGGTCTGCGGTGGTGCGGTGGGCCAGGTTGCGCCAGTGGGTGACCTCGCCGGAGACGTAGTAGGGGATACCGCATATGGAGAAGTTAGGGTAGGCGTCCGCGACGACCACGCTGACCTCAGCGCCCGGGTCGAGTCCCCGGGCGCGTAGCGCGGCGCTGATCCCAGCGTCGCTGCCGCCGATCATGACCAGGTGCATGGCTGGATTCCTCCGGGATGGCTGCTTAACGGGGCTGGCTCTGACCAGGTGGCGGGCTGGGGTGTGCCGGTGCGCCGTCGTGGGCGGCGCGGGCCCGTTCTGGGCCGCCCTGGCTAGCGTGGTGGGGAAAGAGGATGTCGGCGGCCTGCTCCGGCGTGAAGCGGGGGTACAGGGCCCGGATCACCAGCACGGCGACGGCGCCGCCGAGGATCTGGGCGGCGATGAAGGCCGGCACGGAGGACGGGGCGATGCCGGCGAAGGTGTCTGAGAACATCCGGCCGATGGTGATCGCCGGGTTGGCGAAACTGGTCGAGGATGTGAAGAAGTACGCAGCCCCGATGTAGGCTCCCACCGCCGCGGGGGCGGACCGGGAGCGGCCGGAGCGGGCCAGCGCGAAGATCACCAGGATCAGCCCGAGGGTGGCGATCACCTCGGACAGGAAATGCGCAGGCGTGGCCCGGTGCTTCGCGGAGATGCTGACCGCCGCCTGAGCGAACATCAGGTTGGCCACCACCGCACTGCCAATGCATCCGGCCACCTGAGCGGGCAGGTAAGCGGCCGCATCGCGCCAGCTCAGCCCGCCGAACGCCGCATCCACGAAGGACACCACCGGGTTGAAATGGCCGCCCGACACCGGTCCGAACATCAGGATGATGGCGAACAGGCCGGCCGCCGTCGCCGCCGCGTTCTCCAGCAGCTCCAGCCCGGTGGCACCCGGGGACAGGTGCTGCGCGGCGATGCCCGAGCCGATCACGATCGCGGCCAGGAAGC
>OCZU010001723.1_pt1 | contig 14184 bp, 16 predicted proteins | sample 1539001 | NCBI WGS metagenome assembly OCZU01 (sample SAMEA3539306, study PRJEB22396) | soil metagenome | biome: tundra; feature: field; material: soil | place: USA | collected 2010-05 | depth 0.15 m | reverse complement strand
AACTGCGTCATCCCAGCCGCAGCGAGCAGCTGCGCAGCTTCTTGATGGACGATTGAATCAGCCCGTGCTCATGCCGCCGACGGCGGGGCCAAACAGCTTCACTTCTTCGTCGTCGCTACCGAGCCGCACGAGCCGCTCGAAACGCAGGCCGATTTTACCCAGCACGGCGATGGACGCGTGGTTGTCCGGTGCGGTGATCCCGACGATGCGCTCGAGCCCGAATTCGCGTCGTGCGTACGCCAATACGGCGGCGGCGGATTCCGTCGCGTAGCCAAATCCCGCGTATTGCGGCATGAACGCAAAACCGACGTCCACGTCCTCCAGGGTCTCACGCTTCACGAGGCCGCAAATGCCGATCGGCGTGCCGCCACGCTTGAACGACGTCAAATAGAGGCCGAAGCCATGGCGTCGATAGCTGTCGAGCGGGCCCTTCTCGATGTAGGCGCGGGCGTCGGCGAGGTTGCGGACGCCCTTGTCGCCGATGTACCGAATGAAATCCGGCTGATTCAACAATTCGAGAATGAAACCCGCGTCGTGCAGAGTCAGAAGGCGCAAATAGAGACGTTCGGTTTCGATGATGTTCATTTCGGAATCTTAGGTTGGGCGAGCTCAAAGGCCGCGGCGAGCAGCGCGTACGAATGCTGGCGCGCAGCCGGATCGAAGGTCCAGGTGTTGATGACGATCTCCTCGAGCTGCAGGCGCTGCGCGAGGTGCTGCAACTGCGCAGCGACCGCCGGCGCGGTCCCGGCAATCGTCTTCTCGCGCAGCCGCTCGATCATCAGGCGTTCGGGCTGCGTGTACGGCTGGACCGCCGCTTGTTCGGGCGATACCAGGGCCTCGCGCAAGCCTTTCTCGAAGCCGACGCGCCAATGTTCTCGGGCGCTCAGCAAGCGCCGCGCCTCGGCGTGCGTTTCGGCGGCCAAGGCCCAAACGCATATCGTCGGTTGCGGCTCGGGATAGCGGTCGCTGGGACGGTAATTGCGCCGATACAGGCTCAATGCCTCCTCCGCGCCGGCGCCATCGCGAAAAAAATACGCGAACGCATAGGGCAAACCCAGGTGCGCCGCGAGCTGCGCGCCGTAATCGGAGCTGCCGAGTATCCAAATCTGCGGACTCGTGGGCCCCGTCGGGCACGCCATGATGCGATGAAAGGCGTGGCTTTCCGGCAAAGGCAGGCCTGAAACCCAATACTGCAATTCCTGCACCTGGCGCGGAAAATCATCGGCCCCTTGCCCTCGCGGGTTCAGCGCGTGCGCGGTCAGGGCATCGGATCCCGGCGCCCGACCGACGCCCAAATCGATTCTTCCGGGCGCAATCGCCTCGAGCACGCGAAATTGTTCGGCAACCTTGAGCGCCGAGTAATGGGGCAACATCACGCCGGCGCTGCCGACGCGGATGCGAGCCGTCGTGGCGGCGATCGCGGCAATCAGGATTTCCGGCGCCGTGCCGACGATGCTGGCGCTGTTATGGTGTTCGGAGACCCAGAAGCGGTGGTAGCCGAGAACATCGCAGCAGCTCGCCAGTCGCAGGGATTCGCGGATGGCGACGTCCTGCGTGCTGCCGGCGGACGCGGGTGACTGATCGAGTACGGACCATTTCATTGCATAACGTAAGGTGCGGCGATCGAAGCTTTCGTGCATCCACAGTTTACATCGGGCGCCCGCATGGAATTGACGGATTTGCGGGCAACTTTTTCAGACGCTGTTGCGCCTTGCGCCGCCGCACCGCCGAGGCCACACTGCGGTTTCTTAAACTGAGCGGACGGATTGAATGCCTCAAGAGCTGGGAGGTCGAGACGACTGGCGCCGCGACCTACGATCCAAGATCGCGTGGACGCTGATCGCCAAGGTCGTGGCGCTGACGCTGCTTTGGGCCTTATTTTTCCGGGGAAGTCCCGCATGATCGATTTCGACGTCGTCACGCTTTCGCGACTGCAATTTGCACTGACGGCTCTTTTCCATTTCTTGTTCGTGCCGCTCACGCTCGGCCTCTCGATGATCCTCGTGATCATGGAAGCGGCTTTTTGCATCACGGGGCGCGAGATTTGGCGACGCATCACGAAGTTTTGGGGCGTGATCTTCGGCATCAACTTCGCGATGGGCGTCGCCACCGGCATCACGATGGAATTTCAGTTCGGCACGAATTGGTCGTATTACGCGCATTACGTCGGGGATATCTTCGGTGCACCGCTCGCGATCGAAGGTCTCATGGCCTTCTTCTTGGAGTCGACGTTCGTCGGCCTGTTTTTCTTCGGCTGGGAGCGCCTGTCCAAGGTGGGACATCTTCTCGTGACCTGCCTCGTCGCGGTCGGATCGAGCCTTTCCGCGCTATGGATCTTGGTTGCAAACGGCTGGATGCAGAACCCGGTCGGGGCGCATTTCAACTACCGCACGATGCGCATGGAACTGACCTCTTTCGGCGATGTGCTGTTCAACCCGGTCGCGCAGGCCAAGTTCGTCCACACGGTGGCCGCCGGTTATACGCTGGGCTCGGTGTTCGTCCTATCGATCAGCGCGTGGTACCTGCTGCGCGGACGCAATATCGAGGTCGCCAGGCGCTCCATGGCGGTGGCGGCGAGCTTTGGCCTCGCCTGCTCGCTCTCGGTCGTCGTGCTCGGCGACGAATCCGGTTACATCGCGGGCGAAAACCAGAAAATGAAAATCGCCGCGATCGAGGCCGAGTGGCATACCGAGAAGCCCCCGGCCAGTTTCACGCTGTTCGGTCTGCCCGACATCGCCTCGCACAAGACCATCGCTGCGGTCAAAATACCCTGGCTGTTAGGTTTGATTGCGACGCGCTCCGTCGATACGCCGGTAGCGGGCATCTTCGATCTCGTGGCGCGCGCCAAACTGCGCATCGTCAGCGGCATCGACGCCTATACGGCGTTGCAAGTGCTGCGCGCAAAGGTGGACTCCGATGACCCGGACGCCATGACGACCGATGAAGCCAAACGGCGTTTCGAGGCGCACAAGGCGGACCTCGGCTACGGCATGCTCGTGCTGCGCTATACGGAAAATCCGGCCCAGGCCACGGCCCAACAGATCGACGCCGCGGCATGGCTGACCGTACCCAACGTGCCGGTGCTTTTCTGGAGCTTTCGCGTCATGGTCGCGATCGGCCTTTTTCTGATAGCGCTGTTCGCGGCGGCTTTTTATCTTGCGAGCCGCCATCGCCTCGATGAGCATCCATGGTTCTTGAAGGCGGCCGTCCAGAGTTTGCCGCTGCCGTGGATTGCCGCGGAACTCGGCTGGATCGTCGCCGAATACGGTCGCCAGCCCTGGGCCGTCGACGGTGTACTACCCACATTTGTCGGGGCATCGCGCACCGCCGCCGGCAACATCTGGATGTCGCTGCTGGGCTTCGTCGTGTTCTACGGCGCGCTCGCGGTCGTCGATGTGTTTCTCATCATGCGCACGATACGTCGCGGACCGGATGGCCTGGGTTATTGGCCGATTCGAAATCGTTCGTCGCAGGCGCCGATCTGATGGACGCGCCCGCGAGCATCGCCGGCGCGACGTTGATCGATTATGCGAGCTTGCGCGTGATTTGGTGGCTGCTGCTCGGCGTACTGTTGATCGGCTTTGCGATCATGGACGGCTTCGATCTCGGTGTCGGCGCGACATTCAGATTCATCGGCAGAACCGACGCCGAACGGCGCGCTCTGTTGAAATCGATCGAACCGGTCTGGGAAGGCAATCAGGTTTGGTTCATCTTGGGCGGCGGCGCCGCGTTCGCCGCGTGGCCGCTCCTCTACGCGGCGTCATTCTCCGGCCTGTACCTCGCGATGTTCCTGCTGCTCATTGCGCTGATCTTGCGGCCCGTGGGCTTCGCGTTCCGCAATCAGCTGACCGATGCGCGTTGGCGCAATGTCTGGGACGCGGGCCTGACGCTCGGCGGCGCCGTGCCGTCACTGCTATTCGGCGTGGCCTTCGGCAACTTGTTCCTCGGCTTGCCGTTTCATTATGACGACATGCAGCGATCGACCTACACGGGCGGATTCCTTGATTTATTGAGGCCGTTCGCACTGCTCGCCGGCGTCGTGAGTCTGTCCATGCTGGTACTGCATGGCGCGAGCTATGCCGCCTTGAAGGTCGGCGGACCGATGGATGCGCGCGCGCGCCTCATCGGCCGTGTCGCGTCGCTCGTATTCATGCTGAGCTTCGTGGGCGCCGGCATTTGGACGGCATCCGCGTTGGGCGGGTACCGCATCGTCGGACTCATCGATCATGGCGGCCCATCGAACCCGACGCAAAAGTCCGTCCAGGTCGTGGCCGGCGCTTGGCTCGGCAATTTCCGCGAGTGGCCGTGGATGTGGGCCGCGCCGCTCGCCGCGCTCATCGCCGCGGCGAGTGCGAACTTTCTGCTGCGCCGAGGCCGCGCAGGCGCGGCATTCCTCGCGAGCGTGTTCGTGCAAACCGCGACGATTTTGACCGCTGGCTTCGCACTATTTCCCTTCATGATGCCGTCCTCGACCAACCCCAACCAGAGTCTGACCGTCTGGGACGCCTCGAGCAGCGCGAAGACCTTGGAGGTCATGCTCGCCGCGGCGATCTTGTTTCTACCAATCGTGCTCGCCTATACGGCTTGGGTATTTCGCGTCATGAAGGGACGTGGCTCGCTCGAAGACTTGCGCGATCATGAAGGCCCGTATTAGGCGGCGCCAACCCGCGGGAGAATATTTCGATGTGGTACTTCAGCTGGATACTTGGGCTTGGGCTCGCAACGACTTTCGGCGTGCTGAATGCGGTTTGGTACGACATCGTCGAAGATCAGCGGGAAAAGGACGCCGCAGGCAAGAGCGGCATCAGCTCGCCGTAAAGCTCGCGGCGAAGCGCGCGCGAATCGCGACGATTTCAGCGAGCACCGCGGCCGGCAATTCGGGGACCGTGTGCGTATCGATGATGCTGCGCAGATCTTCGTCGATGCGCGCATAGAGATCGCGATCCGCGAGCGAACTCATCCTCGTCGGCAAGTTGGGGCCGAAATAACGGGTTTGCCAGAGCTGTTCGCGGCAGTGGCTCGCGGTATGGTCGAGCGCCAGATAATTGCCCCGCGGCCCCACCGCTTGCGCCTCCGAGAGTGCGAGTGCGACATCGTCGACGGCCACACCCTGCCAGAGCGTGCGCAGCAAGCCCGCCAGATCATTGCAGAACAGCAGCGAGTGCAGTGAATAGGTCATGCCCTCGTCGATCGATCCGAGATAATCACAGGTTGCCGGCCGACTGTAGAAGGCCTGCATGAGGTTCGAGGACAGCTCCCAGACGGCGTCCTGATTGAAAGAGCGCGCGGCACATTGCCCGCCGATGCCCGTGAACGACGGAATGCCCAGCTCACGGCGCACCTGGCACATGACCATGTCGGAGAGCGACGTCTGGCCGAAATTGCCGATACCGCCCGTGGCGGGTTCCATGAAACAAACATCGGAACTGCCGATCACGAACGAGCCTCTGCGCGCCAGTTGACCGAGCGTCATGCCGGCGAAATCCGTCGCCAGGCTCTGCGCGATGCAGCCGGCGGCCGTGATCGGCGAGGATGCGCCGCCTATGGGGAGCGTGCCGACGCTGACCGGCACGCCGGCGCGCGCCGCCATGATCACCTGATCGATGTGCGTCTTCGCGTAATTGAGCGGCAAGGGCGTGATGATCTGCAGAAAATAGGGCTTTTCGGCCAGCGCGCCGCGGCCGCCGCGAATCGCGGCCGCCATCTCGATCGCGACACCGAAGGATTCGGCGTGCTCGCAGAGATACTCGAGCGGCTTGGTCGTGTTGCGCGCCATGATCGCGAACTCGGCGATCTCGCCGTGTATGTCGGAGTGCTCGACGTCTTTGCAGCCGATACAGACGCCGTCGATATTCGGCAACGCGTCGGCCACGCGCGTGATCATCGCAAGATCCGCAGCCGTGCTCGCGCGCAGCTCGCCGCTCGCCAGATCGAAAACCTTGATACAGGTCATGCCCGGCAGGAACCACGTATGCTGATTGTCGAGCTGCAGATAATGCGAACTATTTCGATCCCAGAGGCGCGTCTGCCGCGCGACGGAGGCGAGCGCGCTCTCGACCGTTTTGCGGTCTAGCTTGACCACGCCGTCGGCGGCGACCGTGCAACCGGCGGCCGCGAACAATTCCGGCGCCTCGCTGTCGGTGTCGAATACCACGCCGGTTTGTTCCAACAGCGTGAATGCCGCATCGATGAGGCGCGCCGATGCGCCGCGCGCCAGCGGCTCGTAGGGCGCGGTCGGACCGAAATGCAGTCCGGGATCCGTGGGACGCGTAACGCCCTTGTGTGCACGGCGTTTGCGCTGACTTGCCGATTCATGACGCATGAGCGCATCCCTTTGGCTCTATCTTTTAGCGTCCGCGAGACGCAATAATCGAATATGTCGGAAATATCGCGCTACGCGCCGCTGTTCGAGAGCGTAAGGATCGGCCCGGTCACTGCGCCGAATCGATTATATCAGGTACCCCATTGTACGGGCATGGGCCACGCGCTGCCGCAAACCCTGGTGTCGATGCGTGCGATGAAGGCCGAGGGCGGGTGGGGAGTCGTGTGCACCGAATATTGTTCGATACATCAGAGCTCCGATGATCATCCGTATCCATTCGCGTCCCTCTGGGACGACGGCGATCTCGGCAACCTCACTGCGATGGCCGATGCGGTGCATGCGCACGGCGCGCTCGCGGGCATCGAGCTTTGGCATGGCGGCAGCTACGTCGCGAATCTTTCGACGCGCGTCCCATCATTCGGCGTGCGCTCGGCGCCGGCGCGCATCGACCCCGTGCAGTCTCAACGCATGGACCGGCGCGATATTCGCGCGCTCAAGCGCTGGCATCTCGACGCGGCGCTGCGCGCGCGCAAGGCCGGTTTCGACATCATCTACGTTTATCCGACTCACGGTTACCTGATATCCGAGTTTCTGTCGCGCAGTTTGAACGACCGCACCGACGAATATGGCGGATCGCTCGAGAACCGCATGCGTCTGCTGCGCGAATTACTCGAAGAGACGCGCAGCGCCGTCGGCGATCGCTGCGCCGTCGCAGTTCGCTACGCCGCGAATGGGCACGGAGACGATCACCTCAGCGAGGACGAGGCGCGCGACGTCGTGGCGGCTCTGGGGTCTTTACCCGACCTCTGGGATGTCGTGATCGGCGATTACGACGAGGAAATGGGCTCCTCGCGATTCGTGGACGAAGGGGCGCTCGAGGATCGCGTCGCCTACGTGCGCAAACTGACCGGCAAACCCGTCGTGAGTGTCGGCCGCTTCACGTCGCCGGACACCATGCTGGGTCAACTCAAGCGCGGCGTCGTCGATCTGATCGGCGCGGCGCGCCCGTCGATCGCGGATCCGTTCCTGCCGACCAAAATACGCGAGGGACGCATCGAGGACATTCGCGAGTGCATCGGCTGCAACATCTGCTACGCGCACGATTTCCGCGGCGCCGCGCTGCGCTGTACGCAGAACCCGACGATGGGCGAAGAATGGCGATTCGGCTGGCATCCGGAGCAGGTGCCCGCGGGCACCGGCGGCTCGGTACTCATCGTTGGCGCAGGCCCGGCGGGCCTAGAGGCCGCGCACATACTCGGCAAACGCGGCTATGAAGTCGCGCTCGCGGACATGGACATCGAAGCCGGCGGGCGCGTCTCGCGCGAAAGCAGGCTGCCGGGACTCGCGCAATGGGCGCGCGTACGGGATTATCGCCTCGGCCAGATCAACCGGATGGCGAACGTAGCCTTGTATCTGGAAAGCCGCATGCAGGCATCGGACGTGCTCGCGTTCGGCGCCGATCACGTTTTGATCGCGACCGGAGCGCACTGGCGGCGCGACGGTATCGGCCGCTGGCACGCGCGGCCGATCGTCCCGCTCGATCCGTCCGGCGTATACACGCCGGATGACGTACTCGCAGGGCGTCTGCCGGACGGGGAAGTCGTGATCTTCGATGATGATCACTATTACCTCGGACCGGTGATCGCGATCAAGCTCGCGCGCGAAGGTTCGCGCGTACGGTACGTCACGACCGAAGGGCGCGTGGGCGCATGGAGCCAAAACACGCAGGAACAGGAGCGCAGCCAACGGGCGCTCATAGAACTCGGCGTCGACATCGAAGTCAACGTGGCGCTCGCAGCCTTTGAGGAGTCGATCGCAACGCTCGCCTGCGTCTTCACCGGCCGCACGCATGCCGTGCCGGCGTCCGCCGTCGTGCTGGTGACTTCGCGCGTCTCGGACGAGGCGCTTTATCGGGCGCTCGTCGGCGAGGATGCCGCGGAGCGGCCGCGGACGTCCCCGCAGTCGCCGCCCGCGTCCGTGCAGCGGATCGGCGACTGTCTGCAGCCGGCATTGATCGCCGCTGCCGTGTACTCCGGCCACCGCGCGGCCCGTGAGCTTGGCCTCATCGAGCCGGCGCGGCCTCGGGAGCGCGTGCTGATCTGAGCCGCCCGATCGCGCAAATCAACGATTGGCGCACTCCGGGGTATAAAAGGGGAGGGTAAATCGACGCGCCAGGTATTACGCTCTTGGTCGAAAGGAGAAAACGGTGCCTGATTCATTCGCGCTCGGACCAATCGGTCAGATATCACGATCTGTCGGCGATATCGCGGAAGCTCAAGCCTGGTATGCCAACGTGCTCGGGATACCGCACCTATATACATTCGGCAAGCTCGCGTTTTTCGATTGCGGCGGCACAAGATTGATGTTGTCGCAGGAAGCGCAAGCGTCGTCGGGCGAATCAATGATTTACTTGCGGGTTGCGGACATAGGACAAGCACACGACGAATTGAAATCGCGCGGCGTCGAGTTCGTCAACGCTCCGCACATGATCCACAAGCATGCCGATGGCACCGAAGAATGGATGGCATTTTTCAAGGACCCTGACGGCAGGCCGTTGGGCATCATGTCGCAAGTGAAACCGTAAAAGCTCTCAAAAACTCGGAATCGCTGGACCGGCGAGCATCGCGTCGGCCTTCAGCTTCAAGCTCGGCATGACGCCCGCCAGCATATCGACGAGTTTCTGGCTTTCCGCCCGAGCCGCGGGATCCGGATCCGCGCGGGTCGCCACGATGCCCCAGTAGACGGCCTTCGATCCAGGCTCTTGGAGCACTCGATTTTCCGCAGCGATAATTGCCGTCGCGAAATAATATTTCGCCAAACGGGCCGGAGCGGACGGGTTGCCGCGCTCAGCCGACATGTACCACAGCTTTGCGGCCCGCTCGTGGTCGCGCTCCACTCCATCGCCGTTCCAAAACATCGTCCCGAGTAGAAAAGCCGCATTCGCCTGGCCTTGATCGGCCGCTTTCTGCAACCAACTGGCGGCTTGCGGGAAGTCCCGCTCGACCCCTTCACCCGCAAGATACATTTGACCCAAATCGGTTTGCGCATCGGCCACCCCTCGGTCGGCGCTTTTCCGGCAGAGCGATGCGGCCTTGGCTTGATTCTTCTCGACGCCGAAACCTCGCAGATACTGGTTGCCAAGCGCACAATCGGCCATCGCTGCTCCGCGAGCCGAAGCCCGTGCGTACAACAGCGCTGACTGGTTATAGTCCTGGGCGCGGCCATCTCCTTTAAAGAAACAGTCGGCGAGAAGCTCCGTACCATTCGGATCGGTTCTCTGTTCAGCGACCGCGAATAGATCACAGGCAACCCCGTGGTCCAGTTGTACCCCGATCCCCGACCAATACATCAATCCCAACATGGCGGGCGCCGCGACGCTGCCCTGATCCGCGAGCTTCTTATAGATGGCAATCGCAGTGCCATAGTCCTTGGATCTATTGGCGGCAACGGCCTTGGCCATCTCGTTCGTCTCGGCTTCAAGCGTGGCTGCGTGGCCGGCGCAGGCGAACAACAAGAAGAGTGAGACGCAAGCCATGCGTCGCGCCACGATTCGCATACGGAGGTTCTTCGAGCAGATAACGGGTGCGTCGGCGGCGGGCAAGGGCAAGGAATTCAATCCACCGGCGACATCATTCGCCGCGCTCGAATAAGCGGCCGATGACCTGCATTCCAAGCGCGACGAGGTCCAGCCCCGGGCCGGCGCCGTGCGCGCTTGTGCCGGCCAGCAAGTGATCGCCGAGATGCCCTCCCGGCGACGCGGGTTGCGGAGGGAGTTGCATTCCCAGCAGCGCGTTCGCCAATGCCTCCGGCGTGTGGCCGAGGTGGCGCCGATTCTCCATGCCGGACCACATACCGAGCGCCTTCTCGACGGCATCCGGATCCAAGAACGAGACCGGCGCGTGGCAGTATTGGCATTGACTGGCGTGTTCCAAATCGATCGGCGCTCCGCACTCGGAACAGCATATCTGGCGGACCTGAGAGCGGACCCGATGCAGTTCCGCCTCAGTCAAGGTGCGTACAAATTGTTTCTCCCGCAGGAATTGAAAGAACGGCGTGAATCGCCCGTCGCCGCGCGGGCACCGGAAATAGGAAAACTTTCCTGATTTGCACAGATCGTAGCCAAGCGCGAGCGCATCGCCGCAGCGCGGGCAATCCAGCCGGCTTGCCACTGGCTGACGCGCGTCACCGAGGCGGGAATTGATTTCCTTGAACAATTCGATCACGGCGGCGGGTGCGAGCAGAACGCTTCCGGCGTGATCGAACCAGATGCCGGCGCAGGTGAAGCACAGATCCACGCGCACCGCGCCATGATAGTTTTGTTCGAGATCCTGGGCCTGCATCGGCTGTTGACAGTTCGGGCAGGGGATCGTCGGAAGCGCGTCAACGTTGGGCATGGAGTCGACACCGGGCAAGGGGTTTGGAGTAACGGACCGATGGCAAGGATAAACCACCCCGATGCGCAGCGCACGCTGCATGCGGCTTGCGCGGGAGCGCGGGATACCGGCGAATACGCGGATGCTCGCGACATGCCGGAGGCCGCGCGAGGCGTGCTATTGGCATCGATGCCGGAACTACGGTGGCGCCCATGTCGAATCGCCGAGATGCTCGTCCAAGGATTTACCGGGCGCACATTCCTTCGAATAATAGGCGCCCTGTAGAGTGCCTGAATCTCCTCGCTGCTGGTAAGCGGTGTTGTAGTACTCGAGCGCATTGCTCTTTGCGACGCTATCGGGAACACCGAGTAGTTTGGCCGCACGGTAGTCTCGTTGCACGGCCTCGCATTCGGTCTTGGCTTCGTTCATTTCGCCGCGTACATGCATGCTCTCGTGAGTGAACAGGTTCAGGCTCTCGATTTCCCTCGCGGTTGCACGATGAGGATGGGCTAAGTAAGACATCAAGATATCGCACCAAGGCTTTTGGATTACGATTTTGCCGGTCAGGGGGCTGGCGTGCCCGGACGCGAGCATCTCGGAGTCGAGCATCGTATCGAACAGCGTGTTGCAATGAACCTTGGCGCGATGATTGTCCGCTAGTTCGGTGGCTTTCGCCGATAAGAACCGCTCGAAGTGCCAGGTGTGAAATGGCGGCCAAGCAAATAGCACGGCCAAGGCCAAAACCAGAGCGAGGTAGGGTTTCGTTATCGGCGTGGGGAAATCAAAGCCGGGCCGGGCCACGATGCTGCTGCGGACTTCGCGGAACGCGCACCATGTGAAAAACAGCGAAGCCAGAATCCAAAGCATGATGGGAGTGTCATTTACACGCAGTTAGCTCACCATACCATGGCCCCTGCGATGCCCGAGAGCTTCGCGCAGCTTGGACCCATCTAATCTGTGCGGTGCTTCACGCATATTGCACGATAGACAGGAGATTTCCGTCCGGATCTCGGAACCATACGACCTTCGCGCCATCGGGCGTCACCACGATGCCGGACGCATCGCGCGCAAAAGCCGGGAAGCGCTCCTAGGATGGAATCGCCCAATCAATGAATCCAAAAAACACAAGGCCGCGAAACGCCGTATAGTCAGATTTCATCGATCGGCAGATCGGTTCCAGCGGGTGCTCATGGCAACGCTCTACGACAACATCGGGCGCACCTATTCGAGCCGCCGACAAACCGATCCGCGGATCGCGGCGGCGATCGTGAACGCTATCGACGGCTGCTCTTCAATTTTGAACGTTGGCGCCGGCACGGGCTCCTACGAGCCAAGCTCTCGAACGGTGGTCGCGGTCGAGCCGTCTCGCACAATGATTTCGCAGCGTCCCCCGGGCACCGCTCCCGTGGTTCAGGCCTCTGCCGAAGCATTACCGTTCCGCGACGCAAGCTTTGATGCCGTCCTCGGCATATTAACCGCGCATCATTGGAAAAACCAAGCACGGGGCTTTTCGGAATGCGTACGCGTGGCACGCTCTCGTGTCGTCTTCCTGACCATCGACATGGACGCATGCGCGCGGTTCTGGCTCTTCGACTATCTACCGGATCTGATCCGGATCGACCGGTTAATTTTTCCCCGGCTCGAACGATTCCAGGAAGCTTTCGGAGCAATTGAGGTAACCAATGTGCCGATCCCCGCGGATTGTCGTGATGGATTCTTAGGTGCGTATTGGAAACGGCCGCGCGCTTACCTCGATCCCGTTGTCCGCGCCAGTATCTCGACCTTCTCCAAGATCGGCGACATCAAGGGTCAACTTGTTCGGCTTCAAAGTGACATCGATTCAGGCGAGTGGGACCAACGATATTCGAGCCTGCGCAATGTCAACGAACTGGATCTTGGTTATCGCCTCATTACAGCGCGCATTTCATCGGCATGAACACCGCTGTTACCACAGGAGCCGCGCTAAATCATCCGAACGAAAGCTGCCAGTGCTGCGAGCACCGCCGCTGCTTGGTCGCGCTGCGGCGAATGGCCGCATCGAGGCAGCTTCAGCAGTTGCGTACCCGGAACTTTCTCGGCAATGACATCGATCTGCCTCATCGTCGAGTATTCGTCTTCCTCGCCCTGCATGGCCAGCACGGGACACCGGATCTTCGGCAGGCAGTCCTCGATGTTCCAATCGCGAAATGCCGGCGAAAGCCACGTGTCATTCCAATCGCCGAACACGCGAGACGCCCAGTCGCCATGATAGCGCGCAAACTTTTGCGGTAAATCGGTGGTCTGCCAGGCGATTCGGGCCGCGCGTATGCCGGCCAGCGTCACGTCCTCGACGAACTCATGTGGCGCCATCACCGCAATTCCAAGCGGCAGCTCGGGAAAGGCCGCGGCAAATAGCAGCGCGATGCTGCCGCCGTCGCTGTGGCCGATCAGTATCGGGCGCTCGATGTTCAGTGCCGCCAGCAGTGCGGGCAGCGCCTCCTCCGCCTCGCGGCGCAGGTAGTCCGGGGTACGCGCGCGCGGGTCGGGTTGCGAGCCACCGTACCCCGCCCGCGACCAGACGATCACGCGCCGGCCTGTCGCCGCCGCCAGTTTGTCGGGAAAGTCCCGCCACATTGCAACGCAGCCCAGCCCTTCGTGCAGCAGCAGCAGCGTCGATCGCTGCTCAGCGACTGCGGGCAGATCGCGGTATTCGAGCTGCAGACCCTCGACGACAACGTGTTTCATGATGGAGCCCGTCGATAAAGCAAGGAGCAAGAATCGCCGTCTTGGTCGCACCCGATCAATGCGTGCGCATCATGGGTTCAATGGCCACGGCGGCTCCGGCGACAGTGTATTTTGCGATTGGGAGCCTGGGAAGAGTAGGGTGACCGCGAGCGTTGGTGCGCAACTCCATGCATTTTTTATCAAATTGCGGGCATAACGAACCGGTCGATGAACGCGGCAATCTTGTGCCAGGTTTCGCCAGCGACGATCACCTCGCAGCTCTCGACCTCGTTCGCCGTGAGATCCAGATTTGCCGAAGTTCCATTGACGATAATCGTGAGTCTGGCAATGCCGCGCGGCATTTGGACGCCCTCGGATTTACATCGGATCGATTGAGCTGAAATTCCGGCGCGGTCCAGTTCCTCCCGAACGTGAGCAACGATTTTAAGCTTGCCCAACTCAAATGAAGTGAGTGGCATTTGAATCGCTCCTGCGGCGCGTTCCTCGAGTTGCAATACCTATTAGCACAGCATGGATATTAGTCCGTAGGACTTCGCCTGGACATACAGCGCTGGCTAGCAGCGACGCGTGTCGAAAAAGTGGTGGGCCCGCTCGGACTCGAACCGAGGACCAAGGGATTCACTTGAGCCCCGCCGTTTCCGGAGGGAGTGGACTATCTCTTCACCCCGGTAGGGTGCGGGACGCTCTAGCCTGTCATTAAGCGCAACTGAAGCGCTCAGGTAGTCTCTGCACCTTCCGGCGGTGTACCGCCGGCTTGGCTCAGGG
>OCZU010001722.1_pt1 | contig 14184 bp, 9 predicted proteins | sample 1539001 | NCBI WGS metagenome assembly OCZU01 (sample SAMEA3539306, study PRJEB22396) | soil metagenome | biome: tundra; feature: field; material: soil | place: USA | collected 2010-05 | depth 0.15 m | reverse complement strand
GGAAAAAGTCGATTCTCGATGCCCAGCCCCTAAAGGGGCGTCTGATTTCGAAGGATTTGCGGTATCGATAAAGCGATACCGTGATACGAAACCCGAGTTTTTCCGCAAGCTGTGAAGCGCTGCGCCACCCAAAATCAGGTGCTAGATAAATCAGGGGCTAGATCGACTTTTTCCGCAAACTGCTACGTTTGATCTCGATGCTGCGCAGGTTTTCAGTCCCCCGTGGTGAACGCCAGTGCCAGCAACGTCTTCTGCTCGACCTCGTGCGCCTTTGCCGAACCGGTAGCCGGACTGGCACTCGCGGAACGTTTCACCGAAATCACTGGCCGGTCATTTGCGATGCTCTTTAAGCGAGGCAGCATGTAGAAAAGCGCACCCATGTTGGAAGGCTCTTCCTGCACCCACACAATATCTCGCGCCGCACTGTGACGCTCCAGTTCTGCCGCGAGTTCCGCCTCGGGGAACGGGTACATCTGCTCGAGGAAAACAATGGCGGTGCTCACGTCTTTCTCCTTGCGCTTCTGCCGTTCGGTGCGCAGTTCGTGTCCGATCTTGCCGGTGCAGATCAGAATCCGTTTGGCGTCCTGCGCATCTGTGTCCGGCAGCACCGGCAGAAACCGCTGGTGCGTCAGATCTTCCAGGGGAGACAGCGCATCCGGATGCCGCAGCATGCTCTTGGGCGTGAACACCACCAGCGGCTTCCTCCACTTGCGCAGCGCCTGCCGCCGCAGCAGGTGGAAATACTGCCCCGCATTCGAGGGCTGACAAATCTGGATATTGTCGCGCGCCGCCAGTTGCAAGAATCTCTCGATGCGCGCACTGGAATGCTCCGGTCCCTGCCCTTCGTAGCCGTGGGGCAACAACAGAACCAGTCCTGACAACAGCTTCCACTTCTCCTCGCCGGCGCACACAAACTGGTCGATCACGGCCTGCGCCACGTTGGCAAAATCGCCAAACTGCGCTTCCCATAGAACCAGCGCTTCGGGATAATCGCGGCTGTAGCCGTATTCAAATCCCATCACGCCCGCCTCCGAAAGCGGCGAGTTGTAGATGTCGCACGCCGCCTGGCCCTGTGCGATGTGGCGCAGCGGAATGTATTCCGTCTCATCCTCAGTATCCAGCAGCACCGAGTGCCGCTGATTGAAGGTCGCGCGCCGCGTGTCCTGCCCGCTGAGGCGCACGGGAATCCCCTCCTTTACCAGGCTCGCAAAAGCCAGCGCTTCCGCCATGCCGTAGTCGAGCGGCTTCTTGCCCGTCCCCATTTCCTGGCGCTGCTCCAGTAGCTTCTTCACTTTTGGATGGATGCGGAAACCCTCCGGATACGTGGTCAAACGCTCCGTGAGTTCCGCGAGTTCCTCGGGCGCTATGCCCGTGGGCTGTTCGTAATCCGGTTTGTAGGGGCCCCCGAAATAGTCGTCCCAGTACTTGGGCAGATCGCGCATCAGCGGCTTCTTGGTGACTTGCGTCGCGCTCTTCTGCGCGGCCTCGTACTCGCTCTTGACCGCCTGCACTCGCTCCGCGATATTGTCGTCATTCATGCCGAGTTGTTTGGCGTAAATCTGATACAAGGGCGGATGCTGTTTGATCGCCTTATACATCAGCGGTTGGGTGACGGTGGGATCGTCGACCTCGCTGTGGCCATGGCGCCGGTAGCCGATCATGTCCACGACCACGTCGGTGCCGAATTGGTAGCGGTACTCGGTGGCGATGCGCGCGATGCGCATCACGGCATCCACGTCTTCACCATTCACGTGAAAGATGGGAATCGGCTGCCGCCGCGCGAGTTGCGCGGAGAAGCGCGAGGAATGCTCGTCGCGGGCGTTCGTGGTGAAGCCGATCAGGTTGTTGACGATTACATGGATCGTACCGCCCACGGTGTAGCCGGCCAGGTCCGCATAATTCATCGTCTCAGCCGTGATGCCTTGCCCCGCGAAGGCGGCGTCGCCGTGCACCAGCAGCGGCAGATACTTTGCCGTGCCGCCTTCACCGGCGCGGTCCTGCTTGGCGCGGGTGCGTCCCACCGTTACCGGATCGACCGCTTCGAGGTGGCTGGGATTCGACGCCAGGTGGATGTGAATTTTCTTCCCGCTCCTGGTGACGTACTCGCCGGTCGCGCCCATGTGGTACTTCACGTCGCCCGACCCCAATACGCTGCGTGGATCCACATCCTCAAATTCGGCAAAGACCTGCTCCGGCGGGCGGTTGGCTAAATGAATAATGACGTTCAGCCGGCCGCGATGACTCATGCCCATGACCAGTTCCACCGCACCGCGCTCGCCGGCCACGTCCAGAACCTGATCCATCGCCGGCAACAGAGACGTGCTGCCTTCGAGGGAGAAGCGTTTGTTACCCAGATAGCGCTGCTGCAGTGTCTGCTCAAAGAGCTCGGCGCGCACCAGCAGGTCGAGCGCGCGGTCGCGATCGATGTCGACGGCGGCCGGTTCAGCGCCGATCCGAGCTTCGATGCGATTCTGGATCCAGCGCCGCCGCTCTGGGTCGGCGATGTGCATGAACTCCACGCCTACGCTTTCGCAATAAATGCGCCGCGCTTCCCGCGCCCATTCGTTGTCGTTATTGTTATCAAACCGCAGGTCGGGATGCGGTTGCGGAGGCAGCAGGCCGAGCGGGTTCAGTTCGGCCTCCAGATATCCAAATTGCCGGAACAGCCCAAACACACGTTCCCGTTCGTCGTTTTGAATGATTGGAGGGGCTGCGCTCTTGCTACTATTTCGAGTTGAAGTCGCCATAGAAGGTCTCTTATAGAATAAAGGATGATCGGGATCGTGGGGCCGATTCAGGCAGAAGTCATGCGCTGGAGGGACGGGCGTATGCCCTGAGCGCAGCCGAAGGGTCCGGCCGGGCGGGGACGCCCGGCTCTCCACTTTCATAACCGGAGGTGCCGACATGGACGGAGGAATCATTGATGTGCGCAGTCGCTATTCCGTGCCCGACACTCTGGCGCGGTTGCAGTCGATCCTCAAAGAAAAAGGCATAACGGTGTTTGCACTCATCGACCACAGCGGTGAGGCGGAGAAGGCTGGCCTCAAAATGCGGCCGACGCAGTTACTGATCTTCGGCAGCCCAAAAGGTGGCACGCCTTTGATGGTCGCCACGCCCAGGATCGCTATCGATCTTCCGTTGAAAGCACTCGCGTGGCAAGACGAACAGGGCCAAGTGTGGCTCTCCTACAATTCACCCGAATATCTGCAGGAGCGGCACGGCTTTCCCGCGGAACTTGTGAAGAACATCGCTGGGATCGGCGCGCTGATTCAGAAGGCCGTGGAATAATGAACAAGTCAAGAGCTTTACCACAGGGGGCACAGAGGAACACAGGGGAAACCGGCCTTCCCTGTGCTCCTCTGTGCTCCCGGTGGTAAAGCACTTTCTCTTCGGTGAGGCATCTCTCGGCGCCATCACATGCCCGATAATCTCAATCCCAATCGCGCGCGCGATCACCTGGCCAACGAACGCACCTTCCTAGCGTGGGTGCGAACCGGCGTCGCGACCATCATCTTCGGATTCGCCATCGGACGCTTCTCCATCGCACTGCGCGAATTCATGAAGCTTCAGGGATACAAGTCGGTCACCCCCGGCTTCACTACATGGCTGGGGATTATTTCCGCGGCCGGTGGAGTACTGCTTATCCTTGCCGGTCTCGGCCGCTACCGTAAGACCAGGATGCAACTTGATTCGAACACTTTCGAGCCCGCCGGATTCGTGGTCGACCTCGTGTCTTACCTGCTCGCTATTTTCGGATTGGTGCTGGCGGGCTATCTTGCCTACATAGAAATTTTCAATAAGTGAGTGAGTCATGAAACGAGTGAGTCATGGCAAATGAAGAAGAAAAAGAGGCCGCTGGCCGCGCGGGCGCCAAGCTGGTGCGCGATGGCGATGTCGTTGGATTAGGCACTGGCTCAACCGCCTACTTCGCGGTCATCGCTCTTGGCGAGCGGGTAAGAGCGGGGCTGAAAATCATCGGAATCCCAACTTCCATTCAGACCGCCGATCTGGCGCGCGCAGTGGGCATTCCGCTGACCACGCTCGACGAACATCCGGAGATCGACATCACCATCGATGGCGCCGATGAGGTCGATCCGCAGTTGCGCTTGATCAAAGGCGGCGGCGGTGCGCTGCTGCGCGAGAAAGTCGTCGCGTCCGCTTCCAAGAGGGTCATCGTGGTTGCGGACTCGGGAAAGATTGTTTCCGTGCTGGGGAAATTTCCATTGCCGGTTGAGGTAATTTCGTTTGCTCGAACCGTGGTCGAGAAGAAGATCGTGGCGCTTGGCGCGTCGCCCAAATTGCGCACGAAGGCTGACGGCAGTCCTTACCTTACCGACAACGGCAATCCGATTCTTGATTGCAGTTTCGGGAAGATCGACGATCCGCCGGCGCTGGCGCTTGCACTTAGCAATACTCCCGGCATCGTCGAACACGGCTTGTTCATCGGGCTGGCGAGCGTGGCGTTGATAGGACGCGGCGGGCGTGTGGAAGAACTGCGGTCGTAGCCCAGAAAATCTCACGTAGGGACAGCCGCCCCTTCGGCAAGCCCAGGAGGCTCTCGGCTGTCCAGTCGGGCAAAGCCCTACAGTGTGCGCGTGAGAGCTTCGGCCGTCCCTCCGGGACTTGAATCGCCATTCCTCTTTACGCCGCGCTGAAGCGCGGGGCTAAGCTAGGCCGCCCCTCTGGGGCTGTGTTATTCCAAGCTTTGTTCCACTCGGTCGCGCGAAAAACGAGTTCTTACACACACGACAGCGTTTTCGTCAGATCAACCCACAATCTCCCGCAGCGCCGCCAGCAGCCGCTCCACTTCCTCCAGCGTGTTGTAATGCACCAGGCCTATGCGCAGAAATCCTCCCAGGCGCTCGACGTCTAACTGTTCGGTTAGGTTCAGGGCATAGTAGTTTCCGTCCCAGGTGAAGAAGCCGCGCTCGCCGAGCTTGGTTGCGAGTTCCAGCGGCGTGTGGCCTTCGATGCGGATGGCGAACGTTGCGCCCCGAAGCTCGAAACGCCGCGGGTCGGTGATGCCGTACAGCTTCAATCCAGGGATCTCTAGCAAGCCCGCGATCGTCTTCTCCATCATCTTCCGCTCGTGCCGATGAATCGCTTCGTGCGCGGCCAGGATCGCGGCACGCCGGGTGGTGACGGCGGGATTCGCGCGACCTTCCTGTAGAGACGCGGCTTGCCGCGTCTCAGACGGGGCAAGCCCCGTCTCTACACGGCGGCCTAATTCCTCCCAATAACCCACGCAGGGTTTTATTCCCGCGATGCCTTCGTGGTTCAGCGTTCCCCATTCCCAGCAGTTAGGAATGTTGTTGGTGTTGGGCCGGACTTTATACGGATGCAGGCGCTTCAGGTGCTCGCGCTTGCCGTAGAGAACGCCCAGGTGCGGACCGAAAAATTTGTAAGTCGAGCAGACCAGAAAATCGCAGTCGAGCGCGCGCACGTCAATGGGGCCGTGCGGAGCGTAGTGGACGGCATCGATGTAACTCAGCGCTCCCGCTTGCCGCGCCAGTCGCACGACTTCGGCGACGTCGTTGATTGTCCCCACCGCATTCGACGCATAACCAACGGCCACGAGCCGCGTGCGATCCTCAGGCTTAATTTTGGCTGCTAGGTCGAGCATGTCGAGCGTGCAATCGGCTTGGTTGAACTTCACCGTGCGGATGACTGCGCCTTTTTCTTCCAGCGCTTTCCACGGCGAAAAATTGGCGTCGTGGTCGAGCAGGGTGAGCACGATCTCGTCGCCGGGGCCGAGTTCGCGCCCAATTGCGCGGCTCATCGCGAAAGTCAGCGACGTCATATTCGCGCCGAAAACGATTTCATCTGCATCGCAATTTAGAAAATCGCCCATCGCCGCGCGCGCTTCCGCGACCATGCGGTCGGTGTTGCGGCTGGTTTGGTAAGCGCCGCCGGTGTTGGCATTGTTGCGCGCCAGATAATCCGCGATGGCATCGATCACCTGCTGCGGCACCTGCGTGCCGCCCGGTCCGTCCAGAAAGACGGCAGGATGCCCGTTGACAGTTTGCGCGAGCGCCGGGAACTGCGAGCGAACCCAAGCGAGGTCGAACGCGGTAGATGAAGAGGAAGAAGAAGTCTGTTCAGCGATGGGCATAGCAGACATTCTAATTCGCGCCCGCGCCGCGTCGGCGGGAACTTTCGCTGGCGGGGGTACTAGAGCGCGGATGAAACCGTCTGGAGGGGCGCGGTTAGGCGATGCGTTCGCTGGAATTAGGATTGGGTTGCTTGCCCTTTCCTTTGTTGGCGGCGTCCAGTCGGATGCGCGTGACTCGTGCCGTTTCCTGGACTAAATCGCCGGTGACGCGAGTTCCATCTCCTGCCATTACCGAACCTGCGGCGAGGGCGAAGCGCAAGGCGTCCGCTTGGTCCTCAAAATACAAAATGACTTGTCCTGACATAGGTACCTCTCCCTGAGTCTGAGCTCGAAAAACCCGCCTTGGAGCAAGCGCGGGCACATCTGAGAAAGATCAAATTAAGACGCAGGTGGCGCTGCAATTAACGACCGTTGGCGGTAACTCCAATTTCTATTGCAATGATTGTCGGAGAATGCCTTCGCCGGTGATAGTGCTATTGTTGGTTCCCGGCCAGGGGCGGGATTTGGGTAGGAAATCGGCGAGAAGCCGGGCCGCCGATCGCGCCACGCCTTCTAAGCTATTATGAGAGAGCAGTTTATGAGGGGGGATTCACTTCGACTGGCTAACGCAGCAGATTTATTTTTTGCGCGTCGCCTATCCGTGGACAACCATCTAAGCATAGAATCGTCTAAAAGTAATTGGGTCTGGATCATCTACATCGGGGCGGCATGCTGAGGGTATCGGCAAATCGGGGCATATTGGTCAGAGCTGTGTGTGTGCTCTCGGTCGCCCTGGTGTGCGTGATGGGGACGATGCAGGCGACCCACTCGCATTCCGAGAACTCGACCACATCCCGCCACACCTGCTCGATTTGCGCGACCGCTCATGCCGGAATTAGTACCCAGACGCCTGCCTCCGCGCCGGTTCTGGTTACGGCAGTCCTGGCGATTCTGGTGGCGGAATCTTCCCCGATCTTCCGTCCCGCGACTACCCAGTTTATTCGTCCTCCACCTGCGTCCTGATCCTGCGCCCAAATCCAAATAAGTATTTCCCAGGACCGCGAGCTTCGATCTTCAGGCTTTGATCTTTGATCCGTGATCGGACTCGCTCGAATACTCATTCTTGGAGGAATTATGCATCCGTTTTACAAGAGTTGGCTGGCTGCGGCTATGGTTGCGGTCGCTGTGGTGTTGAGTGCTGGGACTGTGAATGCGCAGTCGGGGGGAACGTCAGCATCGATTAGCGGTACCGTCATGGACCCTTCAGGCGCGGTCGTGCCCAATGCCACGGTGGAAATTCATAACCCGGTCAGCGGCTATGACCGAACCACCACCACAGACAGTAACGGGAAATTCAGTTTCCCGAATATTCCATTCAATCCTTATCACCTCTCGGTCCTCGGGAAGGGTTTCAACGCTTACTCACAAGACATCGACGTACGATCGGTGGTTCCGTTGAGCCTCAGCATCGGGCTGACGGTAGGCACGTCCTCAGAAACTATCACGGTTGAAGGGGGCGCAGACCTGGTGGAGAACGATCCCATCGCTCATACCGACGTAGATCGTGCATTGTTTGATACGCTCCCTCTGGAAAGCCAGTCGTCCTCGTTAAGCTCGCTGGTCACGTTGGCGACTCCCGGCGTCGCGGCGGATTCCAATGGGCTCTTCCATGGTATGGGCGACCATGCGGAGAATTCTTTTTCCCTGGATGGCCAGCCCATCACCGACCAACAGAGTAAGGTTTTTTCCAACCAGGTTCCGCTCGACTCGGTCCAGTCGCTGGAGGTTATCGCCGGCGCTCCCCCCGCGGAGTACGGGGGCAAGACGAGCTTGATCATCAACGTCACCTCGCGGTCCGGCCAGGGCATGACTACGCCCCATGGCGTCGTAACCAGCTCCTATGGCAGTTTTGGCACAGCCAATGTCGGGTTTAACCTCGGGTACGGCGGCCAAAAGTGGGGCAACTTTATCTCGGCGAACGGACTCAACAGCGGCCGGTTTCTCGACCCGCCCGAGTTCGCTGTAATGCATGACAAGGGGAACGAAGAAAACATTTTCGATCGAGTCGACTATCAAGTTTCAAGCAAAGACTCGATTCACTTGAACTTTGGTTTCACGCGTTCCTGGTTTCAAAATCCCAATTCGTTCGACCAGGAATTTCATACCTGCGTTCCAGGGTATCCTTGCAATTCCGCCGGTCAGATCATCAATACCGCGACGGGTAATCCTCTGGGGTTGGCGAACCAGGTTTCGCAGATCAAGACGTTTAACATAGCGCCAACCTGGACGCGGTTGATCAACAACAACACGGTGTTTACTCTGGGCGGTTTCGTAAGAAAGGATCTATACAACTACTACCCGAGCGCCGACCCTCTCAACGATTTGGCTCCGGACCTGCAGGGCGAAAGCGTCAGCCAGAACCGGAAACTTACCAATGCGGGCCTTCGGTCGAATCTGTCCTACGTGAAGGGGATCCACAATGTGAAGGCGGGAATCGTGTATGCGCACACATTCCTGACGGAGAATGACACCGTTGGCATCATCGATCCGACGCTGGTTCCCTCACTCAACCTGCTGGATGCAAATGGCGTTCCCATCCCCAATGACCCGTGTTTGGTGAATGGGGTACTCCTGGGCCCTCCGTGCACAGTTCTGGCACCCTATGACGTGACCGGCGGAGGGGGACAATTTGCAAGAGGAGGTCTGTTCTCCTTCCACGGGCACACAGACGTGAAGGAACTCGCGCTCTACCTCCAGGATGCGATCACGACGGGAAACTGGTCGTTCAGTGCGGGCCTGCGCGGCGATTTCTACAACGCACTCACCCGAGACCGGCAAGCGGAGCCTCGTCTCGGCGCCGCTTACAACATTAAATCGACTAATACGGTGCTGCGGGTTTCCTACGCACGAACCCTGGAGAGTCCATTCAATGAGAACCTGGTGATTGCCAGCACAGGATGCAGCATCCCGTTTCTTGCTGCGCTGGTGCCACCACCGGGCGTCGGCTGCAACACGGGGCCGATTGCCCCGGGCTATCGCAATGAATTCCACGCCGGCCTGCAGCAAGCGTTCGGGCGCTACCTTGTCGTGAGCGGCGACTACATTTGGAAGTACACCCACAACGGCTACGACTTCGGAATCGTGGGCAGCACGCCCATCTACTTCCCGATTGAGTGGCACAGCTCCAAGATTCCTGGTTTTGCGCTGCGCGTGAGCGTGCCGAACTATCGCGGGTTCTCGGCGCAGGTGGTGATGTCCAGCGTGGCCGCGCGCTTCTTCCTGCCGCAGGTCGCGGGGCTGCCGATCATCCCTCCGGCAACGGGCGTGTTCCGTATTGACCATGACGAGATCTTTAATCAGACGACGCACGTGGAGTACCAGCCATGGAAGCCGGGCCCGTGGTTTGGATTCAACTGGAGATATGACAGCGGACTGGTGGCAGGCGCGACGCCGTGCTATAACCTGCTCACGGCAACGTGCGCCGGGTCGTCAACCGCACTGCCCGATGGTACGCCGGCCGTGAAACTGATCAACACCATCACCGGTGCGAACTTGACTGCCGATCAGGAGTTCGAGGCCGGGTTCACGTGCAATGGCGTACGCGCGACCATCACTCAAGCTCTGCCAAACCCGTGCCCGGCGTCGCAGTTCGGATCCACGCTGATAAAAATACCTGGGCCCAATACCGAGAACGACGATCACAATCCGCAGCGCATCCAGCCGCGGAGTCTCTTCGACCTTTCCCTGGGCCACGACAATCTCTTCCACGGCGATAGGTACAAAATCAGCGCCCAACTTACCGTTATCAACGTGACCAACAAAACGGCGCTGTATAACTTCCTTTCGACCTTCAGCGGGACGCACTATGTGACGCCGCGCGCGCTGACGGCTCAGCTCGGGTTTCACTTTTAAGCTGATTCGGTGGAGCGCCGGGGACGGGCGAGGGCGCCCGGCGCTCCACTGCAACCTGGGGTGGCGCCGCTGGCTCGATCCGCTTCAGTCTGGCGTTAGGCGCGGCGACAGTCGAGTCGCTAGGATGGAGGCGAGTTTGTCGGGTTCGGCCAGAAAGGCGTCATGGCCGTGGGAGGATTCGATTTCACGGTAGATGCAGTCCACCCCGCAGCTTCTAAGCTCACCCGCCAAGGACTGCACCTCGGAGGCTGGAAAAAGCCAATCGGAGGAGATGCCCACGAGGGTGACGCGGGCTTTGATGCGGCTATAGGCGTGGATGGAGCCGTATTTCCGGACGGGGTCGAAGGTGTCCATGGTTTTCGTGATGCAGAGATACGAATTGGTATCGAACCTTTGTACGAATTTCTCGCCCTGATGATCGAGATAACCGCTCACATCGAAGCGAGCGTTGGGCTCCGCCCATGGATTTTCGCCGTTCCGGTTGGGATTTCGCCCAAAGCGGGTGCTGAACAACTCCGCCGACTTGTAAGAGCACATGGCAATCTTGCGTGCCAGGGCCAGGCCGAGAGCCGGCGGCTGGTCGCCGTAGTCTCCATTCTTCCACTTCGGGTCAAGCCGGATGACCTGCCGTTGCATGTGATTGAGGGCGAGTCCCATAGGCCCCAGCGGCGTCGCGGCGATGCTTACGCAGTTATCGACGCGGTCGGGGAAATCCATGGCCCACTGCAAGGCCTGCATGCCGCCAATCGAACCACCGATGACGAGTTGAATGCGATCGATTCCGAGGTGATCGAGAACCTCCCGTTGCGATCGGACAATATCGCCGACGGTGACCAGCGGGAAGTCCGGCCCATAGGTCCTCCCGGTGCTGGGATTGATGGACTGTGGACCGGTCGAACCGTAACACGATCCCAGAATGTTGATGCAGATTACGCAATAGGGGTCGATGCTGAAGAAGTCATTGTTGGCAAACAACTCGGGCCACCAATCGGCGACCTCGGCGGAGCCCGAGAGCGCGTGACAGACGAGGACCACGTTGTCGCGCGCCGCGTTGAGTTCACCGTACACGGCGTACTGAAGCGTCACGGGGCGGAGTGCGCCACCGCATTCCAGGGCGAAGCCCTCCTTTTCAGCAAAAGAGTGCTTGGCGCGGACTGACGGAATGATGGTCGTCATTCTTTGTTGTTCCTACTTTGTTGCCCGTGGTGAAACTACAGCGCCAAAAACCAGCGCCTAAAGGCGCATTCGTAACACAACGTTTACGGTATGCCTAAAGGCATACCCTGATACAACATACTCTGATACAACATACCCTGATACAAGCATACCCTGATACAAATCGTACTCGCCCCACGGGCTGTTAGTCGTACTTACTTTGTCGTCCCTGCCTTTGGCGACAGGCCAGTTGCCTTCTCCAATCCCTGGGTTAGGTCGTCGACGATGTCGCGAAGGTCTTCGATTCCTACCGATAAGCGTACCAATTCTGGGGTAACCCCGGTATCCCTCCGTTCGGCTTCGGAGAGCTGTTGGTGGGTGGTGGACGCGGGGTGAATGACCAGCGATTTCGCGTCGCCGATGTTAGCCAGTAAGCTGAACAGGGACAGAGAGTTGATCAACTTACGTCCCGCTTCGTAACCGCCCTTGATTCCGAACGTGACCAACGATCCCGAGCCATTCGGCAGATATTTCCGCGCCCGCGAATAGTACTTGCTGGAAGGCAGGTCGGGATAATTGACCCAATCGACGCCGGGGTGGGTTTCGAGGAACTTGGCTACGGCAAGGGCATTCTCCGAGTGGCGCTGCATACGGAGATGAAGCGTTTCGGCGCCCTGCAGCAACAGGAAGGCATTGAACGGCGAGAGCGCCGCGCCGGTGTCGCGCAGACCCTGCACCCGGGCCTTGAGAATGAACGCCAGTGGTCCAAACGCTTCCGTGTAGGAAATTCCGTGGTACGAGGGATCGGGTTCCACGAAGTCCGGGAAACGCCCCGATGCCTTCCAATCGAACTTCCCGGCATCCACGATCACGCCGCCGATGGACGTGCCGTGCCCGCCAATAAACTTGGTCGCCGAATTGATGACAATATCGGCTCCCCACTCGATGGGACGAACCAGCGCCGGGGAGGCGGAAGTATTGTCGATGACGAGAGGCACGCCGTTTTCGTGGGCGATGCGGGCCAGGGTCTCGATCTCCGCCACGTCGAGTTTCGGATTTCCGAGCGTCTCGGTGTAGACGGCCTTGGTCTTGGAATTGATCGCTTTCTTCAGGCCGTCGAAGTCGTCCCCATCGACGAAGCGCACCGCGATGCCCAGCTTCGGCAGCGTGTAGTGAAAGAGATTGTAGGTTCCGCCGTAAAGCGATGTGGTGGATACGAGCTCATCTCCGGCGGAGGCCAGAGTAATCGCAGTCAGGGTCTCGGCAGCTTGGCCGGAAGCGGTTGCCAATGCCGCAACTCCTCCCTCCAGTGCCGCGATTCTCTTTTCGAGCACATCGGTGGTCGGATTCATGATCCGGGTATAGATGTTTCCGAATTCCTTGAGGGCAAACAGGCGCGCCGCATGGTCGGCATCGTCAAACACGTACGAGGTGGTTTGGTAGATGGGCACGGCGCGAGACTTCGTTGTAGGGTCAACTTCCTGGCCAGCCTGAACGGCCAAAGTTGCAAAGTGCTGCTTTTTCGCGGCGTTATTGTCCTGTGACATTCCGGCTCCTCAGTTTGCAATGATCCATCATTAATGCAAAACGAAACGACCAGCGATTGTAAGAACCATGGTGAACTCTGTCTAGCCCGCGTTCGGCTCTTCGCGGCTCGCGACCAGTCCTGGTTCACAATACGATAAAGTCTATCCACTTAATATAGATTATGGATCGCAACAGCATATCATGCCGATTGGCCGCAAGGCACGGGGACCAGGCCGCACCCCCCTTGTGATGTTGTTACAAGTGGCATCGCCCAGACGGCACACTATGCGATGCGGCAGGCTGTCCAGTTCGTGTTCACCTTGGCGGTGGTTGGGATTGTCTTTTCTTTGGCTTAAGAACTTATCTCTGGTGCTGGGAAGGCGACGTACAGCCAAAGGTCACTCGTCCACCGTTACGGAAGTTTATCTCCAAATAGCCTAATCCTTTCCTGCCCCTCCCGTGCCTGTTATCAATGAATATCCCTCGCTTTTGCGCCTGGGAATTTCAACCCGTGCGCGGGGAGGAGTCTCGTCTGGAATGAAATCTGGCCCTCAATCTTGGAGGGACATGAGCGCGGCGCCACGCTTTCTTGTTGCCGGGGTCATGCTCTGCGGGACCGCCGTCCTGACCTATTCGGTCATGCACGGCAGCAGTGAGAATCCGCTCAAGTTTACCTGCTATCTCGTGATTGCGCTGGCAGTCTCGCGGTTCAAGGTGGATCTGCCTGGAATGGCCGGGACGATGTCGGTGAACTTTCTATTTCTCCTGCTGGGCGTGCTGGAACTGAGCTTGTCGGAAGCGATGGCGCTGGGCTGCGCGGCGGTGGTCATGCAGTATTTAGGAGACCATGCGACTCCGCTTCAAGTCGCCTTCAACGTTAGTTCGACGGCACTGGCCATCGCAGTGACCTTCGCCTCGTATCACTATTCCCTGGCGCATCGCGCCGTGGATAACCCTTCTACGTTGCTATTTCTGGCGGCGTGCGTTTACTTCGTGGCCAACACGGTTCCGCTCGCCGCCGTCATCTCCTTGACGGAGCGCAGGTCGCTGCGAAAGGTGTGGGCAGAACGCTACTTCTGGAGCTTCCCCTACTACCTGGTGGCCGCGGGCCTGGCCGGCGCGATGAGCTGGCTGCACGGCTTCACCGACTGGCAGACGTCGTTGCTGACGCTTCCGGTGGCATACCTCATCTACAGTTCCTACCGTCTTTACCTCGGCAAACTGGAAGACGAGAAGCGGCATGTGCAAGAGATGGCCGACTTGCATCTGCGCACGATCGAGGTACTCGCCCTTGCCATTGAGGCCAAGGATCAGACCACTCACGACCACTTGCAGAGAGTTCGCGTCTACGCCGTCGAAGTTGCGAAGGAACTCAAGGTCGACCGAATTGAAATGGATGCCTTGCAGGCCGCAGCCTTGTTGCACGACATCGGCAAGCTGGCGGTTCCCGAGCACATCATCTCGAAACCGGGCCGCCTGACGCCGGAAGAATTCGAGAA
>OCZU010001721.1_pt1 | contig 14190 bp, 12 predicted proteins | sample 1539001 | NCBI WGS metagenome assembly OCZU01 (sample SAMEA3539306, study PRJEB22396) | soil metagenome | biome: tundra; feature: field; material: soil | place: USA | collected 2010-05 | depth 0.15 m | reverse complement strand
GCCGTGCTCGCCCTCGTGGAACGCGCTCATGACGCGGTGCCCGGCGACCATCGCTGCGATGGGCAACCCATTGCCCAGCGCCTTGGCGAGGCAGATGATGTCGGGCTCAACGCGCGTGTGGTTGACGGCGAACATCTTCCCGGTGCGAGCGAACCCGCTCTGCACCTCGTCGGCAACCAGCAGGATCCCGTGCTCGTCGCAGACGCGACGGAGCATGGGCATGAACGTCGCGGGCGGGACGACGTACCCCCCCTCGCCCTGCACGGGCTCGACGACGATCGCGGCCACAGTCTCCGGGGCAGTTGTTGTGGCGAAGAGCAGTTCGAGCTCGCGCTCGACCAGCTCGCAGACGTCGTCATCGGCATGCGTGCAGTAGCGGAAGCAGTACGGGTAGCGGATGTGGTGGATGCCCGGCAGCAACGGCCCCATGCCGCGACGGTAGGTGGCCTTGCTGGCGGTGAGCGAGAGCGCTCCGTACGTCCGCCCGTGGAAGCCGCCGACAAAGGCGATGATGTCGCTGCGCCCGGTAGCACGGCGGGCCAGCTTCATCGCACTCTCGACCGCCTCGGCACCGGAGTTGGTGAAGAAGACCTGGTCGAGCGACGTCGGCATGATCGAAACGAGCGCCGCGCCGGCCTCAATCATCTTCGGATGGTAGGCGGTCACCGACGTGTGCCAGAGACGATCGACCTGCTCGTGCACGGCGGCGACCACGGCGGGGTGGCGATGGCCGAGATTGGTGACCCCGATGCCACAGCCGAAATCCAGCACGTCGCGCCCGTCGACCGTGTGCAGGTGCGCGCCTTCGGCGCTCTCGACAACCAGGTCGGAGTAGCGGTGATATGCGGGGGAGATCAGCTCCGCGTCGCGCTCACGCCATGTCGCCGCATCCGCGGCCGTCAGCATGCTGCTCACGATCCGGACGTTGCGGTCGCACGCCCCGATGAGGCAGGACTCCGAACCCCGACCTTGCCGAGTGCGAGGAACCCACCGAACATGATCGCAATGCCCGCCGCCTCGTAGGCACCGAGGACGTCGAGGTTGGCGATGCCGACGGTCTTTGCGGCCGAGAAGCCGACGGCGATGATCAACGCCCCGGCCGTGAGCAGCACGTTGCAGATGACCCGGTCGATGCCGGCGCGGTCGCGAATGAAGCGATATGCAGACCAGGCGGATCCACCCACCAGCACCAGCGTCCCGATGATATTGAGGAAGACGACGCCGATGAAGAGCAGCGAGCCCTGCTGAATGGCGTCGCCGAGCACCCCCTTGGCGGTGGCCAGCTTGGCGGCGTCGACGGGGATCACCGCCGCGTCGACCGCCAGCACGATCGTTATGGCCCCCAGCAGGATCGCGCAGGCCCATGCGACGCGGCGTGGCGCGAGCAGAAAGATCGTGCCGAGCGCCAGATAGATGACTCCGAGGACCCCGCCGAGGAGGTAGAAGCCGCGGAACACCGCCGGGGACCAGCCGCCCGTCTCTCCCGCCGCCTGGAACGCGGCGGCGCCGGCGAAGATGAGCAATCCCAGGGTCCAGGCGGCGAACGCGGGGCGCCGGCTGCGCAGGAACCTGAGGAATACGACCACAGCAAACGCTGCACTCAGTCCACTCGCAACAGCAGCGAACACCATAAGAATGATCCTAGCGAGGTTGAGAGGGTCCTTGGATTCGCCGTGGATTTGCGGTTGGTTTCCGACGGGCTAGTTCCAATGGGCGATTGACAACCAGTCGTGCCCGAGTGTACACAGACAGCCTCACCAGCAATTGCCTCGCAGAGAGAGGAGAACCCAGCACATGGTCAAGCCCACCAAAGGGGTGTTGTCGATCGCTTCAATCGCCGCATTAGGGGTGCTCGCGGCATGTGGCACCACCTCGACGGGGACGTCCTCCTCCTCCGGCACAACCGGCATCGCCGGCTGCCATGGCACCATCACGGTGGCCACCGACCTGCCATTGACGGGCGCGGACGTGACCGACGGACCGTACGTGCAGCTGGCCGCGCAGCTCGCGGTGACCCAGGCCGTGTCAGCGAAGCTCCTCGGCGGATGCACCCTGAAGTACGTCAGCAAGGATGACTCGTCGGTCCTCAAGGGTGGCCACGACCCGGCGCAGGGCGCCGCGAATATCACTGCCCTCGCCTCGGACGCCACGATGATGGGCGTCGTCGGACCGTTCAACTCGTCGGTCGCGCTGGCCGAGATCCCCGTGGCTTCGCAGAACGGCCTGGCGCTGATCAGCCCATCGAACACCAACCCGTGCCTGACCGTCGTCGTCGCGGTGTGTAGCGACCCAACGATCAAGATCAACACCGCCTCGCTATACCCGGCAGCACACACTTATTTCCGGGTCATCGCCAGCGATGTGCAGCAGGGTGAGATCGACGCGTACGTTGCCGCCAAGGTGGTCAAAGCCACCAAGGCATACGTCATCGATGACCAGGAGGCGTACGGCCGCGGCCTTGCGCTTCTCTTCACGAAGGCATACACGTCGACCGAGGGCGGGACCATCGTTGGATCGGCGAGCCTGCCGGGCACGACCACCTCATTCGCGACCCAGATCAGCCTCGCCCAGAGCGAGGGAGCTCAGGTGATCTTCTTCGGGGGCACGTCCGGCAACGGCTGCGGCCTCGCGCGCCGTGACATGGGCTCCGCGGGCTTCAACGTCCCCATCCTCGGCGGCGACGGCTGCCAGGACACGAAGTTCATCACCGATGCGAACTCCGGCTCCAAGACGACCGAGGCCGAGGGCAGCTACTCCACCAGCGCTCCTGACGTGACCAAGCTCGCCAGCTCGACGACGTTCTACGCGGACTACGCAGCAGCCTACGCGAGCAAGAGCGGGAAGCTGTCCAAGGCCACGAACGAGCCCTACACGCCATACGGCTACGACGCGATGAACGTCCTCCTCCAGGCCATCCATGGCGTGCTCGTGGCCAACGGCGGACAGCCCCCCTCCAGCAGCACGACGTTCCGATCCGACGTGGTCGCCCAACTGCACAACACGAACTACAGTGGTGCGGTGGGCCAGACCACCTTCGACGCCAACGGAGACACGACCAACACCGGCTTCACGCTCTACAAGGTGGAGAGCGGTGCCTGGGTCGGCGTGAACACCTACGCGGTGGACACCAGCGGTACCGTCTCGGTGAAGAGCTGATCGACATGTGAGGATCAGGGGAGAGCGCTCGGCGCTCTCCCCTTTTTCTTTTTCGCGTTTGGGGAGACGGCACGATGAGTGAGCAGAGCGGACCACCGGGGGCGCCCGTTGCGGGCTCGGGTATCACATCCGATCCGCACGGATCCGCCATGCTGGTGGAACAATCCGGCCTCGCACAGCGTCATGGTCAGGCGCGCGGGCTGTACGGCGGCATCGGCTCCATAGTCCGCATCGCCCACGGGACGATCTCCCGCTACTTCACCTCTGTTCTCATTGCCATGATTGTTGTTGCGGTTGTGCTGACCCTCCTACAGCACGGTTTCACCCTTATGGGAAACCAGGTCAAGAACGCGCTTGTCCTGGGTGCCATCTATGCGCTCGTCGCCATCGGGTACACGATGGTGTACGGCATCATCGAGCTGATCAACTTTGCGCACGGAGACGTCTTCACGGCCGCCGGATTCTTCGCAGTCTTCCTCTCAAGCACGCTCCATCTGGATTCGCTCGCCACGGGGAGCTTTGGAGGGCTGCTGCTGGCACTGGCGATCGTATTTCCTCTCTCCATGCTTGCAGCCGGTCTCACCGGCGTCCTGATCGAGTTCGTCGCATACCGACGCCTGCGGGATTCGCCGCGACTTGCGCCGCTCATCACGGCGATCGGCGTCTCATTCCTCATCGAAGGGATCCTGCTCGTGCTCGAGGGTCCGGACAACGTGCCCACCAGTCAGGCATCCTGGATCACCGGGACCGCAGTCAAGATTGGTGGTGTCAGCATCCTGTGGACGGACATCTTCGTCGTCGGCATGGCACTGTTCCTCATGTTCGCGCTCGGCGAATTCGTGCGCCGAACACGCCTCGGTAAGGCGATGCGGTCGACGGCCCAGGACCGCACCGCCGCGCTCCTGTGCGGTATCAACATCAACCGAACGATCTCGGCGACGTTCTTCATCGGATCGGCGCTCGCTGCGGCAGGTGCGGTCATCTACAGCATCAACTACGGCGATCTCAAGTGGAACATCGGCTTCCACCTCGGCATCATCGCCTTCACTGCGGCGGTCCTCGGTGGCATCGGCAATATCGTCGGCGCGGGAGTCGGTGGTTTCATCATCGGCGTCATCTACGTCTTCGGCGGATCGCTCTTCGGGGGTGAGTGGAGCGAGGCGCTGATCTTCGCCGTCCTCGTGCTCATCCTGACGTTCCGACCGGTTGGTCTCTTCGGTGTCGAGGTGACCACCCGTGCGTGAGAAGCTGGCTTCGTTCTTCCGCTCCGACCCAGGGCCCGGAAAGCGCGCGGACGGCACCACGGTGTACTGGATCATCGCGTGGACAGCATCGATCCTCCTGCTCATGGGCTGGCTGCTGCCGTGGTTCGTGAACGACTACTCGGCCGGAGCCGGATACAGCCCGCAGGATGCGCTCGTCTCGCCGCCCACCGGCATCGGAACGTTCCTCATCTACATCCTCGCGGTGACCATGCTCGTCATCGTGCTGTCACCGCTCGTCGAGGCGATCGCACGGGCTCGCGGCCGGCCACTCGGGCAGAGGGCTGACCGGGTTCGCCTGATTGCGGCTCTCGTCGGCTTTGCCCTGACCGTCGTTGTCTGGTTCCTCGTGTCGATCATCCAGGAGGAACCGCTGTTCGGATCCTTCGTGTCCGGCACCTATACCGATTCCGCCGTGTGGCTGACGATGTACGCATACGCGCTTGCCACCCTCGTATATGGCGCCCGCCGGTGGGTCGTCGGACGCCAGACGCTCGCCTTCTCAGTCGCCGCGCTGCCCTTCGGCATCTTCCTTCCTCTCATGTTCCACCAGGCGCCGGTCTTCCTGATCTGGGCCGCGGGGTCATTGGCGATCTATATGCTGCTCGCGCTCGGCCTCAACGTTGTGGTCGGGTTCGCCGGACTGCTCGACCTCGGATACGCGGCCTTCTTCGCGATTGGAGCGTACGCGTGCGCGTCATTCGCGTCCCCGGTCCACAACATCCATCTGCCCTTATGGGTGCTCATCTTCCTCGGGGCGGCGATCGCCTCGATGTTCGGTGCCGTCCTCGGAGCGCCGACGCTGCGCCTCCGCGGCGACTACCTCGCCATCGTCACGCTCGGCTTCGGGGAGATCATCCCCGACCTCGCGAATAACAACGCCCTCAACCTCACCGGAGGGGCCAACGGGCTCTCCGGGATCGATCAGCCGCACCTCGGGCCTTTTGATTTCAGCACGAGCCCGCGCTGGTATTACTGGTCCCTGCTGATCGTCGTCATCGCGGTCGTCGTGCTGCTGCGAAACATCGAGCGGTCGAGGGTGGGCCGCGCCTGGGTGGCACTCCGCGAGGACGAGGTGGCGGCGGCCGCGACGGGCATCAACACGACGACCACGAAGCTGCTCGCCTTCGCGATCGGCGCGTCGGTGAGCGGGTTCGCCGGCGCCTTCTACGGATCCCTGGTGACCATCGTCTCGCCCGATGACTTCAGCTTCTCGGTGTCGATTGCGGTGCTGAGCATCATCGTGCTCGGTGGCATCGGCAACATCACGGGAGTGATCCTGGGCAGCTTCATCCTGACCTTCGTCATCTTCTGGGTGCTTCCCAACATGAACGAATGGTCGGCGACGCTGAGTCAGACGGTGCACGTGCCCGCAATCGCCAACATCAACTTGAGCAACTACACCTACATCATCTACGGCGTCGCGCTCATCCTGATGATGCTGTTACGTCCGGGTGGGCTGCTCCCGAGCCGAGCCCGCCGCATCGAGCTGGAAAGCTCCGGCGAAAGCGAGTCACTTGCCGCGGTGCAGGGAGTCGCCTGAGGTGGCTTTGCTCGAGCTCGACGGCGTGACCAAGAGGTTCGGTGGCCTCCTGGCAGTGTCCAATGTGAGCTTCGGTCTCGAGAAGGGCGAGATTCTCTCCATGATCGGGCCCAACGGCGCCGGCAAGACGACGGCGTTCAACTGCATCACCGGGTTGTTCCCCATCACCACCGGGGCGATCAAGCTTGACGGCGACTCGATCGCCGGGCTCCCGCCCCACCGGATCACCAAACTGGGGGTCGCCCGCACGTTCCAGAACATCCGCCTGTTCGCCTTCATGACCGCGGTCGACAACGTGATGGTCGGCGCCCACTGGTGGATGAAGGAGCGCGTCTGGGACGGCGCATTCCGAACCGGTCGCGCACGCCGGGAGGAGCGATCCGTCGAGCAACGCGCGCTCGAGCTCCTCGACCTCCTCGGCTTGTCGCGGTACGCCGGGTCGTACGCACGCGAGATGCCGTACGGGTTGCAGCGCCGCCTCGAGATCGCTCGAGCGCTCGCGACGCGGCCGCGGTTGCTGCTGCTCGACGAACCTGCGGCGGGCCTCAACACGCAGGAGAAGCGTGAGCTGATGCAGCTCATCGCGCGACTGCGCGACGAGGGTTTGACGATCCTGCTCATCGAGCACGACATGCGTCTGGTGATGGAGGTGAGCCACCGGATCGTCGTGCTCGACCACGGCGAGAAGATCGCCGAGGGAAGCCCTGCTGAGGTCCGTCAGAACCCGCGGGTCATCGAGGCCTACCTCGGCACCGGCGCCAGCGACGGGATGCGAACGGCGTGAGCGAGAACGGCGTCCAGACGGTGATCGCCACGCCCGCCTCCGACGCAGCGTCGATCATCGACCTTCGCGAGGTGGACGTCTTCTATGGACGCGTCCATGCGCTTCGCAAGGTCTCGATCGAGGTGCGTCAGGGCGAGATCGTCGCGCTCATCGGCAGCAACGGTGCCGGCAAAACGACAACGCTTCGCACCATCAGCGGCCTGATCGCTCCGCGAAGCGGCGAGGTGCGACTCTTCGGCACCCCCACTCGTGGGCTCGGAGCGGATCAGGTCGCGAGGCTGGGTGTGGGACACGCACCGGAAGGACGGCGCCTCTTCGCGCGGATGACCGTGCGTGAGAACCTCGAGATGGGCGCGTACGCCCGCAACGACCGCACCGGCATCAGGACCGACCTCGATCGCGTTTGGACGCTGTTCCCGCGGCTTGGTGAGCGGAGCTCACAGCTCGCCGGGAGCCTGAGCGGGGGAGAACAGCAGATGGTCGCCATCGGGCGGGCGCTGATGAGCGCCCCAAAGGTGCTGCTCCTCGACGAGCCCTCGCTCGGTCTGGCGCCGATCCTGGTGGATGCGATCTTCGAGGTCATCCGGGAGATCAACGCCAAGGGGACGACCATCCTGCTGATCGAGCAGAACGCCCTGCTCGCGCTGAAGACCGCAGGGAGGGGTTACGTCCTGGAGACCGGCGCGGTGGCGCTGGCGGGATCGGCCGCGGAGCTGATCGCCTCGCCCGATATCCAACGAGCCTACCTGGGCATGTAATCTCGTTACAGGGAAACCGGCGCGCGTCTTCGACCCGTTAAGGAAGTGATGGCACCGATCAGGGAGACCTCAGCCTCCGAAAATCCGGTCTCGGCGACACCGGTTCCTCTTCCCGCGCCTGCTGCCGGGCCCGAACCCGCACGCGTCCAGCTCTCCGTCGACCCTCCAACCCGCGATTTTGTCGGGTGGACAGCGCAGCCGGAGCTCGCGAATGCCCGCCGTCTCTCGGTGGAGGTCACCCGAAAGGTGCTCGCCACCGCGCTCGGGCTCAAGCCCGAGGATCTCGCGACCCTCGAGCCGGCGCGGCTACGGGCGGCGCTCGACCGGCTCCGCGAGATGGCCGGCTACACCCGAAAGCTCCTGGAGGTCGCGACGACCGACGACCTCACCGGTGCGCTCCGGCGAAGCGCTGGGCTCGCCGCCCTGCAGCGCGAGATCGACCGGTTTCGCCGCGTCGGCGGCCGAGGCATCGTGGTGATGTTCCTCGACGTCGACAGCCTCAAGCAGGTGAACGATACGGACGGGCACGCGGCCGGCGACCGCGTGCTCGTCGAGGTCGTCACCGCGATCCGTCAACGGGTTCGCTCGTACGACCTCGTGGTTCGCTACGGGGGCGACGAGTTCCTCTGCGCCCTCGTCGACGTCGGACCGGAAGATGCCGAGCGCACCCTTGCCGACATTCGGCGTCAGTACACGGCGACGACCGGCCATTCCGTCAGCGTCGGTATGACCACCGTCGGCGAATCGGACACCGCCGAGTCGGTCGTTGCACGCGCCGACGCCGCCCTGTACGCGGAGCGCCGGCGGATCGAACAGCCCCATTCCTGAGAGCCTGCGGCCTCACGATTTGCCCCCGGCAACCGCGGGTACGATCGCACGCAGAAAGGAGCTTGGACGATGGCCCTCGATGTGGTCGGCAAGCTGGCGAGGGTGACTGCCGACATCACCCCGGGACACCTCGGAGAGGTGTTGATCGAGGTGCGCGCGGGCACTGAGCGGTTCCTGGCGTGCGCATCGGACAAACAAGCAACTATCAGGAAACATTCCCAGGTCCTTGTGGTGGGTAGCCTGGGCGGTCGCACCGTTGAGGTCGCGCCGACAGACACCATGAGGTTGCCACGATGACTACGCTGGCCTACCTGATCCTGGGGATCATCATCGGCGCGATCCTGATCCTGGTGCTGCTGTTTCGGGCCGCGTGGCGGGTCGCCGAGCCGGATGAAGCCCTGATCGTGTCGGGGTTCCGGACGAGTCAGCGCCCGGACGGTGTCGGCGAGAGCATGGGGTTCCGGATCGTCACCGGCCGCGGGTGCCTGGTCGCACCCGGCATCACCAGGGTGAGGCGTCTCTCCCTGGAAGCTCATGAGAGTGAGATCGGCGTCCCCTGCGTATCGCAGCAGAAGATCCGGGTCGACCTGCGTGGCGTGATCGTCTACAAGGTCGGTGACGATTATCGCTCGATCGCCAATGCGGCTCGGCGCTTCCTCGACCGGCCCGCGCAGGAGCTCGAGACCAAGGTGCAGAACGTCTTCGTCGGACATCTGCGCGCCATCGCGGGCTCGATGACCGTCGAGGACATGATCAGCGACCAGGACAAGTTCGCCCAGCAGGTGCGCGATCGCTGCTCGCAGGAGATGGAATCGTTCGGTCTGGTGATCGACAGCTTCCAGATCCAGTCGATCACGAGCCCGTCGAACTACATCGAGAACCTCGCCGCTCCGCACCAGGCGGAGGTCGAGCAGAACGCGCGCATCGCGCGCGCCAACGCCGAGCGCACCGCCGTGAGCTCGGAGCAGATCGCCCTGGCGCAGATGGCGGAGTCGTCGCGGGATACCAATATCAAGAAGGCCGGGTATCAGGCCGAGGTAGACACCGCCACCCAGCTCGCCGCGCAGCAGGGACCGCTCTCCGAGGCGAGAGCGCACCAGGCGGTCGTGACCGAGCAGACGCACGTTGCCGAGTTGCAGGCTCAGCAGAAGGAGCAGCAGCTCCAGGTCGACGTGCGCCGGCCCGCCGACGCCGAGGCATACCGGCAGACGACCCTCGCCGCTGCGGGACGCGACGTGCGCATTCACCAGGCGGAGGCGGAGGCGCAGGAGGTGCGCCTCCGCGCCGAGGCGGTCGCCGCTCAGACCAAGGTGCAGGCGGAGGCGCAGGCGGCGGCGCTGAAGATGCAGGCAAGCGCCCAAGCGGACGCGACCCGGCTGACGGGCCAGGCCGAGGCTGACGCCATCAAGGCCAGGGGCCTCGCCGAGGCGGATGCGATCCGCGCCCGCATGGAGGCCGAGGCATCTGGCATCGAGCGGCGCGCCGCAGCGTTGAGCCAGAACCAGGAGGCAGTCATCGCCCAGCAGATCGCCGAGAAGCTGCCCGAGATCGTCGCCGCCGCGGCAGCGCCGTTCGAGCATATAGACCAGTTCACCGTGCTGAACGGCGCACAGGGCGTGACCAGCGCGCTCGCCGAGATCATCCAGCAGGCGGGGGCCCTCACCGGCCTGGCGCGGCAGTCGCTGCTGCCGGCCATCACACGGGCGGCGTCCGCACCCCCCCAGTCGCAGCACCTCCACGGCGCCCGCAACGGCACCGCATATGAGAACGGTGACCGCAATGGGCGTCGCAAGCGGCAGACTCCTGTCACGATCACGGACCCGGGCTCTGCCGGGACCGACGCCAGCGAGGAGCACGCATCGCAGTGACGACAGACCTTCCCGAGCTCTCCCTCTCGGTGCCCGAGGCCGCTACGACGGTGGCGCCGGCTCAGGCCGAGCGCGAGGTGACCATCGAGCCGGAGGCCGCCAAGCGAATCGACACCATGGTGCAGACGTTCGTCGTGAGCCTCCGGGCGATCGACGTCCACGGCGACGACTACCGCCGCCGTGTCGACGATATCGACAACCTGGCCGACCGCGAGATCCGCTCGACGTCGGACATGAGCAACCGGCTGCTCGACCGGCCGACCCGCGCCATGCGCGGTCTCGGCCAGGGCGACGCACCGATCGCCAAAGGCCTCCTCGAGCTGCGCCGCTCGGTCGAAGAGCTGAACCCGGCAAGGCACGATCTCACCCAGGGCGGCCCTCGAAAGCTCCTCGGGGTCGTCCCCTTCGGTGACCGGGTCCATGCCTACTTCGCGAAGTACCAGAAGTCGCAGAGCCACATCGAGGGAATCGTCGGCGCCCTGCGCGAAGGCGGTTCGGAGCTTGAGAAGGACAACGCGGCGATCGCTCAGGAACAGAAGGCCCTGTGGTCCCAGATGGAGACCCTCCGCCAGTACACGTACATGGCCGAGAAGCTCGACACCGGCCTCGAGGCGCAGATCAACCACCTCGCGATCGGCGACCCCGAGCGGGCCAAGGTCCTCCAGGAGGACATCCTCTACCCGGTCAGACGGCGCCGCCAGGAGATCCTCACCCAGCTCGCCGTGGCCGTCCAGGGATACGCCGCCCTGCGCGTCGTCGAGATCAACAACCGCGAGTTGGTTCGAGCGGTTCGTACGGCAACCACCACGACGGTCGCCGCATTGCGGACGGCGGTCATGGTCGCCCAGGCGCTCACCAACCAGAAGCTCGTCAGCGAGCAGGTCAAGGCGGTGAACGAGACCACGAGCTCGATGATCGAGAGCACCTCGTCGGTGCTCCGCGAGCAGACGGCCACGGTCGAGGGTCAGGCGGCCAGCCCCGGCCTCGACATGGGATCGCTGCAGCGGGCCTGGGACAACGTCTTCGCGGCTCTCGATCAGATCGATACCTACAAGCTGCGCGCCCTCGAGGCGATGAAGATCACGGTGCGGGACCTCTCCGACCAGGTCGAGAAGTCCCACGCGCAGGTGGAGCGCCTGCACTCCGCCGACGCGACGCCTTCACGCGTGGCCGGCGGGCAGGGCCTCCGCCTCAGCTGAGGCCGGCGCCGCTCAGAAGTGAGCGGCGTGGATCCAGATCACCCCGGCGGCAGCCGCGGCCACGAACACCGCGTACTCGGCGATGAGCTCGCGGTTTCGCAGCGGGCCGACGACGGCTCCGGCGACGCCGCGGGCCCCATACCAGAGCACGAGCAGGATCGCTGCCCGCAGCCCAGCGTGGGCACTGTTCACCCCGACGATCGCAGCGCCTCCGAGCACGATGCCACCGACCAGAAGCGCGGAGAGGATGGTTGCGGGGATGGTCAGGCGCTCGGTCCTGAGCCCGTCGAGGCTCACCAGGAAGGCGACGGCAAACACCGCGCCGAGGCGGAGGCGGATCGGCAGGGTCGGTGAGACGCCACCGAGGAGGACCGGGGCCAGGACGGCGATTCCCGAGACGTCGCGGATCAGCCGCGTGAACCAGCCCTCCTTGCCGAGGGCGCGCCGTCCGGCGAGGCGCGGCACCCCGCCGATCACGACCGCGGCGATGACCCCGCCGGCGATCCGGATCGGGAGCGGGAGCACCGCGATCGCGAGCAGCGTCCCGAAGGAGAGGACCGCGGCCATCGGGAGAGCGACACCCACCGGCCCGGGCCTCGAATCCGATGGGTAGATCAGGAAGTCGTAGGCGACCAGGATGAGTCCCGTGAGGATCGCCAGCACGGCGTCGGCGGCGGCACTGCGATTGAGCCCGACGGTCTCGGGCCGAAGTGCCACCTCGGCCGCCGCCACCGCGAGCCCGAACGCGGTGTGCACCATCGGCAGGGGGATCTCGGCGAGCACCCGCACCTCGCCCGTGATGCCCAAGGCGCTTCGTGCCTGGTCGGCGAGATAGCCGTGACCGCGACGGCGAAAGCCTGTTCGATTATCCACGTCGGCCTGTGGAAACGGTGGAGAACTCGGCGCGGCTCAGCTCAGGGAGCCGAGGTGCCGGCCCGTCCATAGACGTCCTCGATCCGCACCACATCATCGATCTCCGGCGACGACACCTCGAAGACATCGGTGTTCTCGACCGCGATGAATCGATGCTTGCGCCCGGGACGGATGTGCGCGCTCATCCCGGCGGTGAGCCTGTGGGTCTCCACCTCACCACTGTCACTCTCGAGCAGGAGGTCCATCACGCCGGAGACGACGTGGATCGACTCATCCTTCTGAACGTGGTACTGCAGGCTCAGCCGGTGTCCGCGGTTGACGTGGATCAGCTTTCCCGCGTAGCGCTCGGTGACCGCCCAGCGCACCTCGTAACCCCAGGGCTTCTCCACCCTCCCCGAGCCTGCGGCGCTGATCGGCCCGAACGAGGCTGCGACCCTGGTCATTCGGAGGCACCGACGGCTACCCGTCCGTTGACACCGCTCTGGTTCTCGAGTGCGGAGATGAGCTGCTCGACGCGTTCGCGAGTGGTCGCCTCGGCGTACACGCGCATCAGGGGCTCGGTACCGCTCATGCGCATCAGCACCCACGAGCCGTCATCCAGGTAGAACTTGAACCCGTCGTCGGTTCGCGTGCGCACGACCTTGCTCCCCGCGAGGTTGTCCGGCTCGTTCTGCTGCATGCGGGCGTAGATCTGCTCCTTGCGCTCCTCGTAGCCGTTGCGCGGGAACCGGATGTCGTGACGGTCGTAGGCGTGGGGGCCGACCAGGTCCTCGAGGTGGGCGACGATCCCGGAGAGCGGCAGACCGTAGTCGAGGATCATCGACGCCATCATCAGGCCGGAGAGGATACCGTCGCGCTCGGGGATGTGACCCCGGAACGCGTAGCCGCCCGACTCCTCGCCGCCGAGGATCGCGTCCGTCTCCATCATCTTGGTGCCGATGTATTTGAAGCCGACCGGCATCTCGTGGACGGTGACGCCGAATCGCTCCCCGAGCAGGTCGAGCATCCCCGACGTCGTGACCGAACGAACGATGTCACCGCGAAGCTCGCGCTTCTCGAGCAGGTACATGGCGAAGAGCGCCATCACCTGGAGCTGGTTGATGTAGCGGCCGGTCTCGTCGATGATGCCGACACGGTCGGCGTCGCCGTCGTTGGCGATGCCGAGGTCGAAGCTGCCCGCCTTCATGCGCTCCATCGCCTCGGGCATGTAGCGATCGATGGGCTCAGGATGCATGCCGCCGAAGCCGGGGTTGCGCTCACCGTGCAGCTCCTCGACGGTGGTCGCTCCCCCGCCGATCGCGCGAGCGATGAGCCCGGCGCCGGCGCCGTACATGGCCTCGTGGAGCACGTGCAGCCCACGGCCCCGGAGGGCCTCGAGATCGACCATCCTGCCCAGTTGCACGAAGAAGTCAGGAAGCGGGTCGACGATCTGGAGCCTGCCGGTCGCGGCCGCCTCGTCATAGGTCAGCTCGGTCACCCCGGTCTCGAGCGCGGTCACGGTGTGGCGCTCGATCTCGGCGACGATCTCGGGTGGCGCCGAGCCTCCGAAGTCCGGCTTGTACTTGATCCCATTGAACTCCGCGGAGTTGTGGCTCGCGGTCACGACGACCCCGCCCGCCGCGTGGTGTTGCGTGATCGCCCACGAGACCGCGGGCGTCGGGGTCACGCGATCAAGCAGGACCACGCTGAGCCCGTTCGCGACCAGGACGCGGGCGACCTCCCGCGCGAACATCTCGGCGCAGTACCGCGAGTCGTGGCCGACCACGACGGGGCGGCTCTCGTCGCCGAGATACCCCGCGACGCCCTGAGCCACGGCGCGCACGTTCGCGTAGGTGAAGTCATCCGCGACCACGGCTCGCCATCCGTCGGTCCCGAACCTGATCGGGTTCGGCGTCATCGCCACCATTCTAAGCGCACGG
>OCZU010001718.1_pt1 | contig 14200 bp, 10 predicted proteins | sample 1539001 | NCBI WGS metagenome assembly OCZU01 (sample SAMEA3539306, study PRJEB22396) | soil metagenome | biome: tundra; feature: field; material: soil | place: USA | collected 2010-05 | depth 0.15 m | reverse complement strand
AGACCAAGCTCACGACTTTCACCCGAAAAGAGGGCCTCCCCGCCGATCAGACTAGCTTGGCCGGGTCAAGCCGGCGTTGCCCAGCCACAGGCTGCCGTCCTGGCTCTCCAGCATGCCATTGCCATACAAATCGGGCAAGCCGTCTCTGGCCGTGAGGGCGGTGACTACGCCGTTCTTGATGCGCGCCAGTCCGCCGCCGGGGCAAAGCACATAGACGCTGCCATCTCTGGTTTCCACGGTTCGGCACGGTAAAGGGGCTGTTCAAGTTTGCCAAGGGTGAATCTCCCGAGCGCGCCTGGCAGAAGCAGATCGACTTCCCGGTCACTTCCATCTCCGCCGACGGCCGGGGCAGCCTCTGGCTCGGCGGCAGGATTCCCGGACTGGTCCGCTTCGATCTTCGCGACGGCCGGGTCACCCATTACACGAAAAAAGACGGACTCTTCGACTACTACACCACGCGTGCTCTTCCGACGATGACGGCAATCTCTGGATCAGTACCGCGGACGGCATCTACATGGCGCCGCGCCTGGATCTGGATGGTTTCCGCGACGGCCGCATCTCCGTGGTGCGCGCGGTGCGCTACGACACCGCGGACGGCATGAAAACCAGCGAAGCTTCCAACCCGGGCTCGCAGCCCGGCGGCTGGCGCACCCGGGATGGTAGACTCTGGTTCACCACCCAAAAGGGGGTTGTGGTGGTCGACCCCCGGCACCTGCAGCACAATGAACGCATCCCGCCCGTGGTCATCGAGGAAGTGGTGGCGGACGGAGCCAGGCTCTCGCCGGCCCCGGGTCTGCGCATCGCCGCCGGCAAAGACAAGGTGGAATTCCATTACACGTGCCTGAGCTTGTCGGTGCCCTCCCGCGTGCGCTTCCAGGTCCAGCTCGAGGGTTATGACCGCGATTGGGTGGATGCGGACGCGCGCCGCGTGGCCTACTATACGAACCTGCCGCCCGGCCATTACCGCTTCCGCGTGATCGCCGCCAACGACGATGGCGTATGGAACCGGGAGGGCGCCTCGCTGTCCTTCGTTCTGCTCCCCCATTTCTACCAGACCGCTTGGTTTCGCGGCGCGTTGGGGGTGCTCTTCCTGCTGGCGGCCCTCGCCGGACAGAGGCTCTACACGCGGCGGTTGCGCGCGCGCGCCGCCGAATTGGCGCGGATGGTCGGCGAACGCACGCGGGATCTGCAAACGCAAAAGAGCTTCCTGCAGCAGGTCATCGATATGACCCCCAACCACATCTTCGTGAAAGATCTGGAGGGGCGCTTCACGCTCGTCAACCGGACTCTCGCCGAAGCGCATTGCCGGCGTATCGAAGATCTGATCGGGAAGACCGCCGAGGAGTTCATTCCGGATGCCGGCGTAGCGAAAAATCTCCGCCACGAAGACCTGGAAGTGATACGCACCTCCCGTGAACAGTTCCTTGCCGAAGCGAAGTTGACCACCGCGACGGGCCAGGTCCGCTGGCTGCAGTTGGTCAAGTGCCCGTTGTTCGATCAGAACGGCAAGGTCAGCCAAGTCCTGGGCGTGGGGACCGACATCACTCAACTGCGCGCTACCAAAGAGGCCGCCGAAAGCGCCAGCCGCGCCAAGAGCGAATTCCTGGCGAATATGAGCCACGAAATCCGCACGCCCATGAACGGCATCCTGGGGATGACGGAGCTGGCCCTGGATACCGAACTCACCGCGGAGCAGCGCGAGTATCTGGAGCTGGTCCGAAGCTCGGGAGAGGCCCTGCTCAGCGTCATTGGCGACATCCTGGATTCTCCAAAATCGAGGCTGGCAAGCTGGATCTCGATCCTGTCCCCTTTCCGTTGCGCGAGCGCTTGGCGCACTGCGTCCGGCCGCTGGCCGTGCGGGCCGATCAGAAGGGTCTGGAGCTTACCTGCGACATCCAGCCTGGCGTGCCGGAGGAAGTAGTGGCCGACCCCGGCCGTTTGCGCCAGATCGTCGTTAACCTGGTGGGCAACGCCGTCAAGTTCACCGAGTGCGGCGAGGTGGCGGTGGCGGTCGAGGTAGAATCCCACGGGCCGGATCGGGCCGTGCTGCACTTCACGGTCCGCGACACCGGCATCGGCATAGCGCCGGAAAAACAGGCGACCATCTTCGAGGCCTTCTCGCAAGCCGATGGCTCCATGACGCGCAGGTTTGGCGGCACGGGGCTGGGCCTCACCATCTCCTCGCGGCTGGTCGACATGATGGGCGGCCGCATGTGGCTCGAGAGCCAGCCCGGCAAAGGCAGTTGCTTCCATTTCACCGCGCCAGTCGGGCTGGCCCCCGGCCGCGCCGGCGGCGAACCTGTCGAACAGGTCCGGTTGGCCGGCTTGCGCGCCCTCGTGGTCGACGACAACGCCACCAACCGCCGCATTCTGGGAACGATGCTGGAGCGGTGGGGTATGCAGCCGGTCCTGGCGGCCGGCGGAGCGGAGGCCATGGACTTGTTCCGCCAGTCCGATCCTCCAGCCACCCCCTTTTCCCTGATTCTGGTCGATGCGCAGATGCCGGGCCTGGACGGCTTCGCGCTGGTCGAGTGGCTGCTGAAACAAGCGGACTTGCGCCACACCACCGTGATGATGCTGACCTCCTCCGGTCATAGTGGCGACGTGGCGCGCTGCCGGGAACTGGGCATCGCGGCTTATCTGACCAAGCCGATCATGCAAGCCCAACTGTTGGATGCTGTCCGCGCGGCGCTGGGGACCAAAGCTGCGGCGGACAAACCTTGCCCGGCCGCCGGCCCCGCACCACGTCAAACGAATCCCGGCCTGCGGGTGCTGCTGGCCGAAGACAACGCCGTCAACCAGAAGCTGGCCTCCCGGCTCCTGGAACGCCGCGGCCACACTGTGGCAGTCGCCACGAATGGACGCCAGGCGCTGGAGATGCTGGACACGCAGGGGTTCGACCTGGTGGTGATGGATGTCTCCATGCCCGAGATGGATGGCTTTGAAGCCGCCGCCGCCATCCGCGCCCGCGAAGAATCCACCGGCGCGCATATCCCCATTCTGGCCATGACCGCCCATGCCATGAAGGGGGACCGCGAGAAGTGCCTGGGCGCCGGCATGGACGGCTACGTGGCCAAACCGGTGCAAGCCGCGCAGCTCTTCGCAGCCATCGACTCCGTCACGGCAGCGCGGCCCTGACCGGGCAGATCAGCCGGCGCCCAGCTTAACCAAAGGCGATGGAAGCTCGGCCGGCTCACTGCCGCAGCCCGGAAGGCGCGCCAGGGACGTTCCGAAATCGTCTTTCCTGTCGGCCAGCCTGAAAGGCACTGCCGCCCAGTCCACCGCCTGGGCCGGCCGGGGCCGCGCCAGCAGAAATCCCTGGACTTGGTCGCAACCGGTGGCTTCGAGGGCGGCCCACTGCTCCGCGGTCTCCACCCCTTCGGCCACCGTCTGTAGCCCCAGATTGTGCGCCAGCGTCACGATGCCCCGCACCAGCGGCAGGACCCCGCGGTGCTTTCCTATGTCCTGCACAAACTCGCGCGCGATCTTGATCGTCGCCACCGGCAGCCGATGCAGGTAACTGAAACACGAGTAACCCGTGCCAAAATCGTCCACCCAGATCTCAATCCCCATCGTCTGCAGTTGCTCGAGGGTCGCCCCCACCTTCTGAAAGTCCCGCATCAGCACCGTTTCGGTCACTTCCAGCTTCAGCAGCCGGGGATCCAGTCCGGTGCTCTGGAGGGTGCGCTCTACGGTGTCCCCAAAGCCGGGTTCGGCCAGTTGCAATGCGGAGACGTTCACCGTAACGGCCCGCCGCGTTCCCTGCTCCGCCCACTGTTGTGCCTGCCGGCACGCCTCCGCCAGCACCCAGGAGCCCAGCGCCACGATGTTCCCGGTCTCCTCGGCCAGCGCGATGAACACCTGCGGAGGCACGGCGCCCAGCGCCGGGTTGCTCCACCGCGCCAGCGCCTCCAGCGCGGTGATCCGGCCGTCGCCCATCCCGTAGACCGGCTGGTAATGCAACGTGATTTCGCCTTTCTCCACGGCGCATGCCAGCCTCTGTTCCATATCGAGCTGCCGCCGCGAGGCGTCGCCCATGTCGGCATGAAAGAACTCGCATCCGTTGCGCGTCCGCCGCTTGGTCTCGTACATGGCCGCATCGGCGTTCTGCTGCAGGCTGCATGTGTCCCCGCCATCCTGCGGATAGATGGTCGCACCAATGCTTGCCGTGACCCGCAATTGGCGGCCCCCAATCTCAAAAGGAGCCTCCAGGGAACGCAGTATCCGCGACGAAATAGCGGCCGCTTCTGCGGCGTTCTCCAGGCCGACCGCCACCAGCGCAAATTCGTCGCCGCCCAGCCGCGCCAGCGTGTCGCACTCGCGCACGCAGGTCTTCAGCCGCAGCGCCAGCGCTTGCAGCAGCGCATCGCCCGCCGCATGCCCCAGGCTGTCGTTGACGACTTTGAAGCGGTCCAGATCGATGTAAAAGAATCCCACCATTTCCGCGTGCCTGTTGGCGCGCAGCAGCGCTTGCTCCAGCCGGTCGGCCAGCAACACGCGGTTGGGCAAGCCGGTCAGCGAATCGTAGTGCGCCTGGCGCGCCAAGTCTTCCTCCAGTTGCACCACCCGCACCGCCGAGCGCACACGCGCGCGCAGTTCACCCGCGTGAAACGGCTTGGTGATGTAGTCGTCGGCTCCCGCCTCCAGCGCCTCCACAATGTCTTCCTGCTCCGACCGCGCCGAGAGCAGAATCACGTAGACGTAGCGGTTCCCCTTCTGCGCCCGCACCCGGCGGCAGACTTCGATCCCGTCCAGTCCGGGCATCATCCAGTCCAGAATCGCCAGCCGCGTGCTGGCGTCATTCTGCAGCAGATCCCAGGCCTCCGCGCCGCTGCGCGCCAACACCACCTCGTAATTCCATTTGGTCAACAGGCTCCGCAGCAGATTCTGTATAACCGGGTTGTCCTCCGCCACAAGAACTCTCATGTGCCTAAGCGGCCCTAAGCCGCTGCACTATTAATCGGACGGGAAGGGCCAATCCTGGAGGGGACTAAAGTACCCCTCGCATTCCGACGATCCTAAGGCTGATGGACGATAAGAACAGTATGACTCCGGTCTTCGATCCGGCGGAAGCGCTTTCCATCGTCGATGGCGACAAGGACCTGTTTCAGGAGCTGGTCAACATGTTCCGCGATAGTTACCCGGCCGAGTTGTCGGCCCTCCGGGACGCCATCGGCCGCCGCGACTCCGACGCGCTCAGGCGGGTCTCCCACCACCTCAAGGGAACGCTTGGCGCTTTGGCGGCCGGCCCCGCCCGCCATGCCGCCCTGCGCCTGGAAGATCTCGGCAGCAGCGCCGACTTCGACCCGGCTCCGGCCGTTTACGTCGAAATGGAGCAACAGCTCCGCGCGCTTGACGAAGCGCTCTCGGCCTGGGGATGATACGGCGTGAGCCTATGCGCCGGCGGGCGTTCGCTATCGGTGGTTCGGAACCGGCTCCTCGCACAGCGCGGCAATGGCGGCTAGGAGATCCTCCGGCTTGGTGGGCTTGCTGATGTAGCCGTCCATTCCTGCCTTCAGGCAGCGCTCCCGGTCGCCTTTCATGGCGTGTGCCGTCATGGCCACAATCGGAATGCGCTGTCCCGTGGCCTTTTCTTTTGCGCGGATGGCGCCGGTGGCCTCGAAGCCGTCCATTTCCGGCATCTGCACGTCCATTAGCACCACGTCGAACGCCTGCTCGTCGAGCAGATCGAGCGCCCGGCGGCCGTTCGAGGCCACGGCGACGGTGTGACCGCGGTTCTCCAGGAGCCTGCTGGCGAGGCGCTGATTGATGGCGTTGTCTTCCGCGAGCAGAATTCTCAGTGGGCGGAGTGCGGTCCCCTCCCCCGGTTGATCGCATTGTGCCGCCAGGGGCGCGCCGGACGCCAATTGCGCCGCCGGATAGAGCACTTCGCACAGAGCGCGGCCGAGGGCGCGCCGCCCCACCGGTTTGGCCAAGTGGGTGGCCGCGCCGGCCTGCCGGCAGAAAGCTCGATCGCCAGATTGCGAGGACCAGGTCAGCATCACGACCTTGGACGGCGCCAGCGTAGAAGAGTTTTTGATGAGCCGGGTAAGCGCAAAGCCATCCATCCCTGGCATTTGAGCATCGGCCAGCACCAACTGGAAGGGTGTGCCTTCCCGCGCAGCCCGCGCGAGGATTTCAAGCGCGGCGTCGCCGCTCGACGCCAGAGCGACGCGCATTTTCCAGCCGGCCAGCATGTCAACGAGAATCCGCCGGCTGGTGGCGTTGTCGTCGACAGCGAGCACCGAAACCCCATCCAGAGAGTCGATTCTCTCGGGGCGCGGCTGCGGATCGCCCCCCGCGGCCTGGGCTTGGACGGTGAAATGAAAAGTGCTGCCGCAGCCGGGTTCGCTCTCCACCCAGATCTGTCCGCCCAGCATCGTTACCAGGCGGGAACAGATGGTGAGTCCCAGTCCGGTGCCGCCGTACCTGCGGGCCATAGAGGCGTCGGCCTGGGTGAAGGCTTCGAAAATGAGCCGCTGCTTGTCCGCCGGGATGCCGATTCCCGTGTCCGTCACGGTGCAGTGCAGAGTCACGCCATGGGCGGATGCGCCCTCGGCACTCACACGCAGGCCCACTTCGCCGCGCTCGGTGAATTTCAGAGAATTGGAGAGCAGATTGGTGATCACCTGGCGCAGGCGGTTGGCGTCGGCGCGGACCATGGCGGGGGTTCCGGAACACACCTCGCAAGTGAGTTCGATGCCTTTTTCGGAAGCGCGCAGCGCAAATGCCCCGGCGATCTCCTCCATCCAGTCGTGCAAATCGAAATCGGTGGCTTCCAGGTCCAGCCTGCCGGCTTCGATCTTGGAGAAGTCGAGAATATCGTCGATGACGACGAGCAGGGCGTCGGCCGAACTGCGGGCCATACGCAGGCACTCGGCCTGTTCGGAGGAAGGCTGGGTTTCCAGCGCGAGTTCAATCATTCCCATCACGCCATTCATGGGCGTTCGGATCTCATGGCTCATGTTGGCCAGGAATTCGCTCTTGGCCCGGCTGGCAGCTTCAGCCGCCTCCTTCAGCGCGGCGGTCTGCTCGAGTTGGCGGCGGATGACGCCGGTCTGTTGCTCGACGCGGTGCCTGAGCACGGCAACCCAGCCGAGCACGGCCAGGGTAACCGCCAGCACCAGGCTGAGCACCGGCAAGGCATGGCCGGCCGTCCACCAGGAGGGCTTCGCCAGCACGACGACATCCGCGGGCGAGCGCAGCAGGATGCGAAACGACTTCGGGTGTGCCGTGCCTTCGTGCATGGTTGTCCTCTGCTCGTCCACCTGCACGGAGCAAATCCCCATGACGCGGAGCTGGCTGCCATCCTTCCAGTCCAGCGCCGGATTCCCGCTCGCACCACCCCCGGTCCTATCGGGAAGGACCACGAGGAAGAGGAAGTTGCCTGAAGACAGGACCAGCGCCGGGTCCTTCGTGGAGCGGTCCCTGCCGATCAACTGGCCGTCGATTTCGACCAGCGCGGCGTCGTAGTCGCCGCCAAAAGCCTGTTCCGCCGTCACCGGTTTGGCGGCCACGGGTGGGCCGCTGCCCAATGGCTTGAGCGTGGCATCCGTCATGGTGGGCGTGTAATCTCCAATGGCCGGAAAGCCGGCCACGTCCACCACGGTGCCCGCGGCAACGGGCTGGGATTCCGCGGTTTGGACACAGATCCCTTGGCTGGCATCCTGCAGGCAGAGCGCCCTACCAGGCCACGCGAGTGTGACGCGCCCCCGAATGTGTGCCCGGTGGACGAAAGCGACGTTCGGAGTAAAGCGCAAAAGGCTGTTCACAGCCCGCACCGGTAAGGCGAAGGGATCGGCTGGAGCAGGTTCTTCAATCTTCACTTCGTCCCGGCTAGGGAACATGACGCGAAAGCCCGTCATCTGGTGACGCGAAGTGGACAAAGCGCCTGCGTTGCCATGAATCCGCACCTTGGCGTCCACCCATCCGGCATAATCCACTCCGTTCTGCTTGACCGTCGTCGCGGTGAGGGGACCATCGCCGATCGCCATTCCAATGATCACATTCGAGCCCGACTCCACGACCGAATGTACGACTCCCTCAACCTCCACCCACTGCGCGTCCTCCGTTCCGGTCAGCAGGCGGGCAAGGCTCACTCGCGGCGCTTCGGCCGGAACGTGAGATTCGCCGGTGACGCGGACGTGCGGCTGCGCGACCACCGGCCCATAGTCTCCTGGGTCGCTGACACCGGTGACTTCGACGATGGTACCTGCATGAATAGCGAGGATGGGCCTGGCCGCGATAGCGACAAAGATGGCGCCGGTCGCATCGTGCACAAACAGCGCGCCGTGCCTGGGATCGATGTAGGGATCGTAATAGGTGACGACCGCCGACAGGCTGACCGGGTAATGGCGCCCGGCTTCTTTCGGAGTCAGGCTGTGGACCCGTCGTGCGGTTGTCAGAACTGGCAAAGCGCCGCGAGGGGCCGCCCATGCCTGGGGGCCGGCCACGCCGCCGATCCACGACAGGGTCAATGCGGCCGCCAGAAGCCAGCGGGGCAACCCCGGTTTCGGGCTGGAAACACTTGTGCGCCATTCTCTCACGGCGGCAATGACCGTCTGCGATCGCACGGGGCGCGCTGCGCCGACCGCCGGTTGGCCGGCGCCGGGCCGTTGGTGCATATGCAAACTATCGGCTGACGCCCGACCAAACTGCAGAGCTTCGGGTGTTTAACTACTTTGGACAGCGCTCCTGCTGACGCAGCCGAGTGCTACATTGGATCGGAACCAATGGCACAGTTTCGCGAAGAACAGCGCTTTGAGTGGTTTTGGACCGCGATGTTTTGCGTTCCCGCCCTCTTGGTCGGTTACGGCCTCTACCGGCAGGTGTGGCTGAAGCAGCCGTTTATCTCGGCCGCTTTGCTGTGGCCGGCCTTCGCAGTGGCCGCGGTGGTGGCGGTCTGGCTCCTGCGGTTGAAGCTCGAGACCGAAGTCCGCGACGATGGCTTGTTCATTTGTTTTGTCTGGCTGTGGCCCGAGCGCACCATCCCGTGGGACCAGATCCGCAGCGTGGAGACCCGCACCTATCGTCCCATCCGGGACTTCGGCGGTTATGGCGTGCGCTGGGCGGCGCGGGGCATCGTCTACCACGCGCGCGGCAACCGGGGCGCTCGCCTGGTGCTGGCCTCGGGCGAGCGCGTGCTGATCGGCTCCCAGCGGGCCGACGATCTGGCGCGCGCCATTGCGGAGCGCACCGGACTGACTGTCACGGCGTCATGATGGCGGCTCCGCGGCCATTGCTTTTCCGATGTACTCGCGGAAGAACTGCTGCTGAAAGCGCAGAAACGCGGCGTCCACGTTGTCGAACGTGTCGGTGTGCCAGTGATAGTTCCCCATGCGTCCCGCGGCGTCTTTGCCTAGGAACGAAATCGCTTCGAAGCCCAGCGCCGATGGAGGCAGAGCGTCGGTCGGCAGGAGCAGATTCGCCTGTTCCTGCACTGGCCGCACGGCGTTCTCGCGCATGGCGCGTGCGATGCGCAGCAGCGTGGCGCCCGCGCGGCGGTAGAACAGCATGCCTTCGCCGCTCAGGTAGGTGACCATGCCGGTGCCGAGGTTGTCCAGGTTCACGAAGCGCACGCGGCGCGGGTCCAACTGGCCGCCTTCGGATTTCAGGAATGCCTTCATCCCCCGGCAACCGGCCTCTTCGCTGCCCGTGAACAGAAAGCGCAGCTCGCAATCCGGCGGAAACTCGCCCGGCCGCCGGGCGTATTCGGATGCCAGCCACAGCGCCAGTGCGACGCCAGTCCCGTTATCGTTCGCGCCCGGAGTATAACGGCCTCCGATTTCGGCGGCCAGATAAACCGCGCAGGCGCACGAGCAAAGGATCAGCGCCGTCCACAGAACGTAGCCGGCGGCGGCGAACCGCGCGGCCTTCAGCGCCACTCCCGCGATGGCCACAAACACGCTGGCATAGCAGCCATTGAAAAACAGCGGCAGGTGGTCCACGAACTTGGGATGAAACAGGAAGCTGCCGCGCTGCGTGTCATAGTGCGCGGTGATGCAGACCGTGCGCGCGGTCTGGCGTACCGGCTTGGTCAGCACGTTCTGCGAGGAGAAGCGCGGCATCGCGGTGAGGTCGATGGCGTGGCCCGATGTCTCGGCCACCAGCATGGCGATGCCGTACGCCAGAAGAACCACTGCCGGCCACCACAGCGAAGTCGCGAGCGCCATCGAGACAGCCGCGATGGCGCACACGAACAACTGCACCGGCAACAGGTAGAGATTGTCGCGCGTGGTGCGGAAGGACTGCTCCGCTACTTCATAGCCCAGGGCGCGCAGCTTGGCCGCCAGCCATTGCGCGGCGATGCGCTCGTTAGGCGTGCCCATACCGCGGTGCGCCGCCACCTGCGACAGTTCGCACAGCAGATCGACGCTGTTCGGAGAGTCTCCTTCGACAATGGCGAGCATGGCAAGCAGCTACGGCCGCGGGCCGCCCATCCCCGCGGCGTGAATGTTCATCTCGCGGAGAAACTGCTCGACCATCGCCCAGCCTTCCGGTGAGAGCTTGCTTTGCAGGCTGGCCAGACCCGATTTGAGCGCCTCCGTTCTGCGCTGATTGAGCGCCTGCACTTGCTTGATGTCCGGCCGCCCGCCTGTAAAACGAGTCTGACTCATCATCTTCGTGCCGTCCTCCTGGATGGCTTCCAGCTTCTCGTTTACGCCATTCAACACGGCAATCAACGCGGCATGATCTTCGGCGGACATGCGCGCGCTGAACGCGTCCACGCCCCCAGTGGGATCGCCTTCGTGAAACTCGCCGGTTGCCGTGTGGTAGTGCGACGGTGGACGGATCATGTGCATTAGGCTGGAAAAGCGTATCTCCATGGGGATTTCCATGGGCTGAGGCTGAGGCCCCTCTGCGCGGGCGTAGCGCACGGGAAGCGGCAGGTCGCGAAGCCGGGCGAGTTGCGCATCCCGGGTCCGGGTGGATTGCCACCATTCGATCAAGAACCGGATATTCTCTTCTTGGCCATTGTGGGCCTCGCCCATGCTCTGCGGGCAATGCGCGGCCAAGGCTGGCTCGCGCGCCCGCAACAGGGTGCAAGCCGCAAACAGCGCTTCGCCGCGAACGTCGGACGACGGGCTCTGGAGCATAGCGATCAGCACGGGAAGGAATTCGAGGTTTTTCGTGCCCGCCAGAAGCATGGGGGCAAAATGCTCCAGTAAGGGAATCTCGATCTCGGATAGCGCCAAACGCGCGAGCGCCTGCGCGGCCGCCGGCTGGCCGCGCAACTTCAGCGTGGGGATGTTCGCCCCGATTTCGCGCATCGCGGACGTGTTGGAAAACCGCGGCAAGTCTCGATCAAGTTCGATCAGCGCGCTGGCGTCTCCGGCACGGAGGCGGCCCGAGATTCCCACGGCTTCGAGGGTCGCGGAGGGCGAACGGGCAAGAGACGTATAGACGTCCGCCGCCGCCGAGGCTGGAAGGTTGCTCAGGATTTGAGCGAGAAAGAAGGACGCGCCTGGCAAGGACCGCGTTTGCAGGCCGAGTTGTTTATCCGCTGCCGGACCCTCAGCCACCATCGCCGCGCCCACTTCGCGAGCGATTTTGTATTCCGGCGAGGCATCGGTTGCGTAGAAGAAATCTCCGCCCGGCGGCTCCGCGGGCACGCGCAAGAATGCGCCGCCGTAAGTGGGCATGAACGATACGGTGAGAGGCGCGTAACCGCCGTCTGCCGCGGAGCGCAGGCACCACAGCGCGGTAACGTCCGGCACGTGGCGCGTGGCCTCCGGGCCGTCCAGCGGGCCGGGGTGATAGTCCCAATGGACCTGGATGTTGGCTTGGGGAGCGAGCCCGCCCTTGACGACCCTGAGTATGCGCACCGTTGCGCGGCATGACACCTCGGCGCCGCTATCCGCGCAATCGCTTGCGGCGACCGTGCCCACGACAATATCGGGCGCGGTTTCGAGAGTGTCCTGGATGGACCAACCGCTATGAGAAGAGGTGGAAGAGCTGGTTTGGGCTAGGGCAACGCCAACCCCAAACACGAACACGAGCGTGACAGTGGAAGATTTCATGGTCCTTAGACCTACTGGACAGTATCCTCCTTATACTGCGCCCAGTGGTAGACTCTTGAGATTCGCTTATGATTGCCCTACCGAGATACGCGCTGGCCGCTGTGTTCGGCGCACTCATCCACAACGCTTCGGCCCAGCAGCCCGCCCCCGTTGACAGTGTGGTGGTGAACGCCAGGATCTACACCGTCAACCCGCAACAGCCGTGGGCCGAGGCGCTGGCGATCCGCGGCGAAAAGATCCTCGCGGTGGGCAGCACTCGCGAAATCAACCGCTACCGCGGACCCACCACGCGCGTCATCGACGCTCAGGGGCGCCTGGTGCTGCCCGGCTTCACCGACTGCCACATCCATTTCATGGAAGGCTCACTTGGCTTGCTGCACGTGGATCTGAACGGCGCAGCTACGGTTCGCGAGATCCAGAAGCGGGTGTCGGCATACGCGGTTGCGCATCCGCACGATGAGTGGATTCTGGGCATGGGGTGGACTTATCCGTTGTTCGCGCCCTCTGGAATGCCGGATCGCAAGATTCTCGACGAAGTGGTGCTTCGCCGGCCGGTCTTCCTGGAGGCCTACGACGGCCATACCTCGTGGGCCAACAGCAAGGCGCTGGCGGTGGCCGGCATCACGCTCGAGACGCCCGATCCGCCGAATGGAAAGATCGTGCGCGATGAGGATGGACAAGCCACCGGAGCGCTGCTGGAGGAAGCCGGCGGGCTGGTCTCGAAGTTCGCGCCGAAGCCCAGCCGGGACGAGCGTCTGGCGGCCCTGCGCAAAGGACTGCACGAAGCCAACCGCGTCGGCCTGGTGCGGGTACACAGCGCGGGCGGCGATTTTGAATGGCTGGATCTTTACGACGAGCTGCGCCGCAAAGGCGAACTCACCGTGCGCCAGTACATCGCGTACTTTCTCAATCCGCCCGAGCTGACCCCGGCTGACATCGAGAAGGTGGAACAGGCGCGCCGCACTTATCGGGACGACTGGATTGCCGCGGGCGCAGTGAAGACCATGCTGGATGGCGTGGTGGAGGCGCATACGGCCGCCATGCTGGCACCCTACAGCGACGACCCCACCAAGAGCGGCAAGCTGTTTTGGGACTCCGCGAAGTACCAGCAAGCTATCGCAGAGCTAGACCGCCGCGGCTTTCAGATCTTCACGCACGCCATCGGCGACCGCGCCGTGCGGCTGGCCCTGGACGCGTACGAACAAGCGCAGACGAAGAACCGGACCAAGGACGCGCGGCCCCGCGTCGAGCATATTGAGACCATCACGGCGGAAGACATTCCGCGCTTCGGCCGCCTGGGCGTCATCGCCAGCTTCCAGCCGCTGCACGCCTATCCCGATGACGATACGCTGAAGATCTGGGCGCGCAATGCCGGTCCCGACCGCGCCGGGCGGGCCTGGGCGTGGCACAGCATTGAGGCCACCGGTGGCCGTCTGGCGTTTGGCAGCGACTGGCCGGTGGTCACGCTTAGTCCCTGGCCGGGCGTGCAGAACGCGCTCACCCGCCAGACCACGGAAGGCGATCCTCCCGGCGGCTGGCTGCCGAAGGAGCGCATCAGCCTGGAGGACACTATCAAGGCCTACACGCTGGGCGCGGCCATCGCCGGACGGCGCGAGAAGACCGAGGGTTCGCTCGAAGCGGGCAAGCTGGCGGACTTGATTGTGCTATCGCAGAACCTATTTGAAATCCCGCCCAACCAGACGGGCAAGACGGAAGTGATGCTGACTATGGTTGGCGGCCGGGTGGTTTACGAATCGCCGGGGCGCTGACGGGGCGCGGCGGACGACGGCAATTTCGGCTTCGGAAGCGGCCACTTTCCGAGTGTCCGAACGATACACCCAGTGAGCCCGATCGGAATCTACAGCACTTCCCAGGACCATGATTCCTTTCGCCACGCCGGCTGGCGGCAGCATCGCGTTCCGCCGGGCACGCGTACGCTGCCGAGCCCGGTTTTGGCGACTGACTCTAGCATGAATTCTCCAGTGATTTCTCACGAGTGCATTCTGGCAATGTACGCCTCTTCTCAGCGTTACGGGTGTGTCATTGTGTATGATGGGGAATCACTCCATCCATGGTTGGCGAAACACTCGGAACCTATCAGATCGTCGAGCGCTTGGGGGAGGGCGGTATGGGAGTGGTGTACCGCGCGCTAGATGTGCGCCTGAAGCGCACCGTCGCCA
>OCZU010001717.1_pt1 | contig 14201 bp, 12 predicted proteins | sample 1539001 | NCBI WGS metagenome assembly OCZU01 (sample SAMEA3539306, study PRJEB22396) | soil metagenome | biome: tundra; feature: field; material: soil | place: USA | collected 2010-05 | depth 0.15 m | reverse complement strand
AGGCGCGGCAGGCTGCCAGGCGACGACGAGGCAATGCCTCCGCTGGCGCCGCTGCCGCCTCCGTTGCCCCGTCGCGCGACGGCCGCGGCGCAGAGTGAAGACCTCGACGGGATTCCCGCAACCTGGCGCTCCGAGGCTCCCCAGGAGCCAGGAGAGGCGGACTGGTGAGGGACCTGCGCACCAGCCGGATCGTCCTCGGCGTGGCAGTGATCCTCGTCTTGGGCGGCCTCTATGGGCTCAGCAGTGTCAAGCACCCCGTTACGCTTTCCGCGGGCCCGGCTCCCTCGCCAGTGCGGTCGATAGCGGTCACGTCGGTCACCCGCGCTTGCCCGTCGCCGGGATGGGCCGGGGGCGCGGGCGGCGGAATCGCCGTGATGGCTGCGCCAGTCACGTCGGGTACCGGCGAGGCGGCGGTGAACCGGCTGGCCGCCGCTGGGAGCGCCGCCGGCGGGACACACCTCTTCAGCCTGACCAGCCCGGGATACGTCCAGCTCGCTGGCGTGGCCACGGCCACCGGTGCCAGCGCCCGCCCGCAGCAAACCAGCGGCCAGTCCGTCGCGACCGTCCCGCTGCAGGGTGGCGTGGTGGTCCGCGCGCACGGTGCCATGGCTCGAGGTCTTGAGGTGGAGCAGACCGCCGCAGGCGGGCTGCCCACGGCCAGCTGTGGCAGTCCCGGCACAGATTTCTGGTTCGCCGGCCCTGGGCAGCACGGCGCCTCACACATCGAGCTGTTCCTGATGAACCCCGGCAGCCAGGCGGCCGACGCTGACGTGGAGGTTTTCACGGACGCCGGCCCAGTGCAGGGAAGCGCCGCGGATACCGGGATCACCGTGCCGCCGTACGGCATGGTCATGCAACTCCTCGCCCCCATGGTGCAAGGATCCCGGTCGATCACACTGCACGTGCGCACCAGCGCCGGGCAGATCGTCGCCGCCGTCCAGGAGAGCACGGGCACTGGCCCGGGCGCGTGGCTGCCTGTGGCCCAGCAGCCGGCCACCCACCTGGTCCTCCCCGGCCTGCCCGGCACCGCAGGCTCCCGGCAGCTGTACGTGGCTGTTCCCGGTGCCGGTGACGCGAAGGTCACCCTGGAGGCGGTGACCTCGCGGGGGTCCTACGAGCCCACGGGGGCGGCCGGCATCGACGTCGCTGGTGGTTCGGTGGCTGACATCGACCTGCCGTCGCTGGGCGGCATTCCCGCCGGGCTCAAGCTGATCTCGAATGTGCCGGTAACGGCGGTGGCGATGGCTACCGGTGGTGCTCAGGGAGCCCCCGGTGCCTTCACTGCGGCCACGCCCGCGATTCAGGAGCAGGGCGTGGTCGCGGACGACCTGAGCGCTGCGGGCCGAGTCTCCTCGCTCGTGATCTCGGCGCCGCGCGCCGCCGCTAAGGTCCGCGTCGTCGAGGCAGCGCGGGCCGGGACTCCGGCGGGTTCAGTGCGCCAGAGCGTCCGGGTGGTGCCCGTCGCAGCGGGACATAGCGTCGTGCTGCCGCTCGTCCCGGTGCCCGGGGCGCCGAAAGGGAGTGCCTTCTCGGTCGTGATCACCCCGCTGCCGGGCTCTGGGCCGGTCTATGCCGGGCGGGTGATCGCTGGGAGCGGGGCTGGTGGCGTGCTGCAGGCGATACTCCCGGTAACGAGCGCGCCTACCTCGGTGCCGCTGCCGCCGGCCCGGGAATCCTTCGTGGCCAACGGATCGTGACCCAGCGGGGTGATGTGTCGCACGGCCGGGGCCGGGCAGCGGCCGCCGCGGGCGGCCCTGTGCCGCGCCTCCGGCGCCTTTACGCGCTGGGCCTCCCGCGACCACCCCGGCCTGATCGGGGTGGGTCAGGCGCCTGGGGCGTAATCAGGGTCCACGTCCTCCGGGTCGATGCCCAGCAAGCGCGCGAACTCCTCGACGACCACCTCGAAGACGAGTTCGCCCAGTTCGTCCTCGTTGTCCGCGCGGGCCGCAAGCGGGCGCCGGTACACCACGATGCGGGGCGGCCGGGCCGGCTGGCCGTCAGCGGTCGTCGGCGAGCCGATGTCCAGCCTGGTCAGCGGCACTTCGCCGGGCCGGGCGGCCCGCGGATCGGCGGGAGGAATGTCCTCAACCGCGAATTCCACCCCGGCCAGCTGAGACTCCCAGCGGGTCTCCAGGCGGGCCACGGCCTGCAGGATCAGGTCGTCGAAACGCTGCGCCCGGCTCCTGTGCAGCGGGACCTCCGGCGGTGCGAGAACCCCCCGCAGTCCTCGCCCGTGCCGGTCCCGCCGCCTGATCCGGGCGCGCCGCGCCGCGCCCCTGCCGTCGCCGGTTTGCACAGTTACCGAGCGTATCCCGGGCTGGTGGCGGCGCGGGCTACGCGAGACACGATCGTGCAGAGTGCCCCGGGTGGTGGCGTTACCGCCCGCGGGTGGGTACGGTCTGCCGTTGTGAGCGATGCACGCGACCCAGCCTCAGGCGGGGTGCGTGGGCGCGCCGCGACGGGTGGCGGACCGGGTCGGGCGGCCCGGTGACCCCCCGTCGCTGCTCCAGGCCGGCCTGCAAGCAGAAAGCCCTGTACACGCTGACCTACGTCTACCGTGACTCCACCGCCGTGCTCGGCCCGCTCGCTGCCTACGTGGAGCCGCACTGCTACGACCTGTGCGCCGCCCATGCGGAGCGGCTGACCGCCCCACGGGGCTGGGAGGTCGTGCGACTCCCGGCGGATCCGGCCCCGCCCGAGGCCGACGACCTGGAGGCGCTGGCCAACGCGGTCAGGGAAGCACTCCCGGATAAGCCCGGCGAGCCGGTCGGCCAGGGAGTCGAGGTGGGCCGCCGGGGCCACCTGCGCGTTCTGCGGTCGTCACCACAGGACCGAGGGCGGCTCGGCTAGCGCGCTGGGCGTCCGGACGCGCAGTCCCAGCGCAGCCCGGGCGTACTGGTTTATGTGAGCGCTGCTCGCTGGGAGCAACCGTGCGCCTGCGGGCGGGCCGGTAGGCTCAGTCCCCTCACCCGGTAGCGGGAACAGTGAATTCCAGCATCGCGGTAACGGGATCGCGATTTGGCGACGACACGGAGGCAGAGCCGAATTGGGTGACTTCCAGAAGATCTTCAAGGCTTACGACATCCGCGGGATCGTCCCCGACCAACTCGACGAGCGCGTCGCCGAGGCCGTGGGCGGTGCGTTCGCGCGGATGACCGGGGCCAGGTCCGTGGTCACCGTGCACGACATGCGCACCTCGTCGGTGCCGCTGGCGGAGGCATTCGGCCGGGGAGTGGCCGCGCAGGGAGCGGACGTTGTCGCTGGCGGGCTGGGCTCCACGGACATGCTTTACTACGCCAGCGGCAGCCTGGACATGCCTGGCGCGATGATAACGGCGAGCCACAACCCCTCCAAGTACAACGGGATCAAGCTCTGCCGGGAGGGCGCCCGGCCGGTCGGCCAGGATTCGGGGCTGGCCGAACTGCGTGACATGGCGATGGCCGGCCTGCCAGCCCATGACGGCCCGCTGGGCACCATCACGGCCCGCGACCTCCTCTCCGGTTACGCGAGCCATCTCAAAGCGCTGGTGGACGTGTCCGCCATCCGCCCGCTGACAGTGGCGGTGGACGCCGGCAACGGGATGGCCGGTCACACCGTGCCCAAGGTGTTCGAGGGGTTGCCGATCACCCTGGTCCCGCTCTACTTCGAACTCGACGGGACGTTCCCGAACCATGAGGCCAACCCCATCGACCCGCGGAACCTGCTTGACCTGCAGCGCTGCGTGATCGATTCCGGTGCCGACCTCGGCCTCGCCTTCGATGGCGACGCCGACCGCTGTTTTGTGGTCGATGAGCGCGGCCAGCTCGTCCCACCGTCGGTGCTCACCGCGCTCATCGCCGTGCGCGAACTGGCCCGCGAGCCCGGTTCCACGGTGATCCACAACCTGATCACCTCCCGGGCGGTGCCCGAGATCATCGCTGAGCACGGCGGTACGCCGGTCCGCACCCGGGTGGGGCACTCGTTCATCAAGGCCCGGATGGCGGAGACCGGCGCGGTGTTCGGCGGCGAGCACTCCGGTCACTTCTACTTCCGTGACTTCTGGTTCGCCGACTCCGGCATGCTGGCCGCCCTGCACCTGCTGGCCGCCCTGGGTGAGCAGGACGGTCCGCTGTCGGCGCTGCTGGCCGGATATGGCCGGTACGTGGCGTCCGGCGAGATCAACAGCGAGGTGCACGACCAGGCCGGGGTCACTGCCCGGGTCCGCGAGGAGTTCGCGGCCGGCCCCGGCGTGACCACGGACGAACTGGATGGAATGACTGTTTCCGGCGAGGGCTGGTGGTTCAACCTGCGGCCATCGAACACCGAGCCGCTGCTCCGGCTCAATCTTGAGGCCGCCGACGATCTGACCATGACCAGGTTGCGGGACGACGTGCTGAGCGTTGTCCGCGCGCATCCCAGCCAGACCCAGCCTCAGGAGACCCAGCCTCAGGAGACCCAGCCTCAGGAGACCCAGTGAAGATCGACGATTGGCTGCTAGAGATACTGGCCTGCCCCAAGTGCCACGCGCCGCTGCGCGCCGACGAGGAGGCGAGCGAACTGGTCTGCACCAACCCGGAGTGCGGTCTCGCCTACCCGGTCCGTGACGACATCCCCGTCCTGCTGGTGGATGAGGCGCGCCAGCCGGGAGGCCGGTCATGACCATGACCGCGCAGGAGCGCCTCGACGACGTGCGGCTCCTTCAGACAGCTGACCCCAGCGGTATGCTCCGCCAGGTCGCCTCCTCGGCCGCGCAGGTCCGCACGGCGGTGCGCCTGGCCGCCGAGACCGACCTGGGAGTCCTCGCGCAGGCGGGCAGGCCGCGCGCCATCGTGGTCACCGGCATGGGCGGCTCGGGAGTGGCCGGCGACGTGCTGGCCGGCATATGCGGCCCTGGGTGCCCGTCGCAGATCGTCACCGTGCATGACTACCTGCTGCCCGGGTGGGTGGGTGCGGCGGATCTGGTGATCGCCGTTTCCTGCTCGGGAGCCACCGAGGAGACCCTGGCGGTCGCCGGTGAAGCGGTGCGCAGGGGCTGCCCGCTGATCGGTGTCGGGGGGGCGAGTTCCCCGCTGGCGCTGCTCGCGCAGCAGGCACGGGCGCCGTTCGTTTCCGTTATGTCGGCTGGTATGCCCCGGTCAACGCTGTGGGGCCTGTCCGTCCCGCTCCTGGTGATCGCGGAACGGCTGGGCGTGATCGAGGGACCCGCCGAGGCCTACGAATCGGCGGCGGTAGGACTGGAGCGGATCTCGCACCTGTGCCGGCCCGACAGCGATGCGTTCGTCAACCCGGCCAAGATGCTGGCCCTGGAACTCGCCGGGACGCTGCCGGTGATCTGGGGCACCTCGCCACTGACCGGGGTGGCCGCGTACCGGTTCGCCTGCCAGCTCAACGAGAACGCGAAATACCCGGGTGTGTACGGGGCCCTGCCCGAGGCCAACCACAACCAGGTCGTCACGTTCGACGGCCCGTTCGCTCCCGGCCGGGCCGGCGGCCCGGCGTTCGGTGACCAGGGGCCGGAGCCAGCCGTCCCGCTGCGCCTGGTCATCCTCCGGGACAGCCAGGAACACCCGCAGGTAGCCCGGCGCCGCGAGGTGTCCATGCAACTGGCGACCGAGCGGGGGATCGGCGTCACCGAGCTAATCGGCGAGGGAGACATGCCGCTGGAGCGCCTGGCCAGCCTGGTGCAGCTCATTGACTACGCGACCGTCTACCTGGCCATCGTGAACGGCCTCGATCCCGCACCGGTCACCGCGATCGGGGAACTCAAGGCACGGATCGCCTAGGGTAAGTTCCGGTGGGTCTGGGCACGCCGCGACAGGATGCCCTGCCGCGGCCGGAGATCCAACGGACACGCTCTGGGAGGTGACCGGTCATCCCTGCCGCCGAAAACGGCCCCGGCGCCTCACCAGGGCCCGCTGTGCCGTCCCCGGGCCCAGCTGTGCCTGCGCCAAAGCTCTCGGCGCCCGCACCAGGCCCCGCTGGCGCTTCGCTCGCCCCCGCTGGCGCTTCGCTCGGCCCCGCGGGGGCTTCGCTAGGGCCCGGAGGGGCTTCGCTAGGGCCGGCTGAGGCTTCCGTAGGCCCCGCTGGCGTTTCCCTAGGTCCGGCTGGGCCGCCGCCTGGGCCGGGAGGGCCGGCGGCGCCGGGTGGGGACTCTGGCGGGCTGCGGGCTGTGCTGGCCGCGCTCGGCGCGAACCTGGGCATCGCGGCGACCAAGTTCGCGGCCTTCGGGTTCACCGGCTCGGCGTCGATGCTTTCCGAGGCCATCCACTCTCTCGCCGACAGCGTCAACGAGGCACTGCTGCTGCTCGGCCGCAACCGGGCACGTCAGGCCCAGACCGAGGAGCACCCGTTCGGCTTCGGCCGGGAACGCTACTTCTACGCCTTTGTCGTCGCCGTGGTGCTGTTCACCGTCGGCGCCCTGTTCTCCCTGTACGAAGGGATCGACAAGATCACCCATCCGGAGCCCGTACGCTCGCCGGTGATCGCCTTCGGCGTCCTGGTCATCGCGATGGGCCTGGAGAGTTTCTCGCTGCGCACCGCGGTGCGCGAATCGAACAGTTCCCGTGGGCAGCACAGCTGGGCGGCCTTCATCCGCCGCGCCAAGGCACCCGAACTCCCCGCGATCCTGCTGGAAGACATGGCCGCGCTGGCCGGCCTGCTCTTCGCCTTGGCCGGGGTCGCGCTCGCGGTAATCACCGGGAACGGGATATGGGACGGCGCGGGGTCGCTGGGCATCAGCGTGCTCCTCGGCGGCGTGGCCGTGGTTCTGGCCGTCGAGATGAAAAGCCTGCTGATCGGGGAGTCGGCGAGTAACGATATCGAGCGGAGGATCGTCGACGCGCTGGAAGACGGCTCCGAGGTGACGTGTGTCATCCACCTGCGGACCCTGCATATGGGCCCGGAAAGCCTCCTGGTCGCGGCGAAGATCGCGGTGCGCGGCGCGGACACCGCCGCCACCCTCGCGGCCGGGATCGATGCGGCGGAGCGCCGGGTCAGGGCCGCGGTGCCGATCGCGGAGATGATCTACCTTGAGCCGGATCTCTACCAGGCGGCGAGGGCGGACGCGACGGACCCGGCGATACGGGCGGTCCGCCGCCGCCCGCGGCGCTGGTTAGGCCCGCGCGGGTAGGCGCCAGGTTCAGCAGCCGCAGCGCCCGCTCCTTCTCAAACTCCAGGGCGCGTACCGGTGCTGGCGGGATACGCCCGATGCGGCGGCCGAGTTCGGCAAGTTCAGCCCGGAGCCCAGGCTCCGTCAAGACCCTCATACCGAACGCAACGGCCGCCGGACTCACGTCGTACCGTCGCTCGAGTCCCAGCCCCATGGCCACCGCCGCCAGGTCGTTCTCGTCGAACTGCCGGTGCCCCGCGCCGCGGCGGCGGACGCCGGCGCGCACCGGGGGGAGCAGGCCAAGGAGATCGCGGTAGCGCAGCATCCTGGGCGACGTGCCGAGGCGGCGGGCGGCCTCAGTGATGCGCATGCGAGCGAATTTAACATCTTCGTGTCAGAAATGGCCGCTCCAGGGTGCGCTCGGTGCCGCCGGCCCCGTACGGTCGTAAGCAGCTGATGCTGCTTTTCGTCGATCATTTACCACCAGTCGTGATGTTTAGGAGAGAAATGCCGGTGGAATCCGTTGGGTACAAGGTCGCTGATCTTTCTCTCGCCGCCTATGGGCGGAAAGAGATCAAGCTCGCCGAGCATGAGATGCCGGGCCTGATGGCCGTGCGGGCGGAGTTCGCGGAGGCACAGCCGTTGCGCGGGGCGCGGATCACCGGCTCGCTGCACATGACCATCCAGACGGCGGTGCTGATCGAGACGCTGGTCGACCTCGGCGCGCAGGTGCGCTGGGCGAGCTGCAACATCTTCTCGACCCAGGATCATGCGGCCGCCGCGGTAGCGGTGGGCCCGGACGGGACGCCGGAGGACCCCCGCGGCATCCCGGTGTTCGCCTGGAAGGGCGAGAGCCTCCAGGAGTACTGGTGGTGCACCAACCAGGCGCTTACCTGGCCCGATGCGGACGGGCCAAACATGATCCTCGACGACGGGGGCGACGCGACCCTCCTGGTGCACAAGGGCGCGGAGTATGAGGGGGCCGGAGCGGTCCCATCGGCGGCCGACGATGACGCGGAAGAGTGGAAGGTCATCATCGATCTGCTGCGGACGTCGCTGGAGGCCAGCCCCGACCGGTGGACCGTGATGACCGAAGGCATCAGGGGAGTGACCGAGGAGACCACCACCGGCGTGCACCGGCTGTATGAGATGGAGCGGGACGGCTCGCTGCTGTTCCCCGCGGTCAACGTGAACGACTCGGTGACCAAGTCGAAGTTCGACAACAAGTACGGCTGCCGGCACTCGCTCATCGACGGCATCAAGCGGGCCACGGACGTGCTGATCGGCGGGAAAGTGACGGTCGTCTGCGGGTACGGCGACGTGGGCAAGGGCTGCGCGGAGTCACTGCGCGGCCAGGGCGCCCGGGTGATCATCACCGAGGTGGATCCGATCTGCGCGCTGCAGGCGGCGATGGACGGTTTCCAGGTCGCCACCCTCGAGGACGTGGTGGCCAGCGCGGACATCTTCGTCACCGCGACGGGCAACCGGGACGTCATCATGGCCCATCACATGGTCTCGATGAAGCACCAGGCGATCGTCGGGAACATCGGGCACTTCGACAACGAGATCGACGTGGCCGGCCTGTCGCGGATGGCGGGGATCCGCAAGGTGACCATCAAGCCGCAGGTGGACGAGTGGCAGTTCACGGACGGCCACAGCGTGATCCTGCTGTCGGAGGGCCGCCTGCTCAACCTGGGGAACGCCACCGGCCACCCAAGCTTCGTCATGTCGAACTCCTTCACCAACCAGGTGATCGCCCAGGTCGAGCTGTTCACCAAGGCCGAGGAGTACCCGGTCGGCGTGCACACGCTGCCCAAGCACCTCGACGAGAAGGTGGCCCGGCTGCACCTGGACGCGCTCGGGGTGCGGCTGACTGAGCTCACCAAGGATCAGGCCAGCTACATCGGGGTGCCGGTGGAGGGTCCCTACAAGCCCGACAGCTACCGCTACTGACCACGTGATGACCAGTCGGCCGGTGCGGGCCGCCCGCGGGCAGGGCGGCCCCGGCAGGCAGGGAGCGGAACCCTCCGATATCGCGGATCCCGGGCTGGCCGACGCCGGGATGACGCGTATCGGCTGGGCGCGGCGCGGCATGCCGGTGCTCCGGCTGATAGGTGAGCAGTTCGCAGCAGATCAACCGCTCGGCGGCCTCACCATCGCGGCGTGCCTGCATGTCACGGCGGAGACGGCAGTCCTGGTCCACACGTTGCGGGCGGGTGGCGCCCGGGTGTTCCTGGCCGCCTCTAACCCGCTGTCCACCCAGGACGACATCGCGGCCGCGCTGGTCGCCGACGGTGCGGCGGTCGTCTACGCCCGGGCCGGCGCCGACCGGCTGACCTACGACGGGCACATCCACCGGGCGCTCGACTGGCGGCCGGACCTGGTCGTTGACGATGGCGGTGATCTGGTGAACACGCTGCACACGCAGCGGCCTGAGATGCTCGGCGCGGTCCTGGGCGGGTGCGAGTCGACCACGACCGGCGTGATCAGGCTGCGCCGGATGGCCAGCGAAGGCACGCTCGCCTTCCCCGCGGTGGCGGCGGATACCACCGCGACCAGGCTCATGTTCGACAACAGGTACGGCACCGGGCAGTCCGCCGTGGACGGGATCATGCGCGCCACCAACGTGCTGCTAGCCGGCAAGGCCGTGGTGGTCGCGGGCTACGGGCCCTGCGGCACCGGGATCGCGCAGCGGGCCAGAGGGCTCGGCGCGCAGGTCATCGTGACCGAAGTTGATCCGGTGCGCGCGCTGGACGCCATCATGCAGGGCTTCCGCGTGCTGCCCATGGCCGCCGCCGCGCCACTGGGTGAGCTGTTCATCACCGCGACCGGGTCGCGTGACGTGATCGGCGCCGAGCACATGGCGCTGATGCGGGACGGGGCGATCCTGTGCAACGCCGGGCACTTCGATGTCGAGGTCGACGTGCGCGCGCTCTGCGACCTGGCGGTCGAGATCAACCGTGACGTGCGCCCGCACACAGACGAGTACCTGCTCACCGATGGCCGTCGGCTGCTGCTCCTGGCCGAAGGCCGGATCGTGAACCTGGTCGCCGCGGAAGGCAACCCGCCCACGGTCATGGACGTGTCCTTCGCCGGCCAGGCGCTCGTGCTCAGCTGGCTAGCCCGTGACCACGCCTCGCTGCTCCCGGGGGTGCACGGCGTGCCGCCGGCCATCGACGACCAGGTCGCGAGGCTGGCGCTGGCCGCGTCCGGCGCCGAGATCGACTCTCTCACCGCGCAGCAGCAGGAATACCTGAGTTCCTGGCAGCAGCCCTAGCTGAGTCCTGGTGATGGTCAGCGTCCGCCGGACCGGATGACCGTACTCAACGCGGCTCCTGCGATGCACAGGGCAGCGGTCCAGGCCAGCGTGGCGCCGGTCCCGTAGTGGTCGGCCAGCCCGCCGGCCAGGTAGGGGCCAGCCATCTGCCCGGCCGCGAACACCACGGTGAAGGCGGCCAGCGCCCCGGTCCAGTCATGGGGCGGGATGGCGGCCCGGATGAGCGCGGTGATGGCAGCGGGGACGCTCAGGAAGGTGGCGCCGTAGCCGATGGCCGATCCGGTGGCTACCGCCGGCGCGGCACTGACCAGGGCAACCGCCGCAGCGGCGCCGAGCAGCGCCAGCGCCAGGGCCAGGGCCCTGCCGTCTGGCCAGGTGTTGATCGGCCGGCTCCACAGCGCGGGCGCAGCGATGGCGGCTAGGCCGAGCAGCGCCCAGGTGAGCGCCACCTGGCCGACACTGGCGTGGTGGGCGGCCAGGTAGGCCGACAGGAACGTAATGTAAGCGATATACCCGGCCGCGAACAGCAGGTAGGCGAGGGCGACCTGCCACAGCCGCGCGACGCCGCGCAGGTCGATGGTGCTGGCCGTCGCTCTGCCGTGGTGGCCGCCGTGGGTGTCTGGGCTGCCGTGGGTGTCTGGGCCGCCGTGCGCGGCGGTCCAGCTGACGATGGTGGCCAGCCCGGCGCCGGTGGCCAGCACGCCCCACGCTAGCGGCCACCGGCTGGGATGCTGGCCGAGCAGAGGGGGGATAACCGAGCCGCTGAACGCGATGCCCAACCCGGCGCCGGAGAAGTAGATGGTGATGGGAGCGGCTGACCGGGCGGTCGCCGCAGCGCGGGAGGCGATCACTCCGCCGGCGATGAACACGAGCGCCCCGGAGAGCCCGGCCGCCGCGCGGGTCAGCAGAAGTGCCAGGTAGTTGCCGCTGGTCAATGCGGTCGCCGCGAGCGCGGCGGCGGTCAGGATCATGCCCAGCCGGAACATGACCGGCACACCCAGCCGACGTGCCACTGGCGCCGCGGCCAGTGCGCCCAGCAGATACCCGAGGCCGTTGGCGGTGGTCAGCGCTCCGGCCTGGGCCAGGTTCCAGTGCAGCTCGGTGCGCATCGCCGGGACGAGCAGGCCATAGGCGAAGCGGGCCAGCCCGAGCGCCGATGCGGTCCCCAACGCCAGCCGGGCCGACTGCCCCCGGCCTGCCAGGGTCACACCGGGGGGAGAAATCCGCCCGGCCCTCCCGCGCCCGGCCTTCCCGCGCCCGGATCGTCGGCCTCCCGCGATGGCGGCTGTGACCCCGGCGGTGGCTGGCCGCCGGGAGGCGGCTGGGAATCGCGCAACGGCTGGGACGTGGGGAGCGGCTGGGAAGCGGCGATTGTTCCTGGGCCGGCCGCGGAAGGCCCGTGCGCCATCATCCGGGCATGCTCCCGCGCGCGACGTTCGGCGAGAACGGCAGATAGGTAGTCGGCCGGCCAGGTTCCAGGCGGTGGCACCGGGCTCACCTGTGCCTGCATCGCCGCGGCGATCCGCTCGCCGAACTCCCACCGCGCGGCTGGCGTGAGTTCGTAGAAGCGGCTGAGGTAACTGCGGGCCGTCTCGGCCGTGGCATCGGTCAGACCGGAGAGCTGGAGAGTCGAGGCCCAGCCGGCTAGCACGGGCGGCATGGTGGCCAGGGGCACGGCGAGCGTCGTCCGTCCGGGCAGGCGGTCCTGAATGACGAACGTCCCGGCGAGCATGTCGCCGAGGCGCTTGCCCTTCCCGGACAGCAGCGACGTGACGAGCGCGAGGAAGCCGACGGTCAGCCAGATCTCCAGCACGCCCACCAGCGCCCGCACCAGCGCCTGGCGGAAGCGCTCCGGGCCGCCGTCGTCGCTCACCACCCGCAGCCCCAGCGCCATCTTTCCCAACGACTTGCCCCTGGTCAGGGTCTCGAAAATGACCGGATACCCCACGATGATCAGGACAAAGCAGGCCAGCCAGACGGCCGCGCCCGACGCCTGGTCAAGGCCGCCCGCCATCGAGGCCGCGGTGACCACAAAGGCGACGACCAGGAGAACAGACTGAACCAGCAGGTCGATCACGAGCGCGACCATGCGGCTGGGGAACCGCGCGAACGGCACCTCAAGGACGACGGCCTCACCGATGACGACTTCGTCCACGCGGGCTCCCGTTCTGGTCGATTCCGCATCAGGCTAGCCGGGGCCGGACGCAGTAGTCTCCCCTCGTGGACGTCGACGCGTTCGTGGCGGCGCACCAGCCCGACTGGCGGCGGCTCGACACGCTGGTGAAGCGGCGGCGCACGCTGACCGGGACCGAGGTCGATGAACTGGTCACGCTGTATCAGCGGACGGCCACCCATCTGTCCGCGGTGCGTTCAGCCGGGTACGACCCAGCCCTGGTGGCTGGGCTGTCCAGCCGGGTGGCGAGCGCCCGCGCCGCGGTGACCGGCTCGCATGTCCCCGCCTGGCACGCGGTGACCCGTTTCGCGGTGATCTCCTTCCCCGCCATGGCCTACCGGGCCCGCTGGTGGTGGCTGGGCACCGCGGCGGGGTCGATTCTGGTCGCCGTCCTGCTGGGCTGGTGGGTCGCGCGGTCCCCGGGTGTCCAGGCTGAGCTGCTGCCCCGCGCTCAGGTCCGGCAACTGGTCAACCACCAGTTCCAGAACTACTACTCGCAGTACGCCGCGACTTCGTTCGCCGCGCAGGTGTGGACCAACAACGTATGGGTCGCCGCCCTGTCGCTGATATTCGGGGCTGCGCTCGGGCTGCCCACGCTCTGGCTGCTCTTCCTCAATGCGGCCAACGGCGGCGTGGAGGGTGGGCTGATGTTCGCGCACGGCAAGGGCGGCCTGTTCTTCGCGCTCATCCTGCCGCACGGGATGCTCGAGCTCACCGCGGTGTTCCTGGCGGCGGCGGCGGGCCTGCGGCTCGGCTGGTGCGTCATCGACCCGGGCCCCCGCCCCCGGAGCCGGGCGCTGGCCGAGGAGGGGCGTGCCTCCATCACCATCGCGCTCGGGCTGATCGTGGTCCTGCTGGTGTCCGGTGTCATTGAGGCGTTCGTGACCCCGTCGCCGCTGCCCACCTGGGCGCGCATCCTCATCGGCGCCGTGGCCGAAGTGGCTTTCCTGTGCTACGCGCTGCTGCTCGGCCGCCGGGCGAGCGCCGCCGGGCAGACACCGGATATGGATGACGCGCCCGACGAAGTGCCGGTGACCGGTGACCGGTGACCTGGTGACCTGGTGACCTGGTGACTGGGTGACCGGCGCGTCGGCAGCATGATCGGCGGGTCTGCGGGCGGGTCTACAGACGTCCGCTCGCCTTGAGGGCCAGGTAGGCGTCGGCCAGTGCGGGTGGAAGCCGCTCCGGCGCGGCGTCCACCACCTGGACGCCGCGCCGTCGCAGAAGGGCGGAGATCCGCTGCCGCTCGGCGCGGGCCCGCTCGGCCGCCGCCGCGGCGTAGACACGGGGGACATCCCCCCGGGCGGCGGCCAGCTCATCGAGCCGCGGGTCCGCGACAGCCGCGATCATGACCAGGTTCCTGGAGGTGAGGACGGGGAGCCGGGGCAGCAGTCCTTCCTCGATCGCGGTCACGTTGAGGTCGGTGAGCAGGACAATCAGGCAGCGATGGCGCGCGACGGCGAGCACCGCGCTGGCTAGCCCGGCCATGTCGCACTCGGTCAGCTCAGCTTCCAGCGGTGCCAGCGCGTTGGTGAACGAGGCGAGGACGTTCGACCGGGTGGCACCCAGCACCCGGGCCCGCACCCGCCGGTCGAACGCGATCATGTCTATCCGGTCTCCGGCCCGCGACGCGAGCGCGGCGAGCAGCAGCGTCGCGTCCATGG
>OCZU010001716.1_pt1 | contig 14203 bp, 12 predicted proteins | sample 1539001 | NCBI WGS metagenome assembly OCZU01 (sample SAMEA3539306, study PRJEB22396) | soil metagenome | biome: tundra; feature: field; material: soil | place: USA | collected 2010-05 | depth 0.15 m | reverse complement strand
ACCTACGACATCACCCGGCTCATACGCCGGCTGCACCGCGAGCAGAAGCTCACCATCGTGTTGATCGAGCATGACATGCGCGTCATATTCCATCTCGCCGACCGCATCATGGTGCTCGCCGAGGGCTCGGTGCTCGACGAAGGCACCGCCGACGAGATCGCGAAAAGCGAGCGCGTGCAGACCGCATACCTCGGCAAGGCAGCATGAACGCGCTCGAGGCCGAAGGGCTCCATACTTTCTACGGCAAAAGCCACATCCTGCATGGGGTGGGACTCACCGTAGGCGAGGGAGAGATCGTGGCCCTGCTCGGCCGCAATGGTGCGGGCAAGTCGACGACATTGCGAAGCCTGATGGGGCTGACGCATGCCAGAGAAGGCACGGTGCGGATCTTCGGTGCGACCACGACCGATTGGCCGCCGTACCGCATCGCGGCGCTGGGCGTCGGCTACGTTCCGGAGGGGCGGCGGATCTTCGCGAACCTGACCGTAGAAGAGAACCTCAAGGTGCCGATCGAGCGTCCGGGGCCGTGGACGATTCCGCGGATCTATGAGCTTTTCCCGCGGCTCGCGCAGCGAAAATCGAACAAGGGGCGGCAGCTGTCCGGCGGCGAGCAGGAGATGCTCTCCATCTCGAGGGCGCTGCTGCTCAATCCGAAGCTCCTGATGCTCGATGAGCCTTCACAGGGCCTCGCGCCGCTGATCGTGCAGAACGTTTTCGATGTCATCGTCGCGATGCGCAAGGAAGGCATGTCGATTCTGCTCGTCGAGCAGAATGTGCGCGCCGCGGTCGAGATTGCCGATCGCGCCTACGTGCTGGACGATGGGCGGGTCGTCTATGAGGGCTTGGCCGCGGAATTCGCCAAGGACGAGGAGCGGGTGCGCGCGCTTGCGGGCGCCAGCGCCGAGAAGTGGGAGGCGGCGGAGTAGACGAGGTGCCCGCCGCGATAACCCAAGTCGTCTCGCCGCAGCCGGTGGTGACGCGGGCGACCTGGTGCTAGGTCGCGCGGAGGCGCGCGATGGTTGCGTCGATCAGCTTACGCGAAATGCTGACCGGTCCCGGCAGCGGCGGCAGCGCATCGAGCGAGAACCATTGGACGTCGGCGATTTCGTCGTCGCAGGGACGCGCCTCGCCGCTGACGTATTCGGCGGTGAATGCAATCATCAGCGAGTGCGGGAACGGCCAGGACTGGCTCGCGAAATAGCGAAGCTGGTCGACTTCGACACCCACTTCCTCGCGTACTTCGCGATGTATGCAGTCTTCGATCGATTCGCCCAACTCGACGAATCCGGCGAGCGCGCTGTACATCGCGTTCGGGAAGCGGTTGGCGCGGGCCAGAAGCAGCTCGCGCTCGCGCGTGACGAGCACCATCATCGCCGGCGACACCCGCGGATAAGCCACGTATCGGCACGCCGGGCACTCCTTGGCGCGTTCCTCGGGCTTGTCGAGCGTGGGGGTCCCGCAGCGGCCGCAGTAGCGATGGCTGCGGTCCCATTCGACGACCTGCGAGGCGCGCCCGGCGAGCGCGAGTAGCGGGTCGGGTAGCTGCAGGAACAGCGAGCGCAGTCCGCGCCACTGCCAGCCGTCGGGTTCGGGGACGTCGGCAGCTAGGCGGACGGCGATGCAATCGATCCCCTGGTATCGGCCGAGGTAGTGACGTGCGCCATCGATGCCCATTCGCGCGACATCGGAAAATGTCGGCAACGTCGGCGGCTCGCTGTTGCGCGCCAGGATCTTGTCTTCGCGCCAGACGAAGCAGAGCGCGTCTGCGGCCAGTTCCTTTGGCAGCGCAGCGCCGGGCTCGAGGCCGGCGGGCGTGCCCATAGTGTGCAATCTAGTGTACTGAGTCAAAAATCCACTCGATAGTTCGCGGCGAAAACGGCCGCCATGCTGCGTTGCTCGGCCTCACCGTACCAAAAGGTACGCTTTCGGCCGCGCGCGTTGCCTGACAGCCGTTTTCATCTGCTCCTTTATCTTCGGAATTTCTGACTCAGCACACTAGCGGAGGAATCGTTCATCCTTGCCGATGACCGTCAGCTCGACGAACCTCGATCCGTTGTGAGTCGACGGTGAGTAGCTGATCCAATAGCCTCCGAGGTCGAAATCGTGAATCGTCTCCATGGCCCCGATGAATTTTTCACGGGTGAGGTCGCGACCCGAACGACGCAGTCCCTCGACCAGAACCTTGGCGGCAATGAATCCCTCGAGGCTGGTAAACGAGTAGTCGGTCTTGCCGGTGGATGCTTCGAGCAACTGCTGATATTCCTTCACCACGGGCAAGCCGATATTCCACGGGAACGGCACGACTTGCGATACCGCGACACCGCGACCGTCGGCGCCGGTCTCCTTGGCGAGGGCCTTGCTGCCGACGAAGGACACATTCATGAACTGCGGATTGAAGCCCGCCGCACGCATCGCCTTGATGAACGCGGCGCAGGACTTGTAGGCCGAGATCATGATGACCGCCTGCGGCTCGACCTTGCTGATTGCCTTGACCGCAGTCGCGACGTCGACGGTGTTGCGCTCGACCGTGCCCGTGGCGACGATCTTGATTTTCCGGCGTTCCATCGCTCGTTCGACGCCCAGGAGTCCGGCCCTGCCGTAGTCGTCGTTCTGATAGAAGACGGCGATCTTGTCGAGCGCCTGACCGGTCATCTGGCCGACGATCTTTTCGGTCTCATCGAAGTAGCTCGCGCGGACGTTGAAGATGTAGCGGTTGAGCGGGGTGCGCAATGATTCGGCGCCGGTGAACGGCCCGACGAACGGAACACGGGCGGCGGTGAAAAGCGGCTTGGAGGCATTCGACGTCGGCGTGCCGACATAGCCGAACAACAGGAAAACACCATCGTCGATCAGCTTCTTGGTGTTGGCCGCGGCGCGGTCGCTCTCGTAGCCGTCGTCGAGAGAGCGCATCTCGATCTTGCGACCGTTGATCCCGCCGGCATCGTTCACGAATTTGAAGTAGGCCGCGGCGCCGGCGCGCATCTCGGTTCCAAGCTCGGACGCGGCGCCCGAAAAGGCTGCCGACTGCCCGATGAGTATGGACGTCGGCGTGATGCCCGGTTCGGCGTGGAGCGCGCCCGCCAACAGGGCGAGCATCAAGGCGGCTGTTCGCAACATCGATCGTGACCTTGTTTTGTTCGCGACACGAGTTTCCCGTGCCGCGCGAGCGGACGGAAGCATGGCCGCCGTTCCGCTCCATGACGGGTTCCCATCATAGGGGATTTTCTCTGTCCAGGGAAACAGTGCGAAGCAGGAGGGGTAGCCCATCAACATGTAGGGCACAGCGTATAATCACGCCCATCGAAGCTGGGTCCGGATCAAATCCATGGAAGCCGAACGTGTCAACCAGATCGCCAATCTGCTGTCGGATCTTCAGCAGCGAGCCGCCGATCTGCGGAGGTATCTTTGACTTCGATACGAAGTCGACCCGGCTCGACGCTGTCTTGCGCGAGCTCGAGGATCCCAAGGTCTGGGAAGATCAGGAGCGGGCGCAGGAGCTCGGCAAGGAAAAAAAGCAGCTCGATGGCGTCGTCGGGACGCTGACCGAGCTCGACGGCCGTCTCAAGGACAGCACCGAGCTGTTCGAGCTGGCTCGCGTCGAGGATGACGATGCAACCCTCGACGCCGTCGCGTCCGACGCGGATGCGTCGCAGCGGATCGTTGCCGATCTGGAGTTCCGCCGGATGTTTCACGATCCGATGGATCCCAATCCCTGCTTCATCGACATCCAGGCGGGCAGCGGCGGCACCGAGGCCCAGGACTGGGCGGCGATGCTGCTGCGCATGTACATTCGCTACTGCGAGCGCAAGGGCTTCCACGTCGACGTCATGGAGGAATCGGCGGGGGAAGTTGCCGGCATCAAGAGCGCCACCATCAAGGTCACGGGCGACTACGCGTACGGCTACCTGCGCACTGAGACCGGCGTGCACCGCTTGGTGCGCAAGAGCCCGTTCGACTCCAACGCCCGCCGCCACACGTCGTTCGCCAGTGTCTTTGTATATCCCGAGGTCGACGACACCATCGACGTCGATATCAATCCGGCCGATCTGCGCATCGACACCTTTCGGGCCTCGGGCGCGGGCGGCCAGCACATCAACAAGACCGACTCCGCGGTGCGCATTACGCACCTCCCGACCAACATCGTCGTGCAATGCCAGAACGACCGGTCGCAGCACCGCAATCGCGCCGAAGCGATGGCGATGCTCAAGTCGCGGCTCTACGATCTCGAGCTGCGCAAGCGGCAGACCGAGCAGCAAAAACTGGAAGACGCCAAGACCGATATCGGATGGGGCCATCAGATCCGCTCGTACGTCCTCGATCAATCGCGCATCAAGGATCTGCGAACCAACTACGAGGTTGGCAACACGCAGGCCGTTCTCGACGGCGGCCTCGACGACTTCATTGCCGCCAGTCTGAAGCAGGGAGTGTGATGATGTCGCAAGACGACAATAAAAAAGGGCCTCCGGAGGGGCCGGACGCGGCGCCTGACGACAATCAGATCATCGCCGAGCGGCGCGGCAAGCTCAAGGCCTTGCGCGCGCAGGGGAACGCATACCCGAACGATTTTCGCCGCGATGCGCTTGCCGCGGATCTTCACCATGCGAATGACGCGAAAACCGCCGAGGAGCTCGAGGCCGCGCCGGCACTCGTAGCCGTCGCCGGACGCATGTTGCTCAAGCGGGTGATGGGCAAGGCAAGCTTTGCCACGCTTCAGGACATGAGCGGCCGCATTCAACTCTACGTCACCAACGATCATGCCGGGATCGACATCCACGATGCATTCAAGCACTGGGATCTGGGCGACATCGTCGGCGCGCGCGGCACGCTGTTCAAGACCCGCACCGGCGAGCTGACCGTCAAGGTTACCGAGTTGCGGCTGTTGTCTAAGGCGCTGCGTCCCCTGCCCGAGAAATTTCATGGACTCACCGACCAGGAGCAGAAGTACCGTCAGCGCTATGTCGACCTGATCACCAGTCCGGAATCGCGGCGGGTGTTCGTCGCGCGATCGAAAATCGTGCAGGCGATGCGCGAGTTCTTCGTCACGCGTGGGTATCTCGAAGTGGAAACTCCGATGATGCATCCCATCCCCGGTGGCGCGGCGGCGCGACCGTTCATTACCCATCACAACGCGCTCGACACCGATTTGTATCTCCGCATCGCACCTGAGCTCTACCTCAAGAAACTGGTCGTGGGCGGACTGGAAAAAGTGTTCGAGATCAATCGCAATTTTCGCAACGAAGGCATCTCGACGCGTCACAATCCTGAGTTCACGATGCTCGAATTCTACGAGGCGTTTCAGGACTACCGTTATCTGATGGACCTTACCGAAGCGCTGCTGCGCGAGGTCGCGCAAAAGGTGTGTGGCGCAACGACGATAGAGTACCAGGGCGTGCCCATCGAGCTGGGTACGCCCTTCGATCGCCTCAATACCGTCGAAGCTATTCGCAAATACGTTCCGGAGCTCGAAACCGCGAACTTGGCTGATGGCAAGATGTTGCGCGAATTCCTGAGCCGGAGGGGAGTAGAGGTGTCGGCGACGGCGGGGCTCGGCCAGATCCACTTCAGCGTATTCGAGGAATGTGTCGAATCTTTGCTTCTGCAGCCGACGTTTGTTGTGGACTATCCAACAGAAGTCTCCCCGCTTGCGCGCGCGAGCGACGATCAGCCGTCGATTACCGAACGATTCGAGCTTTTCATCACCGGCCGCGAGATCGCCAACGGATTCTCCGAGCTGAACGATCCCGAGGATCAGGCCGCGCGCTTCACCGAGCAGGCGAAGGCAAAGGAAGCGGGAGATGCCGAGGCCATGCACTACGACGCCGATTACATCCGCGCGCTCGAATACGGTCTGCCTCCTACCGCCGGAGAAGGCATCGGCATCGATCGCGTAGTCATGCTGCTGACCGACAGTCCGTCGATCCGCGACGTCATACTTTTTCCGCAGCTCAAGAAGGAATCCTGAATCGTTGCGGGCATCGGCTCGTTCGAGGCAACCATGAGCAAGCGCTACCAGTCGTTTCGGGAGTTCTATCCCTTTTATCTTTCCGAGCACGCAAATCCGGCGTGCCGCCGCATGCATTTCGTCGGCACGACCTTCGTCGTAGCTTGTCTGGCCATCGCGCTTCTGACACGCAACGCCTGGTGGCTCGCCGGCGCGCCGGCCGTGGGTTACGGCTTCGCATGGGTGGGGCATTACTTTTTCGAGCACAACCGGCCGGCGACGTTCACCTACCCGCTTTACAGCTTCATCGGCGACTGGGTAATGTTCAAGGACCTGCTGACGGGCAAGATTCGATTCTGAAGTGACGTTGCGACGGCGCCTTTGACGTATACCCAGGTAGGGTATATGATGCGACCGTGGATACAGTCACCGTCGCCGCCTCCGCAGGGACCGAGCGCCATGTCGATCTCACGATCGAGGGAATGACCTGCGCCGCGTGCGCTGCGCGCATCGAGAAATCGCTCAATCGGGTGACGGGCGTCACCGCTACGGTGAGCTTCGCGACTGAAACCGCAGCGGCCGACTTCGATCCGGCGGCTGCCAATATCGACGCCAATCTCCTCATCGATGCAGTCAAGCGCGCCGGCTATCGCGCCTTCATTCGCCACGATACAGTGCGTGAGAGAGACGGGGAGAAGTCGCGCAAGGCCTCCGCGTACCGCGATCTCGAGCGCGACCTTGTCATCGCTGCGGTGCTGACGCTGCCCCTGGTTGCGCAAATGCTGCCGATGCTGGCCGGGGGCGACTGGCTCGGGCGCGGCGCGCACACCGACGTGTTGCCGCGGTGGCTTCAATTTGCGCTCGCCACGCCGGTTCAACTCTGGGCAGGCCGGAGGTTCTACGTCGGGGCCTGGCACTCGCTGCGCGGCGGCGGCGCCAACATGGACGTGCTGATCGTCCTCGGGACGAGCATGGCCTGGGCCTTCAGCAGCATGGTCACTCTCCTGGGCTTACATGGAGAGCATGTTTACTTCGAGGCCGGCGCAGCAGTGATAACCCTGGTGCTCCTGGGCAAGCTGCTGGAGGCGCGCGCTCGATCGGGCACGTCGGAGGCGCTCAACAAGCTGCTGAGCCTGCAGCCGAACATCGCGCACGTCGAGCGTGGCGGGACGTCGATCGATGTTCCGCTGGCAGAAGTCCTGATCGGCGATCGCTTCACCGTGCGCGCGGGCGAGAGCATCCCGGTGGACGGCATCGTAACGAGCGGCAGCGCGGCGGTCGACGAGAGCATGCTGACCGGGGAGAGCCGCGCGATTGGCAAATCGACCGGTGACCATGTCTTCGCTGGAACGGTCAATCAGGATGGAATGCTTGCCTGCAGCGCGACGTCGACCGGCAGCGCAACCGTGCTTGCCGGCATCATCCGCCTGGTCGCCGAAGCGCAAAGTTCCAAGGCGCCGATCCAGCGCCTTGCCGACAAAGTCTCGGGCGTGTTCGTGCCGGTCGTGCTCGGCATCGCATTGCTGACCTTCGCACTCGCGTGGTGGTTGAGCGGGGTGGCGGCAGAGGGCCTGATCGACGCCGTGGCGGTCCTGGTCATCGCCTGTCCCTGCGCGCTGGGACTCGCTACGCCGACCGCGCTCATGGTCGGCACAGGCAGAGGCGCGCAGTCCGGCATCCTGATTCGCAATGCGACCGCGCTCGAGAATGCCGGGCGGCTCCGCGTCCTGATCGTCGACAAGACCGGTACGCTGACGGAGGGCAAACCCGAAGTCACCGACGTGCTGCCCCTGAACGGCGCGTCACGCGAGCGCCTGCTCGGCGTTGCCGCCGCGCTTGAACGTGCATCGGTGCATCCATTGGCGCGCGCTATTGTCGCGGCGGCGAGCGGTGTCGAGCCACTCACTGTCAGCGGCTTCAGATCGGTCGCAGGAAAGGGTGCGACCGGGCGCGTCGGCTCCGAGTCCGCGGCAGCGATCATCGGTTCACCTGGCTTTCTTGCCGACAATGCCGTGGCGCTGTCCGTCGAGCCTGCCGCATCGCTCCAGCGAGCCGGTAAAACCGTCGTTGCCGTCGCGGTGGACGGCAGCATACTGGGACTGATTGCACTGGCGGATCGCATTCGACCCACGTCCGCGCGAGCGATCGCACGGCTCAAGGCAGCGCATATCGACGTCGTGATGATGACCGGCGATACCCTGGTGACGGCACGCGGCGTCGCCGGCCTAGTCGGCATCGAGGATATCCGCGCCGGCGCGATGCCCGCCGACAAGGCCGATGCCGTGCGCGCGTTCCAGGCCAAGGGTGTCGTCACCGGCATGGTGGGCGACGGCATCAACGACGCGCCCGCGCTGGCGGCCGCGGACGTGAGCTTCGCGATTGCCGCCGGAGCGGACATCGCACGCGAAGCGGCCGACATCACGTTGGTGCGAAGCGATCTCGATGCGGTCGCCGACGCGATCGATCTTTCGCGGGCGACGCTGTCCAAAATCCGCCAGAACCTGTTCTTTGCATTTGCCTACAACGTGCTCGGAATTCCGCTCGCAGCAGCGGGATTCCTGAGCCCGGTTATCGCGGGCGCCGCCATGGCGGCGAGCTCAGTCTCCGTGGTTGCCAACGCACTCCTACTGAAGCGGTGGCGGCCCGGAGCGTGATTGCACCCAGATGGAAGGACAATGTGGAAACGACAACGAAAACCATCAGCTTCAAAGTGCACGGCATGACGTGCAACGGATGCGCGGCGAGCGTGACTCGCGTGCTGCGGGGTATCTCCGGAGTGGAGCGAGCGACGGTCGTGCTCGACCCCGGCAGTGCCGAGGTAACGTTCGATCCGGCGCGCGCCAGCGTCGCCGCGCTCAAGCTTGCGGTCGAGGACGCCGGATATGACCTCGTCGAGTAAGGATCCGCGCCGGCGAAGCCAACGCCCGGGCGTGAAAACGGCAGCGCACCCGCAGCATCCGCTGGTCAAGCGCGGCGACGGCTCCGCGCTGACCAAGCGTTTGAGCCGCATCGAAGGCCAGGTTCGCGGTATAGGCAAAATGATCGCCGAGGATCGCTACTGCATCGACATTCTGACCCAGGTCAGTGCCGTGCAATCGGCGCTGGATGCGCTCGCCTTGCAACTTCTCGAGCAACACCTCCATGGTTGCGTGCAACATGCGGTCAAGTCCGGCGATGGCGAGCGCGCCATCGAGGAAGCGCTGGGTGTCATTCGCAAATTCGCTCGATAGAAGGGAGGCGGCATGCCTCGAAGCCGAGCGGGCGGTTTGACCCGTCAATCGGTTACACGCGATAATTGACGTCCTCGGGGTGTAGCGCAGCCCGGTAGCGCGCTTGCTTTGGGAGCAAGATGTCGGAGGTTCAAATCCTCTCACCCCGACCAGCAACACCAAATCAGTCACGTGCAAGACGTGATTCAACGCGCAACATAGCCGGCGTAATCGCGGCGGAACAGAAGACAGCTCCGACGCTGGTGCGTCGATAGGTTCACCGCGACGGCGATCATGCTGCGCGCCGAAGGCGCACCCGAAGCCGATGCCTCTCATCACGCTCAGCCACGCGCGTCTCGCGTTCGGGCACCATCAACTTTTGGACGACGTCGAGTTCCAACTCGATGTGGGAGAACGCGTCGGCCTCATCGGCCGTAACGGCACGGGCAAGTCGTCGCTGCTGAGCGTGCTTGCCGGTCGATCCCAGCTCGACGACGGCGAACGGTGGCTCGCACCGCATGTTCGCGTCGCGTGGGTTTCGCAAGAGCCCGCGCAGGACGACGCGAGCACGGTATACGACACGGTCGCGCTCGGCCTGGGCAGCGAGGGCACGGTCCTCGCCGAGTATCATCATGCGACCACGCTGCTGGCGGAAGACAGCGAGGATCCGAAACATCTCGAACGGATCGGCACATTGCACGCGCGGCTCGATGCGATCGACGGCTGGGCGCTGAGCCATCGCATCGACAACATGCTGTCGCGTCTCGCCTTGTCGCCCGACGCGCTCATCGGGTCGCTGTCGGGCGGCTGGAAAAAACGCGTCGCGCTCGCGCAGGCGCTCGCCGCGGCCCCCGATGTTCTCCTGCTCGATGAGCCCACCAACCATCTGGACCTCGGCGCTATCGCGTGGCTGGAGGCGCTGCTGCAGGATTTCTCCGGAGCCGTGGTTTGCATCACCCACGACCGGCGCTTTCTCGATGCGATCGCCACCCGCATCATCGAGCTCGATCGAGGCAGATTGCGCAACTATCCGGGTAATTTCACCGCGTACGAGGAGCGGAAAGCGCGCGAAGCCAGCGACGAGGCCGAGACCAACGCCAGGTTCGACAAGTTTCTCGCACAGGAGGAAGTGTGGATCCGCAAAGGCGTCGAAGCCCGCCGCACACGCAACGAAGGCCGCGTGCTTCGCCTGGAGCAATTGCGGCGCGATCGCGCCGCACGCCGCGAACGGACGGGACAGGTGCAGATGTCCCAAGATGAGGGAACCCGTTCCGGCAAATTGGTTGTGGAGCTGAATTCGGTCGCGAAGGCATACGGCGATAACGTGCTGATTCGCGATTTCTCGACCCGGATTTTGCGTGGCGATCGCATCGGGCTCATCGGCCCCAATGGCGCGGGCAAGACGACTTTGCTACGACTGATCCTGGGCGAGATCGAGCCGGATCGAGGCACGGTTCGTCGCGGCACCCATCTCACCGTGGCATATTTCGATCAGCTGCGCGACCAGCTCGATCCTGAGGCCACGGTCCAGGACACCATCAGTCCGGGAAGCGAATGGGTCGAGATCGGCGACGCTCGCAAGCACATCATCACCTATCTGACCGATTTTCTTTTCGCGCCCGAGCGGGCGAGATCGCCGGTGCGATCGCTCTCGGGCGGCGAGCGCAACCGGCTGCTGCTGGCGCGCCTGTTCGCGCGGCCGGCCAATGTGCTGGTTCTGGACGAGCCCACCAACGATCTCGATATCGACACGCTGGAATTACTCGAAGCGCTGCTTCAGGAGTACCGCGGCACCGTATTTCTGGTAAGCCACGACCGCGCTTTTCTCGACAATGTGGTGACCGAGGTCATCGCCTTCGAAGGCGACGGCGTATTGCGCGAGCATGTCGGCGGCTACAGCGAATGGGCCGACTATCAGCGGCGCCAGCGAGCGGCGACCAAGCCCGCGGACGAGGTGACGCACGGCTCACGAGCGCAGCGCACGGATCCGGCTTCGACGGTGGCATCCGCCGCAATCAAGCCACCGCCACGTATTGGCCGCGCGAGCCATAGCCGACTTACGTTCACCGAGGAGCGCGAGTTGTCGGCGCTCCCGGCGCGCATCGGGGATCTGGAAGCGCGCATCGAGACGATCCGCGGGCGCTTCGCCGACCCGTCGCTCTATCGCGATGCGTCGCAGGAGGCGAAAGTGCTGAGTGCCGAGCTCACGCAGGTGGAACGCGATTTGGCCGACGCCTACGCGCGCTGGGAAGCGCTGGAGTTGCGCAAGAGTCCCGACTCCAGCGTCGATGCCTGAGATGAAACAATTCGACCATCTTCTCAGGCTTCGCGATGCGGCACGGCCGCGACGGCGGTCGGCAACGACTGCAGGAACTCGACGAAGGCCGGCAACTCCTCTGCTTCGCGCACCTCCAACGCGCGCGTCCATGCTGCCGCGTGTCGTCGCCACGAATCGCGATCGGCGAGCACGTCCGCAATCGCTGCAATCCATTGGTCACCGTCGGCAAGCCAGGAAACGATTCTTGCTCCGGCTCCTACCGCTTCGATAATTGCCGGATAGTCCGTCGCGACCACCGGCGTGCCCGCCTGCATCGCTTCGACCGGCGCCATGCCGTAGCCCTCCACCCGGCTCGGGAACATGAATACCTCGATCGCTCGATAGAACGCGCTCATCTCGCGTACATACTGCAACAGCGTCACTCGTTCGTCGCTTGCGCGCAACGCATTGCCGATCATCGGCGTAAAGCTCTCGAAGGCCTTTCCCCACGCGCCTTGCAGCACGCGAAAGCTCCAATCGCGGCGATTGTGCAGAATGACGTGGGCCATATTCAACGCGCCCTTCTGCGGCAGCGGATTGATCATCCCGACAGTGACCGGTGCGAGCTTTTCCGTCGCGTCTTCGGCGGTATCCGGAAGTGGAGGAAGCAACGGGTGCAGCACGAATTGCGGCACCTCGTCGAGCGGATCGATGAATCGCGCGGACCACTGCGAACACGACAGCACGAAGGCCGGCTCGTAGAACAGCGGTGACGCAGCCGCATCGTGAAACGCGCGCGCGCCGCGTGATCGCGCGCTGGCCCGCTGTTCGTCGCATACCGTCGCGGCGGTCCGCTCCCAGCCGCGGCATTCCGCGTAGCACGCAAGGATGCGACTCACCGTGCGCGGTCCGAGGTCGAGATGAATCGCGCCGACGATGGCGCCGGTCGCCCGAAGTCGCACAAAGAGCTCCGGCGTCGCCGCGGAAAATCCGGGGCGCATGAGCGGCGCGTTGCAGAGGATGTGAGTGAAGCGGCGTTCTTCTGCCCAGCGCGCCACATCGTCGCACCACGCCGCATGTTCCGGTCCTCGCAGATAGTGGCGGAACGCGTTCATGGACTGCGGCTCGTGGAATACGCCGGTACGCAGCACCTCGATGTCGCCATTGTCACGATCGGACACTGCTGGCGAAGTCGTGATCACTTCGATGGCAATTCCAGCGCGCTGCATCGCACGCGCCAGGCGATACGCATAGACTTCTCCGCCGCCGCAATGCGGTAGCCACCACAGCGAGACGAAGCCGATCTTCACCCGGCGATTCCCGGCGCGGCGCCCGCCGCTGCATCGATCGACACGCTAAGCTCGTCGCGTAAGACCCATCCTCGTCGATCGAGCGAGCCAAGCATCCACTCGCCGCCGCCCTCTGTGAGCGATTGCACCATGTACCAAGCGGCGGACAGCGTGACGCCGGGCGCGCCGAGAAAAATGTGCGGCAGGCGTTGCGTGATCAGGCGCGGATCGCGGTATCCGAGAAAGCAGCTGCTCCACTCGGGATCGACGAGCGAACGCGCCGCAAGGAATCCGCCGAAGATATCGATCGGCAGCCATCCATGCGGTGGAAGGAATACTTCGAGCCACGAATGCTGCGAAGGCGCGACCGGGTAGAGGACAGCGCCGGTAACGATGCGCGCCGGAATGCCGCGCGCCCGGGCCAGCGCGACAAACAGCGCCGAACCGGTGTGGCAGTCGCACCACGCCCGCGCAATCAGCGTGCCGAGCGGGTCGTCAGGGGCGAGCTCGTCATAGTCAATGAAACCGATTTTCATCCGAGTAGTGAAATAATCCCAGATGCGTCGCACGACGCGCGCTGGCGACTCGTTGGGTACGGCAAGCGCATTCGCAAGCTGCACGACCGCTGCCGTGACACGGATCAGCCCTTCTTGAGGCCGGGTGTAGAGGCGATATTCCGGCGCCGCGGTGTCGTACGGGTCGCACGCTGTCTCTTCGGTCAATGGAATCCCGGACGCTCCGCCAGGCACAAGCGAGGTCGCCTCGATCCACATCGTGTCCAACGCCGGCTCCGGCATCGCGAAGCGGACCTCCAGCCTCCCCAGCGTGGTGGCGCTGGCTGCGTCGAGCGCGGCGGATTCCGGTTCCATGCGGATCGATTCGACGCTGCTCGTGTCGATTGGCAGCGGGAGGCGTAGTCGGAGATGGGTTGCGGCCGCGATCGAACGCAAATTGAATTCGCGCCGAAAGCTTACGGCCAAGCGTGTCGAAGGCGTAGCGCTCTCGCGCATTTCGCGCACCATCCGGCGCGACGACGCGACCTGGTGCGAAAGCCAGACCGGGTCCCCGTCTTCGAGCCACGCCTGGAGCGCGAAGTTGCAGGCTTCGAAGGCGTCGAACTTGCGCTCGCCTCGTTCGACGCGCACGGGAAGGCCGTCGACGATCCAGCGTTCCAGCAGGCGTGCCGCTTCGGCCGTCGCGTGCCGGCGATCGTCCGCGCCTTCGTAGGGCAAGAAGTTGCGGACCAGATTGGCGACGATCCGATCTTCGTCGACCACGCGATAGCGGCCGTCACCGCGTGTTCCGAGGTCTCGATGTCGCGTCATGGAAGCCGCGCCGCGCACGCGTGCCTTGAGCAGGCTGTCTCGTCGGTCATGTGTTCATTGTGGAGGGTCCGCTACGCAATCGGTTTGCCGCCCGCGAGGGTCCGCGGATCGCGCCGCGTTGCGATCTTAGCGCTAACCGCGTGCGGCGGGAGCGGTCGGCGGCCGGGCGCCCGACGCCTGAG
>OCZU010001715.1_pt1 | contig 14211 bp, 9 predicted proteins | sample 1539001 | NCBI WGS metagenome assembly OCZU01 (sample SAMEA3539306, study PRJEB22396) | soil metagenome | biome: tundra; feature: field; material: soil | place: USA | collected 2010-05 | depth 0.15 m | reverse complement strand
TCTCGGCGAAGGACTGCCGGAGTTGGAGGCGGTTCAGCGCGCCAACCTTTACGCCGGGCTTTCGACGACGGGAGTAGGAACGCAGAAATCATTTTATGAGCGAGAGCGGTTTGAGAGGGAATGGAATGCCAGGAGTACAAGCTAAAGCGTAAAAAGGAACTTTGCACCGATGCCTCACCTCTCCATGAGCAGAACTTTCTCGGCATCATCGATCTCGATCAATTTAACTTCGATCACTTCATTCGCGGTGGTTTGCACGTTTCTGCCAACGAAGGTGGCTTGCACCGGCAATTCGCGATGGCCGCGATCGATGAGCACGAGTAGCTGAACCAGGCTGGGACGGCCATGCGAAAACAGCGCATCGAGCGCGGCGCGCGTCGTGCGTCCGGTGTAGAGCACGTCATCCACGAGAACGATCTTCTTGCCTTCGATCGGAAAACCGATTTCCGTCTCCTGCACCACCGGCTTGGGGCCGAGGGTAGAAAGATCGTCGCGATAGAACGTGATGTCGAGCGTGCCCACGGGAACTTTTTTCTTTTCCACCTGCTGGATCATTTTGCCCAGGCGTTCGGCGATGGGGACGCCGCGGCGACGGATTCCGACTAAGCCCAATCCCTCGACGCCGCCATTTTTCTCCAGAATTTCGTGAACCAGACGGACCAGCGTGCGTTCAATTTCCGAGCCCGACATTAATTGAGCTTTTTGGCGAAGAGCGATTTTGCGCTCAGTGTGTTTCTTTATGGTCATGCTTGTGAGCACCTCGTTAAAAATGCAGACATGCGGTAGCGGGCCGAATGACCCCGGTTCTCGAATGTATTGAAGCTTTGGTTGACCGTCAAGGATACATGATGCGGGGGAGCGCCTATGTCCACTTTTTTAACACCTGCGCAGGATGCCATCTGCGTGAGCCGGCAATGCCGGGTGTACCGTCGACGGTGGCTCGTGCCCGGGCATAACGGAGTTTGCCAGCGGCTTCTGGATATTCACTTTCGCCCTCTTCGTCTTGCAACGCCGGACAACGGTGAATCCGAAATTGGAATCTAAAGCGTGTCGCAAACGAATTCTGGATCTATATCGCGAGGCGGGGCATGAAACAATCTATGCAACCAACGCTGCTGGTACGTATCGCTCTGTTCTCTGCCGTAATTCTTATCGTCTGTGCTATTTCCGTGCTGATTGTCCGCCGCCAAGCGATCGCGGGCCCCTCAGCCTCTTTCAACGGTGTGCTCACCTATCACAACAACAATATGCGTACCGGCTGGAATTCCAACGAAACCGCGCTCACGCTCAAGAATGTGAACTCAAGTTCGTTCGGGAAACTGTTCGTAATTGCCACCGATGGATTGGTGGATGCGGAACCATTATATGCACCCTCGATTAATATTACGGGGAATGGCACGCACAATGTCCTGTTTGTGGCGACCGAACACGATTCGGTCTATGGATTTGACGCCGATAGTGGAGCGCCCCTATGGCAGGCGAACATGCTCGGAACGGGAGAAACCACTTCCGATAACCGGGGCTGCGGGCAGGTGACGCCGGAAATTGGGGTGACTTCTACGCCTGTAATCGATCCTACGGCGGGACCGCATGGAACAATCTATGTCGTCGCGATGAGTAAGGATTCGAGTGGCAATTATCATCAGCGGATGCACGCGCTCGATCTTACGAGCGGGGCCGAGGAGTTCGGCGGGCCTAAAGAGATTCAAGCGCAATATCCCGGAACCGGCGACAACAGCCAGAACGGATATGTTGTCTTTGACCCCAAACAATATAAGGAGCGGGCTGGACTGCTACTCCTGAATCACCTCATCTACACATCTTGGGCTTCGCATTGCGACGACCGTCCATATACAGGATGGATCATGAGTTACAACGAAACGACATTGGCGCAGCAGTCGGTACTCAACGTAACGCCGAACGGCAGCGAGGGCGCGATCTGGGCAGCCGGCGCGGGTCTGGCGGCAGACTCGAACACCAATGGCAATATATTTTTTCTCGACGCGAACGGAACGTTCGATACAACCCTTGATGGGAACGGATTCCCGATCAATGGCGACTACGGGAACGCCATCCTGAAGCTGTCTACGAAGAAGGGCAAACTGGCGGTCGCGGATTATTTCAACATGTACAACACGGTGAGCGAGTCGGATGCGGACGAGGATTTAGGCTCGGGCGGAGCGATGGTCATACCCAGTTTCAAGGACTCCAACGGCACGATGCATGAACTGGTGGTCGGAGCGGGAAAGGACCAGAACATTTATCTGGCAAATCGGACGAACATGGGGAAATTTAACCCGAATAACAATGGGCAGCTTTATCAGGAGTTAACTGGCGCCTTGTCTGGCTCTGTATTCTCGTCTCCGGCGTTCGCGGAACATAAGATCTACTATGGAGCCGTCGGTGACTCCATCAAGGCCTTTGCCTTCAATGCCAGCGGCATGCTTAATTCCACACCGGTTTCGGCGACTGCGAAGAGTTTTGGTTATCCGGGAGCAACGCCGAGTATTTCCGGAAGTTCGGGGCGCAATTCAATTCTTTGGGCTAGCGAAAATACCTCGCCGGCTGTTCTGCACGCTTATAACGCGAACGATCTTACGGTTGAGTTATATAACTCGAATCAGGCGACTGGTGGGCGAGATCAGTTTGGCAACGGCAACAAGTACATTACTCCGATGATCGCGAATGGCAAAGTGTATGTCGGGACGACGAACGGGGTCGGCGTATTTGGCCTGTTGCCGTAATCCCTGGGGGCAATGGGGGCCAAAGTCGCGTTCCCTGAGGAGAGCCTTAACCAAGGGGTAAACGGAGGCACCCGGGGAATCACTCCGCAGCCGCGGCTACCGCTTTCGGTGCTCGAATCGGCCAGCAGGCGCTGCCAAAAGCGAACGCATACACGGCGGCGATCATGCCGAAGCCGGCCGCGAGGCTGATCCGCGATGCAATCCATCCCACGGCCAGCCCCAGCGACACTTGAAGAAATGTGCCGAAGAAATAAAAAATGTTTTGCACCCGTCCCATGAAGTGTGGAGGGACTTGTTCCATCAGACTGGTATTCATGGCGATCCCGCTGATCCCGCGTGCCGACCCCATCAGACCATAAAGCAGCACAGCGAGCGCCAGCCAAGGCGAAAAGGGCGCGAGCGCCATGGTGCACGTGAGCAGTAGCATCGACAGCGCGATCGACCAACGAGAACCCAGCCGTGCAATCAGCGCGGGAGCATAGAGCGCGCTGAGAAAAGCCCCAACACCCCAACCGCCGTTAAGCCATCCATAGCCAGTCGCACCAGCGTGGAAGACGCGATCGCTGAGCGGAGCGGTGACCACGACTCCGGTCATCATGGCGCCGAGAAATAAAGCCCAACTGGTGCCCAGGAAAATCACGCTGCGATGCTCGCGCAGAAAGTGCAACCCTTCGCGCATCTCGCGCAGGAAGCGCCCGGCGGCGGTTTCCGCGGCTTCGAGGTCGTGCCGAAGTTCGACCGCCCGTGGCACTACGTGCCGCCCCTGGCGCACCGCGAAGTAGCAGGAAAACGAAACAACGTAAGTGCTGACGTCGATCAGCAGCACTCCGCCGAGGCCAATGTGCTCGTAGACAAACCCAACCAGCGCGCCGGCAATCAGCCATCCGCCCTGAATGCCCGCCAGCAGAAAAGTATTGGATTGGAGGAATTCGCCTTCGGGCGTGAGTTCCTGAATCAAGGCGGTGATCGTCGGCCAGAACATCCAGAAGCCCGCCGCCACGAGTGTGTTCATCAGGTAAAGTTCCCATACTTGCACACGATGAAGAAACGCCAGCACCGTGACCGCAAGAATGATGATGGCGCGCAGGGCATCGAGCCACATCACCAGGCGGCGCCGGTCTTCGCGGTCGATCATGACGCCGGTGAAGGGAAGCATCACCATGGCGGGAATTGTCTGCAGCGCGGCGAACGTGCCAAGAGCCATTTCAGAGTGAGTGCGCTGCAGGATCGTCCAGGCGACAGCAGCGGAGTTCATGCCGCTTCCGAGCATGGAGATCACGTTCGCGGCAAACACAAAGCGCAGCGAGCGTGTTTGCAGGATGGAGCGCATGAGTGTGAATCTAACATGGGAGGTCTCGGTTCTAGCTGTCAGCTGCTAGCGTTTTGGTCTAGACTCCCGAGTACGGGCGCGTGCGTTGGTTCCCACTCTATTCGTCCTCGCCGGGAACAACCTATGTGTGGCGCAGGCTGTGACAAATATCGACGCGCAGCAGAACAGAGCTGTCCTGTCCAAGCTGACTCAGCCCGTCTACCCGGGTTTGGCGAAAATGGCACGCATTGCCGGCGACGTAGCGGTGACGGTTCGTGTCCGACGAGATGGTAGTGTTGAATCTGCGAGGCTCGAGAATGGTCACCCCATCCTAGCGCGGGCCGCACTGGACAGCGCCAAGCAATCCGAATTTGAGTGCAGTGGGTGCCTTGAAGAGGTCGCTAATTATTCGCTGACATACAAGTTCAAAATTCTCACGCGAGATCCTCCGAAGAATTGCTTTGGCGAGCCCGACCCACCGCTGCCTCAGCCCGAGGTAGATCTGACCCTCCATCAGGTTAGTGTGCTGGCTTGGCAGATGTGGACTTGCGATCCGTCCGTGAAAATCACGAGGTTTCGTTCGGCGAAATGTTGGTATTTGTGGAGATGTGGGGTTCGCGAGCAAGCTGTGGATTGACTGCCAGTGCTGAGAGACAGTTCTACTTCAGCCCCTGCACCACGTAGGCTTCCGACAGGGTGCGGACGTAGAGGTAGGCATAGGCATTTCCGTCGATCGAGAGATGGGGAGGAACAATGGACGAGACTCCCGCACCGGTTTCCTCGCCAAACGTCTTCCATGGCTCGATCTTTCCGGTCTGGATGTTGGAGCGAACCACTTTGACGCTCTTCAGCGCCTTGGCGCCGCGCCGGATCTGAACTGCATAGACGGATCCGCCGTCCGGGGTCCAGCCGATGATGTTGTAGCCCGATTCGAGTCCGGGTATCGCGCGAAACTCGCTTTTCTCGAAATCCCAAATTCCCCGTTTTCCGTCGGAAGCGCGCACCATCGCGCTACGGCCGTCCGGTGACACGGCGATGCCTGCCGTTCCCTCCGGCGTGACGGGCTTAGAGTCTCCGCTGCTTATATCGATCAGGTAGTCGCGTCCACCGTGCGCGGCTTCGATGCCCGAGGCCAACACGCGCTTGCCATCCGGAAAGAAACGCGCCTCAAGGTAACTCACGGAATCGTGAGTGAGTTGCCTGGCTTCCCCAGCACCAGTCGGCACCAGGCTCAGCGGACCACCCTTGGCCGGTTTCGTGACCACCCATTTTCCATCGGGAGAAATGGCCATCGAATCGCCCTCACCGATGCGCGCCGGAGGCGACCCATCCGTGTCGCGCAAAAAGACGGTGTAATTTGGGCCGCCACCTTCGCCTTCTTCGTCGAACACGATCTTCTTTCCGTCGCGGCTGATATCGCGCAGTTCGGACCAGCCGAACCAGCCGAGTTCATGCTCTTCTTTTCCGCCGGGCTCCAGGCCGCGAATACCGAGGCGCGTGTGATTCGCCACCGAAAGCACCGTGCCATTGCGAATGTCTTGCAGCCACATGCCTCCGGGCACGTTGGTCATGGTGCGCAGCTTGCCGCTGAGGGTGACGGCGCGCGGATTAGCCGCACTTCCCGTGCTGGTGGAGGTAAACCAGATTTCATCGCCCGCGGGAGACCAGAGAATTCCCTCGAGCGATGTCCAGCCGGAAGAGAGCTTTCTCTCTTTTTCCTGGCCGTCCGCGCCGATCACCGCGACCGAACCTTCATCGTCGCCGTCGGGGTTTTCATGATCGGCGAAGGCGACCCATTTTCCGTCCGGCGAAATCTTCGGATGGCTCATCCAATTGATGCTGTCGATCAGCACCTTGCCGACGGGATACTCAAGGCGCCAGTGATTGTTTTCCGGCACGTAACGGACGATAGCCAGGCGGTCGCCGTTCGCGGACCAGTCGGCGTCCCCTACGTTCTCCAGCACCTCGCGAGGTGTTCCACCACTGAGCGGGACGCGCGCGAGAGTTCCGCTGCGCGCATAGCCGCCATGCGTAACGGTGTTGAGGCGAATCGCCATCTCTCCGCCCTTGGAGATGGAAAGCAGTTCGGCATCTTTCAGCCCGAGCTCGCGCGAGCCCGGATCGTCGGTGCGGGACAGATAGAGTTGCCGGTCGCCACCCTCCCATGAAGCGCTGTAAATGATGCCCCCATCCGGCGCAAACCGCGCGTTGCCGATGGAGCCCGTGCGAAACGTAATCTGCTGGTATTCGGGCTGACTCGTGTGCACACCAACTTTTCCCATCCACCAACCCAGGGCGTAAATCGCGCTGGCAATCACCAGGACAGCCGCAACCGCGAGTGGAACTCGGCGTTTCGCTTCCACTTTCGGAAAACTTCCACTCCCCGCCATTGCCGTTCGCGCGCCGCTGCCCGAGAGTCCGGAGAGGTGTTCGAGATCGAAAGCAATGTCGCTGGCGGAATGGAAGCGCGACTCGGGATTCTTCTCCAGGCAATGTTGCACGATGCGCTCCAGCGCCGGCGCAACGTTGCGATTGGTCTCGTTCAATTCCGGAGGATCTTCCTTCAGAATCGCACTCATCGTATCGGCGGGCGTGTCGCCATGAAACGCGCGCTTGCCGGAGAGCATTTCGTAGAGAATCGCGCCAAAGCTGAAAATATCGGAACGCGGATCGAGCGTCATGCCGCGTACTTGCTCGGGCGACATGTATCCGGCGGTGCCCATGACCACTCCTGCTTCGGTGGCGCCGTGGGTGGCCGTGGCCATCGAAGTATGGGAGCCGGGATCGATTTGAGTCAGCTTGGCGAGGCCGAAGTCCAGAATCTTGAGTCGGCCATCTTTGGTGATGAAAAGATTGTCGGGCTTAAGGTCGCGATGGATGATGCCTTTTTCGTGCGCCGCCGCCAGCCCATGCGCGATTTGCAGGGCATAGTCGAGAGCCTTGCGGGTGGCAATCGATCCGCTGCGCAGACGCTCGCGTAGCGTCTCTCCCTCAAGAAGTTCAGAGACGACAAAGGGCGAGCCATCGCTCGTGCCAATATCGAACACAGCAAGAATGTTCGGATGGTTCAGGGCAGCGGTGGCGAGGGCCTCCTGCTCAAAGCGGCGCATGCGATCGGCGTCGAGCGAAAGCGCCTGCGGCAAAACCTTAATCGCCACATCGCGTCGAAGTCGGGAGTCGCGGGCGCGATAGACCTCGCCCATCCCGCCTGCACCGATGAGGGAGACAATTTCGTAGGGTCCGAGTTTCGTGCCTGGGGTCAGGTTCATCCGTGGGCGAGATTATAACCCAGACAGGATTTGGAGAATTGGGGCAAAGAGTTGGGGCCAGAAATGGGGGGTGAAAATTTGCGGTGCTCCGCTCCTCAGGTTCTTTGCAAGGAGCGGGCTGCAGGCGGCGTAAACACCGTAGACAGCTCTAACCAGTTAATCTGCGCGCGAGATGTTCCAAATGGAACCAACGCTTCAACGACCCCCCAGAAGGACTCAAGAGAAACTATGGCACTGTCGCTTTGCCGCCAATGTATCTGTGGAGTGATGGGCGCTTCAACCTTCCCGATAACGCGGGTCGAGCCCCTCCTCAGAAAGCCTCTCGCGGGCAAAAGTGCGCGCGCCACACTACTTGATCGTAACCAGCTTCTCCACTAACTCCGAGTAATCCTTCTTCTCTAGCCCGTGCACCTGCTTGTTGTATTCGTCCACCTTGCTGGAGTAATTCATCGAGCAAAACTTCGGGCCGCACATGGAGCAGAAGGCTGCGGTTTTGTACCCCTCTTCTGGAAGGGTTTCGTCGTGCATGGAGCGGGCGGTTTCGGGATCGAGGGAGAGTTCGAACTGTTTTTCCCAGTCGAACTTGTAGCGGGCGTAGCTCAGGGCGTCGTCGCGATCGCGGGCTCCCGGACGCTGGCGGGCTACGTCGGCGGCGTGAGCGGCGATCTTGTAGGCGATGATTCCGTCTTTTACATCTTTTTCGTTGGGCAGGCCCAAATGCTCTTTGGGAGTTACGTAGCAGAGCATCGACGCTCCGTACCAGCCAATCATCGCGGCTCCGATGGCGGAGGTGATGTGGTCGTAGCCGGGCGCGATATCAGTAACCAGCGGGCCTAAGGTGTAGAACGGGGCTTCGTCGCACCACTCATTTTCTTTTTCTACCTGCTCCTTGATCTTGTGCATCGGAATGTGGCCGGGGCCTTCGATCATGACCTGCACGTCGTGCTTCCAGGCGATGCGGGTCAGTTCGCCCAGAGTTTTCAGCTCGGCGAATTGTGCTTCGTCGCTGGCGTCAGCCAGGCATCCGGGGCGCAGGCCGTCTCCTAAAGAGAAGCTTACGTCGTATTTCGCGAAAAGTTTGCAAATGTCTTCAAAGCATTCGTAGAGAAAGTTTTGCTTGTGGTGATAGGCCATCCACTGGCCTAGGATTGCGCCGCCGCGGCTGACAATTCCGGTGATGCGCTTTGAGACCAGGGGCAGATATTGGATGAGCACGCCCGCGTGGATGGTCATGTAATCGACGCCTTGCTGGGCCTGTTCTTCGATCACTTCGAGCATGACGTTCTTGTCTAGATCTTCGACGCGCTTCACACGCGAGATCGCTTCGTAGATGGGAACGGTGCCGATCGGAACGGGCGAGTGGCGGATGATGGCTTCGCGGATGGTGTGAATGTCGCCTCCGGTGGAGAGGTCCATGACGGTGTCGGCCCCGTAGTGAACGGCGGTGTGCAGTTTCTTGAGTTCCTCGTCGACGTTCGACGTCAGGGCCGAATTGCCGATGTTGGCGTTGATCTTGCAAAGCGATTCCACACCAATCGCCATCGGCTCGAGTTCGGGATGGTTAATGTTCGCGGGAATGATCATCCGGCCGCGGGCGACTTCGTCGCGCACCAGTTCGGGCGTGATTTTTTCGCGGTGGGCGATATATTGCATTTCTTCCGTAATTACGCCCCGGCGCGCGTAGTGCATCTGTGAGAAGTTGCCGTCGGTGTTTTCGGCCTGGCGCTTGGTCAGCCACTCTGCCCTGGGTTTTAGAACCTCGTTCAGACCATTGCCATTGGCGCCGTTTGTGGAGTTGCCATTGCCTGCGGACATATTCTTCTGTACCACCCTTCACGAAGTTTCAGTCAGGAAATTATACGCCGTCGGCGACAGGCTTATTTTGACGGACGGCGGATGGAAAAAGTGAATCAAAGGGTGAGAGCGAAAATCGAGTAACCTTGTTGCAACGAGCTTCTCACTGGAGGACGCGAATGCTAAAGCGGCTGATGCGTACGAGCGGCGATGTGAGCCTTACGATTCTGCGGTTGGTCCTTGGAGTAGTGTTCCTGGCGCATGGGTGCCAAAAAATGCTGGGCTGGTTTGGCGGCTACGGTTTCCACGGCACGATGGGGGCCTTCACGCATATGGGAATGCCCGCGCCCGTGGCTTTTCTGATCATCTGCACCGAATTCTTTGGCGGACTTGGGCTGATCGTAGGGCTGCTGACCCGAATCGCGTCGCTCGGAATCGTGGGCCTGATGACCGGGGCGATTTTCATGATTCATCTGAAGAACGGATTCTTCATGAACTGGTTTGGAAATCAGAAGGGCGAAGGCATTGAGTACCATCTACTGGCAATCGCCATTGCCGCCGCCCTCCTGATTCGCGGCGCCGGCGCATTCTCGCTGGATCGGACGCTGTCGGAGTAAGCCGCACACTGGGAACTAGTACTCCTCGAACGCATCTCCGATGAGCGCGTCCGACCATTCGAGGGCCTCCAATTCTCGGACCGCTTCTGTTGCCATGGCCATGTACCCTTCGATCAAGATGTCAAAGTGTTTTGTGTTGTCGGGTTCGCAAAATGTCATGGAGTGGCCTCAATACAACAATTGTTTCATGGATACCGTTTTCGCGGATTAAAGCGCAGCTGTGGAGGCTGCCCCTAAATTAGTTCCTCAACGTTTTCCCCGTCTTCAGCGTGAACTGAATTCTCTCCTGCGTCTTCTTTTCGCCGCACAGCGACTTGAACGCCTCTCGCTCCAGATCAAGCAGATACTGTTCGCTGATCGGCGTGCCCGGGGTGATATTTCCGCCGCAGAGCACTTCCGCGATCTTGGTGCCGAGCTTCAGTTCGTGGTCGCTGATGAACTCGCCTTGCCGCATCAGGTAGACGCCCATTTTCAGAGCGGCGAGAATGTTCTCCCCCGGAGCGGGAATATTCGTGCGCATTACCGGGGGCTCATAGCCAGAACGTACGAGTTCCAGAGCGCGTGCTTTCGCGTCGGAGAGGACGCGCTCGCGGTTCATGGTGACGCGGTCGGAGCTTGATAGGAATCCCAGTCCACGCGCTTCTTCCGCCGAGGTCGCGACTTTGGCCGTTGCGATGGTTTCGAAAACCTTCTTCATCGCTTCCATCATTTCCACCGATTCGCCGCGGCCATCGGGACGAATCGAGGCTGCGCTGTCCACCGCGCGCAGCAACATTTCTTTGCAGCCTCCGCCTCCGGGAAGCAGTCCGACTCCGACTTCAACTAATCCCATATAGAGTTCGGCATGAGGCTGGCGGGCGGCGGCATGTAGCGAGACCTCGCAGCCGCCGCCCAGAGCCAGGCCGAAGGGTGCGATCACTACCGGCTTCGGCGAAAATTTGATCGCCTGCGTCATGCCCTGGAATTGACGGATGGCGAGATCAACTTCGTCCCACTCTTCTTCCTGCACAGACATGAGCAACAGCATCAGGTTGGCGCCCACGGAGAAGTTCTGCGCGTCGTTGGTGATGACGAAGGCGTCGAACGCATCGCCAGGGCCGCCGGGCTTTAGAGTTTGCTGGATGAGCGAGATGATGTCGGCGCCCAGCGCGTTCATCTTGGAGTGGAACTGGATACAGGCGACGCCATCGCCCAGGTCAACCAGCGAGGCGCCGGAATTTTTCTTGACCACGTAGTTGGACTTTTTTGCCCCTTCCACCGACCACACTCCCTCAGAAACTGCGACGGGCTTGAAACTACCGTGGTCCAGATCGAAATAGGCCCGGCCGGAGGGCGTCTTAGGATCGTCCTCATACCAGGACTTCGCGTCGGAGGCGAGCAGCTTTTCCACATTGGCCGCGATCGGACGGCCTTCTTTTTTCATGCGCGCTACGGTTGCTTCCACACCGGCCGCATCCCACAGTTGGAACGGGCCGAGTTCCCAGTTGAAGCCGAGGTGCATGGCGCGATCGATCTCCACCGCCGAGTCGGAAATTTCGGGAATGCGATTGGCGGAATAGGTCCACAGGTCGGAGAGTGCCGCCCATAGGAAAGCGCTTGCCTTATCGGGCTTTTGGGCACCGCCGCTGCCGTCCAACGCCAGCAACATCCGGATTCGCGCTTCCGTTTCTTCGACGTTCTTGGCCATGTCGAGCGCCGCGAATTTAGGTTTCTGGCGGGAATGGTATTCGAGAGTTTTCCAGTTGATCGCCAGACGCTCTTCTTCTTTCTCTTTACCTCCGCCGGCGGACGAGGGCGCCCGCCCCACACTTTTTTTGTAGAAGCCGCCCTTGGTTTTGTCGCCTAGCCATTTGCGCTCCAACATCTGTTTGAAGAAGGCGGGAATTTGCAGATCGCTGCGCTCGTCTTTGACATTCTGGGTCATGTTCGCGACCACGTGTCCAAGGATGTCGAGGCCCACCAGATCGATGGTGCGGAAAGTGGCCGAACGCGGCCAGCCTACGGCTTGTCCGGTGAGCGCGTCGATCTCTTCGACTGTCAGGTCCATTTTCTGCATCAGTCGCATCACGTTCAGGACAGAAAAAGTGCCAATGCGGTTGGCGATGAAGTTGGGCGTGTCTTTTGCCAGTACCACACCTTTGCCCAGTTGCTGGTCGCAGAAGTGGGTGACGGCATCGATCAAGGCGGGGTCGGCATCGGGTGTCGGGATCAGTTCGAGCAAACGCATGTAGCGCGGCGGATTAAAGAAGTGAGTTCCGAACCAGGAGCGGCGGAAGTCGGCAGAAAATCCATCGGCAATCTTCGCCACCGGCAAGCCGCTGGTGTTGGTGGTGATGATTGTGCCGGGCTTGCGGATTGCTTCTACCCTCTTCAACAACGTCCGTTTGATTTCGAGATTCTCGACAATGGCTTCGATGATCCAGTCGACGTCGGCCAGGCGTTTGAGGTCGTCGTCGAAGTTTCCCACGGTGACTAGGCGAGACAGGGAAGGTGCGAAAAATGCGGCGGGCTTGGATTTTTTGGCCCCGTCGAGTCCGGTGGCGGCGATTTTGTTGCGGGCAGGGCCGTCCGCGTCGGGGGGAACGATGTCGAGCAGGAGTGATGGAACTCCCGCATTGGCGAAATGTGCGGCGATGCGAGCGCCCATCGTGCCCGCGCCCAGAACGGCGACTTTATTGATGCGCTTCATGATGGCGAACCTCGGCGGCTAAAGCCGCGTGTTGATTAGGGTCTTAACGGCGCGGCTGAAGCCGTGCCCTTTCAAAGCATAGCGAATGAGATTGGTCAAAGCTCTCCTAGGGAAGTTTATCTACCACCCAGTCATTCTTGCCAGCCTCGATCACGGTGATTTCTGAAAACTTGCGGGTGATGTGGGATCCTCGGGGCGTTACCAGGACAATGGGGAAAGTGTAGCGGCCGGGATGTCCGCGGCCGACGGTGATCTCAAAGGAGCGAATCTTTGTTTTTGCGTTCGAAAAAAAGTCTTCCATCTGGTCGGCGTTCTGCGAGTGGCGGAGGCCATCGCTGAGGAGAACCATGCCGCTTTCGAGGTCTCCGGTTTGCCAGGCGTGCAGGAAATGGTTCGTGGCTGCCAGAGCGAATACGTAGCCGGCGTCGGTGGGGATTTCCTGCTTTGTGGGGCGGGGATGGGAGCGGGGCAGGGCGGGGAGTGACAGAAATATTGTCAGGAGAAAGAGGCATGCTGATCGGGGATTCACGCTAAGAATTCCTCGTGTTTGGCAACGCTGGTGTTGCATCAAGATAATTCAGCATGTGCCGGAGAGGAATTTTCCAGTCTGTGAAGAACAAACGTATCCCGCAGGGTCACAGCGTCACGGACAAGCATCAGTGAAAAATACGCCGCTAAATAGCCTAGAGCGACTCGGAATAAAGGCTCTCTTATCAGCAGGAATGCGATCAGAAGAAGAACCACCTTGCAGAAATAAAGCCAGGCAATATATTTGCGACCCCAGGCGGTGCTGCTCAAGGCCCTCCGGACTCCCATGAGAGACGATGCGGTTATCAATCGAGAGGGGTCTTGGCTGATGCTAAGGTGTTGCATTATTCCTGCTATCGCACCCAACAGCCCACCCACTAAGGCCAGCGTGAGGGGTAGGCGGGGGTGGACAAGCAAGAACGCAAAAATGACACCTATTGCCCAAACGAAGAGAAGAAGCAAGTTCGTTCGCGGTGACAGGGTGGTATGGCTTTTAGCTACTGGGATATTCCCCTGCTCTGCTTTCACGAGAACCGATTGTATGCTGATTGCAAATTTGCCGCCAGTTTTCCGCAATTACGCCGATCGCACTTACTGATCACCGTCAGTCTGCAAGTCTCTACGAGGGACACGCTTGTTCTCCTCGGTTATTCTGAACGTTGCGCATTATTTCTCCGCAACCCATGACCTCAATCCCTCAACTTTCCGCCCGCGAAATCGCCGCCCAAATCCACCGCAAAGAAGTTTCCCCGGTCGAAGTGGCACGGGCTCATCTTGACCGCATCGAGCGCCTCAATCCCAAGCTGAATGCCTTCGTCGATTACAAGCCCGAGGCAGTCCTCGCTCAGGCGCGTGAGGCGGAGAAGGCGCTCATGCACACGAATCAAGACGAACTCGGCCCGCTGCATGGGGTGCCTCTTTCCATTAAGTCTTCGATCGACGTGGCTGGGCATCTTTGCGAGGCTGGGTCGCGGTTGCGGGCTGGATATGTAGCGGGGAAGGATGCTCCGCTGGTAGCTCGCCTGCGCGCCGCCGGCGCCGTGATTCTCGGCGTCACCAACACTCCCGAACTCCTCATGGCCTGGGAGACCGACAATCTTTTATATGGACGCACCAACAATCCCTGGGACCTGACGCGAACGGCGGGCGGGTCGAGTGGCGGAGAGGCGGCGGCAATTGCGGCGGGGCTATCGGCGGGCGGCGTGGGGAGCGATGGCGGCGGCTCAATTCGCGTGCCGGCGCACTTTTGCGGGATTTGCGG